>OGZC01001260.1_pt1 | contig 13775 bp, 12 predicted proteins | sample 1576751 | NCBI WGS metagenome assembly OGZC01 (sample SAMEA3541486, study PRJEB24748) | human gut metagenome | biome: human gut; feature: human-associated habitat; material: faeces | place: China | collected 2012
GCTGCGGCAGCTGGAGCGCCGGAAAGCCTGGCAGACCGGGCGCCCTGCTGCTCGCGGGCACGGGCTGCGGCTCCCGGTCCGCAGCGCCGGCGCCGGAACCGATCCGGCTGATCGTCGAAACCGACATGGGCAACGACATCGACGACGCACTGGCCTTCGACCTGATCTACAAGGCGATGGACGACGGCCGCGTAGACCTGCTCGCCATCGGCAACCACAAACTCAGCCCGACGGCCACCGACTACATCGACATCCTCAACACGTGGTACGGCTACCCCGACATTCCGCTGGCGCAGTCGCCGACCCCGGTGCTCAACGACCACGCTCCCGACTACACGGCGGCGGTGTGCGCGATGACCCGCGAAGACGGCTCCCCGGCCTTCGCCCGGAGCAAGACCCCGGAGCAGATCGAGGACCCCGTCACGCTCTACCGCCGCACGCTGGCCGCGCAGCCCGACTGCTCGGTAACCGTACTTTCTTTAGGATTCGCGACCGAACTGGCAAAACTCCTCGACAGCCCGGCCGACGACATCTCGCCCCTCACGGGCCGCGAACTGGTGGCCCGCAAGGTGAAGACGCTCTCGATCATGGCGGGCAGCTACGGCGAGAAGCAGCGCGCGGAGTTCAACGTCGTCAACGACATCCCCGCCATGCGGAAACTCTTCGCCGAATGGGACACGCCGATCGTGCAGAACCCCTTCGAGCTGGGAAAGCAGGTCATGTATCCCGGTGCGGCCATCGAGAACGATTTCGGCTGGGCGAAACTCCATCCCGTCGTCGAGGGCTACAAGAATTACCACAAGATGCCCTATGACCGCGCGTCGTGGGACCTGCTGTCGGTGGTTTACCTGCTCCATCCCGAATACTTCACCGAAAGCGAGCCGGGAACCGTCGCCGTCGACGACAAAGGATTCACGAATTTCACCCCCGGTCCCGACGGACGGCACAGATGGCTGACCGCCACGCCCGAACAGCTGACCCGGCTGCGCGACTGCATCGTCCGGACGACGACCCGCGCCCCGAAACACACCGAACTCTGACCCAAACACTTCAAAGAACCTCGTATATGAATCTTTTTAACTACCGATCCGCAATCCGCCGGAAAATCTCGGGGGGGGGAATTTTCATCCTCCTGATGCTGGCGACGGGACAGGTCCTCGCCCAAAGCACTATTAATTAAGGAACTGTTCGTCTCGCCACGAACCTTAATTACACTTTAGGAGGTATGTCATATGAATCGAATTGACATCTGCAAAAATATCATCCAATCCATTAAGGAGTATATCACAACCCCAGGAAAACTGGAACCTCATCGTGCGAAAAATCATTTTGTTCGTAAACGAAAACTTTCTCTTTTTCAAGTAATTATGTATCTGCTTTATACTTCAAAAGCCTCCATGTTTCAAAATCTTTCCCGTATTCGGGAAGATCTTGGAAACCTTGATTTCCCTGACATTTCAAAACAGGCTCTGTCAAAGGCTCGCCAATTTATTAACCCTGCCTTATTTAAAGAGCTCTACTATTTATCGGTTGATTTATTCTATAAGCAGCTCCCATCTCGTAAGCTTTGGAATGGATATCATTTATTTGCCATTGATGGTTCCAAAATAGAATTGCCTAATTCGAAATCGAATTTCGAGTTCTTTGGTGAAATGTTTGGATATCCTGATCCAAGCCGCCGTTTTACTATGGGACTTGGTTCCATTGTTTATGATGTTCTTGATGATTATATTGTCCATGCTTCTTTTCAACGGTATCTTGCATCTGAACGTTCCGCTGCTTTAGAGCATTTGCATAATTTAGAAGATTTAAATATCTATCAAAACAGCGTTGTAATCTTTGATCGCGGCTATTATTCTGAAGATTTGTTTCGTTACTGTGTCGAGCATCAGCACCTTTGTCTTATGCGCTTAAAACAGAATTATAACATTGCTAAGAAATGCTCTGGAGACATAATCACGGTTCTTCCCGGCAACGAAAAAGACGGGACTGAGGATATCAGGATAAGAGTCATCGAAGTTATTCTCAATGATGGAACGAAAGAGTATCTTGCCACCAATCTTTTTGATTCACATATTTCTCAACAGATGTTCCGCGAACTTTACTTCTATCGCTGGCCAGTCGAAACAAAATATAAGGAATTGAAAAGCCGCCTTGCTATTGAAGAATTTTCCGGTGCAACAACTACTTCAGTGCTTCAAGAATTTTATATCAACGTACTTCTTTCAAACCTGTCATCTCTTATTAAAAATCAAGTTGATGAAGAAATTCAGATTACCGCTAAAAGTACGAATAAATATCGATACCAAGCAAACCGAGCATTTATTATCGGACGTATCAAAACAATAGTTCCCAAAATCCTGTGTAATCTTTTCGATTTATCTGCAATTGATAGACTATATAAGGAATCTCTCCGATGCAGATCTCAGATTATGCCTGAAAGAACATTCCGGCGGAAGAAGAACAAAGCAATAGGCAGAACACATTTTAACAATAAAAAAGTTGCATTCTAAAATCACCAGCTGTTAATATGGCTTTTTCTGTGAAGCTCTATTAAAGTGCGTCTTCTTTTCAAATCTACCTTCCTCTTTTCTCGATTTCGCACCGTTATTCATTAACCTGAGCAGGCACTTGTCTTAAGTTGACATTAGGTTGACCACATTGGTGTCTGACACCACTATATATCATTGACTGTAACAACCGCATCAATAACATGGCGTTTCTCTGCAATGCATGCAGTGCCCTTGCATATCTGATAATGTGGGCATCCTTCACATGCGGAAGGCATATGTTTGACTATTTTATCCGGAGCTGTTATTACCGCTAAATGTGTCCCCTGATGTCCGTTCTGTCCACCAACCTTTTTATCGGATGGTTTTCGCAGACTCTTTGGGGCAGGCTTTTTGAAACCATCACTTGAAGGTGGTTTGGAACTGTTTTTTGGAGTTCTTATTAAGCTGTTCCTTCAGTTCCTGTATGGTCTGATTTAACTCAGCAATAGTTTCTGTGAGCATTTCATTCTGCTTGAGTAATAAAGCATTCTGTTCAAGCAATTGCTGAACCATTTCAAGTGTAACATTTACTGGCATTCAGACCACCTTCTTCCGTTAAATTTGATACTTTTATTTTAACGGAAAATGGTCCAAAAAGCGAATCGTGTCGTTTTGATATACTGTCAAAATGACGGTGGATAAACAGTAAAAAAAAGGGATAACTGCCGATAATACCCGGATAAAATCCACAAAAATGCTGTTATCTGGATACAACTGAGGAATTATATTTTAGTTATCCACAAACAAAAAGCACTTGGCAGTCATACTAGAAAGTTATCCACTTTTTACACTAAAGCAATGGCAAAACAGAAAATTTATTTTCTCTGTTTTGCCCAAAAATCAATGTACCCTTAACGGGGTACTGAATAGTTACATAAATTTAATTGTTTATAAAAACTCGATGTTACCTAACACCCACTTGTTCTAAAGTATGACAATTATCCCTCATCCAATTCTGGTTTAGCAAAATTTGTAATACTTGCATAACCACTTTTATTAAATACAATATCAAATTGCTGCACATATTTTCTACCAGAAGCATCTGAATAATTAATTGGTATGGTTACAAGAAAATCTACAATTTCTTTTTCATATCCTAATGTCCACATAGTGCTAAATTTTTCTCCGACCATTGCGATAGGATCTTGTATTGCATCACATCTAGTCAATGTTGCTTCTCCATTCATAGTTTTAGCTGTGCATTTGAGACTAGGGATGATATCATAAGCTGAACCTCGTCCTTTATTTATAAACAGCATATCAATTCTCGTAATCTTTTTATTTGATTCAGCTGATATTTTTGCTTCTTTAAATACTAGATACGGTTGCTCATGAAGTCTTTCAATTTCCTTGTTACGCTTCAATTCTACCTCAAATTGTTTATTCTGATTTTCCAAACTTTCCTCATATTGTTCTCTTTGTCGTTTTGCCTCTGCTTCTAATATTTTGCGTTCCTTTTTCGCTATTGTTATTGTTACCCTGATTGCTATTATACTGACAATAATTGTAAAAAAAGTCATTAAGGCATTAAATAATGTACTATACATATTCACAACTGCTAACAAATGTTCCATCTAAACTCCCCCCTCTTTTCATACTATTTACACCAATTTATTTCTTTTTTGGGATAAAAAGTTTATAAAAATTCAATGGTGCCTACCATCAATGTGGTCAATGCCAGTTAGCTTCTCTAGCTTAACAACTTTTTCTTCCAAGCCTGCTATCCCTTATAATATCAGGAGTTCTCATTTGATACTATTTTTTAGGCTGACACTTACTTAACATCTTTGTAACATATTTTATATATCTTTTTTTATTTTCCTATTGACATGCAACAAAAAATGTACGGTCACCTTGTTGTCCATCGGAACAACAAGGTGACCCTTAGTTTATCAAGGAAATTGGTTCCCCACGAATCAATTATTCCCATACTAAGGAGGCACACATTTATTATGAACGATTATCCATCAAATGTAAAACAAAAATTGAACTCTATCATCGCTGACATGTCGGAACATCACTGGCTCTTCTCAAACAATCCTGGACATGATTTTATGCGTCAAAATCAGGGCAAACTCTCTTTCTACGATACCATGCGTCTTATTATCGGCATGGGAAAAAGAACTACCAATGATGAAATTATGAATTACTTTGACATGGTTCCTGATCTTATTCCATCTCAGTCAGATTTCACTGTCTGCTTTCGAATATCTTTTTTCGGAATTCTCATCTTCGTTTCCGGCTACTACAAATAAATTTAAGGATCATTGTGTCCTTACCTGTGATGGCTGCCATGTTGTCTACACTACTAATTCTGAAATTATTGAGGATTACAACAAGCCTCATCTCATCGACTATAAAGGATACAACCATATGCACTTAAATGGGTTTGTTGATGTGATCAGCAAAGCTTTTCTTGATATTGTAATTCAGCCAGGACAGAAGCCTGATGAAAGGCAAGCCTTTCACATGATGCTCGACCATTTTAGTCCGGGCAATCCGCAGAAATATATTGTAACTGCTGATCGTGGTTATGAATCTTACGATCTGTTATTCCACTGTGAACTTAAGAATCTAAATTATGTTTTTCGTGTAAAAGCACCCTCTTCTTCTAAAAGTCTGCTTTCCTATTACGCTACGGAACTTCCTGACGACCTTGAAGAATTCGATGTTACGATAAAACGTTATTTCACTGACAAAGCTACAAATGTTATGAAAGATCAGTCGGATGTGTACCGATATATTAATCCGAGTAAAAACACACCTCATTTTTATGAGCTTCTTAACAGAGATAAGAGACATCTTTATTTCATGCAGTTTCGTGTCGTAAAAATAAAAACTGCAGAAAATACATATGAGTATCTCATCACAAATCTGCCTCACAGCTTTACTATGGAAGACATCAAGGAATGCTATCACTGGAGTTGGGGAATTATGCAGATATCGGCATAATTTCCCAACGCATATTGTACAATTCCCGTAATTCCTCTGTGCTAAAATCTTCTTTTGGAAGATTGGTATATACGATTTCGGTGTTCCCATTTGGAAGGACAAAACTCACAATCCGAAAAGAGATGTAGTATAAACTTTTACTTTTGGGGTCGAGGTAATCAAAAGTTCTGTTTGCAATAGTTTTATACACTTCAGGCTCTGCTTTAACAGTCTTTGTGTTTTTTCTGGTAAGCCATCTTTCGAAAATGATATCATACTCAGGCGAATCTGGGAGTTTAATTGTAGCCAACATACTACGCGGGTTCGATTCTCTAACACGAACTAGAAAATATGCATTGTTTTCAATGGCATGTGCAAACACATTAAATGATGCAAAACCCCTATCAGCAATAAATAAAGGTTTTCGCGTCGGATTAGTAGCCGTATAATGATCTATTATGTCACACATTGCTATATATTCATTGATATGATTCAATGGTTGGAGAATTACATCAGTATACAAATGTGATAATAAATTGTAAGCAGCATTCAGATGAATCATATTAAAGCCTTTATTGTACCGATCGGTAATCCGATAGGTATCGGGGTCCTTAGGATTTCCCGGGATATAAATATCCGAGCCATCAACAGCAATTGGATCATAGCCTTTCAAAGTCTTATCGAGGGAAAATGCATTGGAAAATGAGTAAAAAAGAGAATCAAAGGCTTCTGGAGATATTTTTTTACGCTGTTGAATCAAAGCAGACGCTGTTGGTGCAGAAGCGTTAAAATCGAAATACTTTAACAATTCTGTTTTAGATGCAGATAATTCGTTTACTTTGTTTAGTAATGTTTTCTTTACTGATTCTGGTGAAAGATTCATAACACGCCTTCGATTAATTTAATTTTCCGGCACGACCGGATTTTTCTTATTAATCAAAGGGCGCGAAGCGCCGCATTTTTTTGAGGTTTTGTCAAGTATATTTTGAAATAAGTATAAAAAAATAGGTAGTCCCTTAACTTAATAGAAACTACCTACCATTGGTGCTTGTCACCACTGTAATCACACCAGCAAGATTAGTTCCATGCTCGGCACACGAAAGAAAAAATGCCGATTCTATCGTGCAGTTTCCTCCGCTGACAATTTGCCGCTTCACACACAACATATCTCTGAAATCGTATGTAATATTTCAACCGATATTGCTTGAGTTTCTTTTATGCTTAATTCACGCCTTTCCACTTTTTGCTCTTTTCCATTGTTTCCAAAACTTTACTATGATTTTATAACATTCAATAAAAACAATTAGTCCTAAAACAGTTAACATAAATGCAAAAATAAAACTAATCCAGCCCCCAATACCTGTATCACCAAATAGATACAACAAATGTAATCGTTCAATAACTCTAAAAACAACCATCTGAGCAAGATACATTTCCATTGAGATACTTGATATAAATCTCATTGGTTTCGATGATAAGAATTTACTGTTTGACCCTATTGCATAAGAAAGCCACAAACAATAAATCATTAAGGTTCCAACATATAAGATGGTTTTGGACTCGTACGGTATAAAATACCATATAATTGAAATAGCAATACAACCACCCAAAATCAGTCTGCTATATCTTTCGCAAATAGACTTTATTCTATCTTGATATAGATACACAATTCCTCCACCAATGAACATTGGTAGACAATAAAGGAAATTATGACTTGGGGTAAAAGACTCCGTTACAAAATAATCGGAGAAAAAATAGTGATCACATACAAATACAATCCACAATGAGATTACTAAGCCAACCCAAGCACGTTTTTTTGATTTCATCAATACAGAGAATGCAGGGAACAACAAGTAAAAAAGGAATATCACTCCCAATGTCCAACAAACGCCAATAACTGACACTGCATTGTTTGGGAGCAAACCATGAAGAATCAATATTTCAATTGAAATCTCATACACTGTAGATATGCTATGCTCCATCACAAGTCCAATCAACAGTAACAACCCAAAAAAAGGTAAAATTTTCACATACCTTTTCTTATAAAATGCCTCTAAGTCAACTGCTCCACTTTGAAATTTGCTTAAATATCCAACACACATACCAAATCCACTAATCATAAGAAATAGATAAACTAGACACGTAAGAGATGGAATAAATCTTTCAAACGCAAAATTGCCTTCCAGATGATATTTTGTGTTAGCCTGTATGTGCATCAAGATAATTCCAAAACACGATAGTGCCCTCAAACCATCTATTGAATTATAATGTGTTTGGGTTCGACTTTGGCAAGTTTCCTCTTGCATCGACCTGATTTTATTTTCAGTAATCTTCTTCATAATTCTCCTCTTTCTATCATAAAATACATCAAAGCTAATAGATAATCATTGCCCTCTACTACATTGAATTAATAGGACATACTTTGATACACCGATAGTACCTTACACATTTGCCCTTATTAATCTGTGAGTACATCTCCCCCCTCCTCGTCCTCAACCATAGAAATAGCTTCTTTGGAGCAAACGGAATAGCAGACCGTACATCTACAGCATTCTTCATTCTCTTATATAACACTTGTATTATCCTCACCTGTTCTCTCCCCCACTTTGTAAAAGTAATAAAAATCTCTTGAAATCTTCAGTCATTGAAATCATAACATCAATCTGTATAGCTCATCCGCTTGACCAAATAGTTCTTGAATCATATAGTGTAACTGTAACTAAAAAAAGAGAAAGAACAGCCCCTATCACAGTTTGTTCTTTCTCTCTGCCTCATATGTCGCCAGCATGACCTAAATACAGGACCTATGTCCTATTGATAACGGCTCTTTGCTAATAACAGTCACACTAACACTATTATGATAAGAAAAAGCTCCCTGTTTTGCAAGTTAATTCGTATAAAATCTTCTTCTAAATCACTGTTTGATTCTTTTATGGCTGGACAAAAAATATATATTTTACCGACAACCACCTTGATAATCAGAGAATCTTAAAAATTCTATTTTAGCTATGAGAAGTTTTAGAAATCTAATAATTATTTTTTATCCTGTCCATAATAAGCATTCGGCCCATGTTTTCTCATATAATGTTTATCAAGTACATATTGTTTCATTTCTGCATTCGGATTCAATAATAAAGTTTTTAAATCCATTTCTGAAACTTTCTCCATGACAACTGCATTATATACTGCATTTTCAGGGCTATCCCCCCATGCAAATGGACCATGATTCTTTACAATAACCCCTGGAATAGCTCTTGGATCAATATTACGTCGTTCAATTGTTTCGATAATGACTTTTCCTGTATTGGTTTCATAATCAGATTCCACTTCATCCTTAGTAAGCTCTCTTGCACAAGGGATATCACCATAAAAATAATCTGCATGTGTTGTCCCCAGTGCTGGAATATCTTTTCCAGCCTGTGCAAAGGCTACTGCATTGGTCGAATGAGTATGAACAATCCCTTTAATATACGAATATTTCCTATACAGTTCAAGATGTGTTTTTGTATCTGAAGAAGGATTCCATTTTCCTTCTACTTTCTTCCCGGATTCAACAGATACTACAACCATATCTTCTGAGGACATACCTGAATATCCAACTCCGGATGGTTTAATCACCATATATTTTCGATCTTCAGATATCCCACTAACATTCCCCCAAGTATAAATAACAACACCTTTTTCAACAAGGTCTAAATTGGCATCACAAACCTTTTTCTTTAATTCATCTAACATTTTTATACTCCAATTCCATAAACTTCTGCTACTGCTTTATCCCATTCTCCCGACTCGCGCAACATATGTTCAACCACGTCGCGAACTGCACCATAACCTCCATTAACTTTACTCACATAATTAGCTATTCTCTTAATTTCAGGACAACTGTCCGCAGGACACCCTATATATCCTGCTAACATCATAGGCGGAAGATCATTTAAATCATCACCAATATATCCAATATCTTCTTTTTTTAAATCATGTTCTTCCATAAATGTTGTTAAAAAAGCAACTTTATTCTTTACATTTTGAATGAGATATTCTACTTTCATCTCTTTCATTCTTCTTGTAGTAGCAGCACATTCTCTTCCAGTAAGAATCATTATTTCAATCCCTACATTATGTGCAGCAAAAAAACCAGCTGCATCTTTTGTACAAAACTTTTTCAGTTCATTACCATTTTCATCATAATATATACCTGCATCTGTCAAAGTTCCGTCTACATCAATAACTAAGAGCTTCGTATTCATTGTTTTTCCTCCTTGTCTATATCATAAGCAGACGGAGTCAAAAATTCAACCTTTATGTCGAGGTTCTGTATAGCACTTATAACAGCTAAATTAAATTTATTTCCATGTTCAATATAAGTTCTGATATTAGTCTTATAATAATTTTTTCCATTTTCTGTATAACCATCTGCCCCTACAACGTAGATTTTTTCTAAATTCATTTCCTTTAATAACTTCAAAATCATAATAAAACTATTACATCCTTGATCAAATGCACCTGATAAACTATTATAATCTATTTTAAAATCCGCTTCCTTTTCTATAAGATTTGAAGTCACAATTGTCTTGCACAATATATTTTCTAAATTGCTAAACCTTTTATTATTACTGAAAAAGGCAAAATCAACTTCATAAAGATCAGGAATAAAATTAATTGAAATAACTACTGGATTCTCTTCTCTAATAAAATTATTGATTTTCTCTTGATAAGACTCTATTGAAGCTCCAGGAGCAATCAAAAGAACTTTTTTACCAGCTAATAATTTAGTAAGTTCTGTCCTACTTTCTGAATCATCTATTTGATTATTTTTATAATTTTCATACAAGATATCTGCGTAACTTGCATCAAATGCAGTTTTTTTCTCATTATCAAAACGTGCTAAAATGTGGTTGATATCTCTAATTGTCAAATCACCTTTTTTCAAATAATATTCTGCATAGTTTCTATGCAAGTTAAATCTTGCTGAAAGGAAGTATGCTGGTGTATATCCCCATTCAGCTTCCCCTTTTAATGGAGCAATATAGTCTTGAATTGCATCCATAAGATAATCAATATCATATGTTTTTCCTGTATAGTCATTACAATAATCTGCTATTAATTCAATTGGAAGATTTCCCGGAATTCTCCCCATTCCCATTAAACTTCCATCTACTGCTACAGGTCGATTTAGATGTTTATCTATAAAAGCTTGGGCTAAAGAACAACTCAAAGACATATTTTCATGAAGGTGCAATGCAACTCTAATGTTTCTATCTAAGTTATTATCCACTAATGAAACAATTCGATCTAAATCTCTTCTCTTCATACTGCCAAAAGTATCCACTATAGAAAATTGATATGGTTGTATTTGGTTTACCTGTTCAAGAATCCATAGAATACGTTCATCAGAATACCCCATAATATTTATTGGATTAATCGATAACTTATACCCTTTAGCTTTTACTTCTCTAGCAAAATCCATGCCATCCTCAATATCGTAGTCATGAGCTGTAATTCTTATCATCTCAATTCCTTTTCCAGAGTATGGTGATAATTTATTGATATCATAATTACTCCTCATAGCCATAGCAGAATACATCGTGTTTCCTATATTTTCAGGTAAAAGTCTATTGAGTTCTTCAATATAATTACATACTGTGATATCTTCATCATATTCTTCAACATTTCGCAAAAAACCAACTTCTACAACATCTATATTAGCTTTTGTAAGTCTATTGATAATATCTTTTGTACTAGTGAATCCAAATTTCCAATCGTTCACATAGCCACCATCACGTAAAGTACAATCAAGTAATTTCAAATCATAAACTGCCATTATTGATTTCCTTCCTTCATCATCTTAATTACCATTTCAAGATCTTTTTCTGTATCAACAGATAAACTATGGCATTCTGGTACTAAATATAGTTTCAACTGTTTTCCATAATCTAAAAATCTTAATGTATCAATTCCTTCTATTAATTCAAATCTTCCTGGCTTTGAATTTTTATAGAAATCAAGCATTTTTTTGTTATATCCGATGATTCCAACATGTTTATAATACTTATAGTCAATTGCTTTAAAAGGATACGGTATAGGTGTTCTTGACATATATAAAGCATTCATATTGTCATCAAATACCATTTTTATATTTGATGGATCCATCACTTGAGCTGGATCTGACATCTCTGTGATAATATTTGTACCAAACTCTATATCTTGTGGTACGCTGTCCGGAATAGCTGCTGCAACTGCCTCGATGTTAATTAACGGTTCATCTCCATTTAGTTGTACATAAAAATCTGCTTTGATTGTTTCTGATACTTCCTGTAATCTATGTGCTGCTGCTCTGTGTGTGCTTGCAGTCATAACAACTGGAATATTGTTATCTTCACAAACAGATTGTATTCTTTCATCATCTGTTGCTACATATACTTCATCTAACTTTTCAACAGTGCATACTCTTTTGTATACCCACCAAATCATCGGATGGCCTAAAATATCTTTTAATGGTTTACCTGGTAAACGTGAAGATCCATATCTTGCTGGAATAATACCTACTACTTTCATCTTCTTTTCTCCTTAACATATTTATTTAAATATATTTTTATTTTTATAATTGGTTGAAATATTCTGAGTTTTTTGAAATATCTTATAGATTTGAAATATGCTTTTGCCCATTGTTCATATCCTAATTTTGAAATATCTTCAAATATGTATGTTCGATACTTCGGTCGATTTGTTGGATGAAGCAAATTCGCATTTTTTTCTTCAATATAGCAGAGTTTTGTTTCCGTTCTTCTTATGTTTTTGATTTTTTCAAAAATCGCTTTCCCTTTATTGCTATTTACCAAAACACAGCTTATTTCATCAAATTTAATAAATTCTGCATGATGACTTTTTCCCCATTCGTAATCTCCAATTGTTAAATCTCCTGGGCGATTCTCTGTCGCATATGGACATGAATAACAGCACTCATTCAAATTAGTCATGTCATAGAATTCATTAAAAAATGGATCACGATAATATACTCCATCCTCTATAGTGTCATCCTCAAAAACATACCTATAACAATATTTTCCTGTTTCTTTAGATTTTTTCGTTTTTAATCTGAATTCATATTCTTTGAGCTTTTTTTTATGCTTTTTTTCAATCCATTTGAGATTGCTTATAAACATTTGTGGACTTGGCGTACCATGACAAATAATATCAATTGTATATAAATTTTGATATTCTTTCTTCCCCAAATATAAATATAACCCACTCACCTGGCACGGCGTACCAACAAACAAAATTTTTTCCTGTTCATTTAATTGTTTTTTAATTTGACTAAAACAATCTCTCAAATCACTTTGAACGTATTTACTACGCCGTAATTCTTCTATTTGATTCTTTCTCGAAATTTTTTTATGATGTGGGACTAAATTGCTATCCATTGCACATCCATAAACACTTCCACCTTCAATAATAATTTCCTCAGCAACAAGCGAAAAAATTCCTCCTGAAGAACTTCTGCAATAAACCTCTACATCCTCAGATGCTGCTGCGAAGCAACTCATAATAGTCTTTTTTATTTCCTTTTCCATTGGGCATACCCTATGACAGATACCACACTCGATACATTTATTTGGATTTAAAAATGCTTGATAAAATCCTTCTGTGTTTGTTTGTATTTCAATACAATTTTGAGGGCACACATATTTACATGCAGTACATCCGCTACATAGATTATTTACTTTTTGTAAATCCTTCATGAAAGGCCTCCTCAAGAAATCTAATCCCTTGTTTTCGTTCATCTTTAATTTGTTCATTGATTCGTTCCCACGGTAATGAATCAATGCTGAGACTTTTCCCTTCATAATGTCTATCATAAATGTCAAATCGTTTTAATAAATCCTGCATTCTAACACTCACTGCTCCACGATCAAATACAGTAAACGGCACGTTATTTATTAGTGAAAAACATGTTGCATGAAAAGAATCTGTTATGACATATTTCGCATTTCTTATATTATATAGGAACTCTAATGGACCTGCCGAAATCGCGCTCTGTACATTAGTTGTTAAGAGATTGGCATTATCAAAATTCTCATTTAAATCAATTAAAATTGAACAATTCTCTTTTTTTGCCAACTGATTTGCTTCTTTTAATGCTGTTGTATTATTGCCTAAAATATATACATAAATATATGGTCTTTCTGAAAAATCTCCTAGAGCATTTTTCTCTATTTCCATATACATCTCTTGTTTTAATAAAAACACAATAAAAATCTGATTATCCGCTAAAACACAGTATCTATCAGCATT
>OGZC01001282.1_pt1 | contig 13604 bp, 12 predicted proteins | sample 1576751 | NCBI WGS metagenome assembly OGZC01 (sample SAMEA3541486, study PRJEB24748) | human gut metagenome | biome: human gut; feature: human-associated habitat; material: faeces | place: China | collected 2012
GATTGAACTTCAAGTGCATTTCACATAGTATGCAGGACTGCCTGTAGCTTATATTATGTCGTCAGTTCGCCAACCGAATGTTTGCTAAACAACAATATTCACTTTATTCGTAAATATCAATATTCCCCATATTAACCTTAGCCGTAATCATCTTTTTAGCACCTGTGTTATATGAGCAGTTTCTTTTATAGTTTGTGCCATATAGATTTACGTTGCCCATATCTGTTTCAAGATTATAGCCGTATGCATCAGAGCGTGGGAGTTGAACAGAAGCGTTACCCATATCAACGTCAAGGTGCATAGTGTCAAAGGAACATCTGCTGATGTCTATATTTCCCATATTAGTATCAATATTATATTGACTAAAGCTGCAGTCTGATAATGTAAGATTTCCCATATCAACGTGAGCTGTAATGTCTGAACCATTAATACCAGTCAACTTTGAGTTGCCAAGATTGATATCACAGTTTACAGTTGTAAGGGTAACATCTGATGGAATAGTGATAGTCAGTTCAGATTTAACATTTTTTAAATGAATATTTTTAATAATTTTGCTGGCTGAATCAGGCTGTGTTATCTTTAAGGTGCTGCTATTTACTGAATATTCGGGACGATATGAGGCATTCCCTTTATATTCGATACTATAAGAGGTTCCATTTATCACATTTACATTTCCTAAAGAGGTATCAATATCAAGATAATCAAAGGCTTCAAGATTCTCTGTAAAGGTTATATTTTTTTTTATTAAAAGAATCAGACATCCATGATAATGAAGGTATATCCCATACATTTATAATAATTCCGATGATTATGCATATAGCTGTTATGCTGTATATGATGCCTAAATATATTCTTTTTCCCATATTAATAATCTCCGTTTCTCTACGATTTTGGTGATATAAGTGCATTGTAGATAATATCTACACAATTACTATATATTTACTATACATTTGCTGTACATTTACTTACATAAAAAACTTTTAAGTACGTTGTAGATAAGAGCAGCAACAAGCCATATTATCCATGTCACATGCCAATCAAAAGTCAGGAAGCTTATACACAGATATAAGCATGAAACAGTAGGCCAGAATAAGGACATGACAGAGGCTGCTGTTGGATTGATATATTCAAAATTTTTATAATCTTTACTTGAATTTATACTTGTATCTGTATTTGTATATGTACCAGATGTTGTAGTTATGCCGTTAAGTGATAGAAGCCTTCTGTATGAAGCAGCTGCATTTGCCTGAAAGACAATGAGCATTACGCCGGCAGAGCAGATGGCTAGAACAAGTGCTCCGGAAATATCTTCAAGTATGCCAATGTTAAAGCTATCCATAATAATAGGTGGTATAACGCATACTATACACAGCAGGACACCAATCGTGAGACATATGCTATATACTGGTTTCATGCGTTCTTTTTCATTCTGGACATATTGGGATGCCTGATAGTCAAGAACGCATGTATGTTTCATTATGTAAGCGTAATCTTTAAGAAATGTGGAAGCAAAAATAAACATGGCAACTGCAACTGCAATAGTTACGAACATAAGAGATATCATGATATTTTCTACTATCAATATATCTATCATGTCGCCTATTATAGGAAATATTGGTGAAATTATGCATAGCATAACACCAAGGGCAATAAGTAAGCTTCTTTTGGAGCAGGTGCGTATGTAATGTCTGGTCTCATCAAGTGTCAGTATTCTTTTATCAGGTGTGGCAGTTTTGCTGGAATCCTCATGGCTGTTGGCATTAAGACCAAGAGTGTCGGCAAGCTCATCAAGATTACCGAATTCAGATATAACTGTTCCAACAGCTTCATTTTCACTTTTTCCTTCGGATATAAGTTCGTTGTACTTATCCTCCATCATTCCAAAAAGCTCAGACTTAGCCCTGATGACTTCTGGAGTGTCTGGCATATTGGCAAACATGGTTTCAAGATAGCTTTTAATAGTTTCCATAAAATCCTCCTCATATATATGTGGTGTTATTATTTACGTATAAAATGTTCTATAACCTCTTTAGTTAAAGTCCATTCGTCACATCGCGCTTTATAGTATTCGCGCCCAGCATCAGTTATGCTGTAATATGTACGCTTTTTCCCTCCATTCTCGCCAACACCTGGAAAAGAGGTTATATATCCGTTTTTTTCCATACGTGTAAATGCAGAATAAAGAGTAGTTTCTTTCATAATGTATTTTTCATCTGATAGTGCTTTAATCTGCTTGGATATCTCGTAACCATAAGATGGTTTGTCAAGCAGAAGATATAGAATTATAGTGTCATTGTATCCTCTTATGATATCGCTGCTGATGCCAGCCATATATCAAGACCTCCTTATATTATTATTCTTTATGCTATAGAGTAGTTGTTTTTAATGATGTGAGTGTAAAAGTAAATTTTGCAGCTCACTGATAATTGTATGCATATACTGCGTTTATCGTACTACGACAGGCATAGTATATCTGTCGTAGTATATATAACATATGATATATAATATGTCAATATTTCAGGCGTGTTTATGGATTGAATTATTTAATGGAAAAAATGTTATAAAATCTGATATGTTAAAAGAAATGGATACAGATATATCAGGAACAATCAAATGGAAGAAGGGACAGAGCTCATTAAAGCGTGTAAGGGATATTGTCAAGAAAGAGTATGATGGTGTAGAATTTAATATATTAGGAATAGAAATACAGGATAAAGTACATTATGCTATGCCACTTAGAACGATGATATATGATAGACTTCATCCTATAATAACAATTGTGCTATACTATTCAGAGATGCCATGGGACGGTCCTGTCAGTATAAAAGATATGATGATACATATGAGACCAGAGATAGAAAATATATTTACAGATTATAAAATGAATCTTGTACAGGTGAGGGATTCAGACAGGTATAAGTTTAAGAATAAAGACGTAAAGATGGTATTTGAGATTACAAAGTCCATTTATGAGGAAAACTTCAATAATATATATGATAAATATAATCATAGAAATATATCAATAGAAGTGTTAAGAATGATCAGTGTAATGACAGATGCACCATATCTGATGAATATAGCTGATAATAATAGAAGGGGGAAGGTAAATATGTGTAATGCTTTAAAGAAATTGCAGGATGAAAGTAAATTGCTTGGCCGCCAGGAAGGATTAGAGGCAGGTCGCCAAGAAGGGCTAGAAGCAGGTCGTCAGGAAGGATTAGAAGCAGGCCGCAGCGAGGAAAGAATAAAAGCAATAGTATCTATGCTGGAATTAGGGCTTACAAAGGAGCAGATAACTACAAAGTATTCAGAAGATGAATATGAAAAGGCGGAAGAGGAATATAAAAGAGCACAAGAGCTGCTTCGTGCATCACAAGCTTCTGACAGGTTATATGAGTTTATAATGGATTCAGAAAATATAGTGTTTTTTGGTGGAGCTGGTGTGTCAACAGAATCAGGAATACCAGACTTCAGAAGTAAAGACGGCTTGTACAACCAGCATGACGTTGAATTCGATAAGTATGAACCAGAGTATCTTCTTAGTGCAGAATGCCTTCATCATAAACCTAAAGTGTTCTTTGAATTCTACAGACAGAAGATGGATGCAAGAGGAATTAAGCCCAATATAACACATAAAGTACTGGCTGAGCTTGAAAAAATGGGAAAACTGAAAGCTGTGATTACGCAGAACATAGACGGGCTTCATCAGCTGGCTGGCAGTAAAAATGTTATAGAACTTCATGGTGCTACAACAAGAAACTATTGTGAGAAGTGCAGAAAGAAATATCCATCAGATTATATATATGAAAGTAAAGAAGCAGTACCGCACTGTACAGTATGTGGTGGAATAGTCCGTCCTGATGTAACATTATATGGTGAGCAGCTGCCAGCAGGTGCATACGAAAGTGCAGTTAAAGCTATAAAAGAGGCAGATATGTTTATAGTGGCCGGAACATCACTTAAGGTATATCCGGCGGCAGGACTTGTATGGGACTTTAAAGGAAATCATCTGGTTGTACTTAACAGAGAACCTCTTGACTTTAAGCTGAATGCACAAAACGATATAGAATACACTGGCTCCATGGGAGATGTGTTTGCAAAGCTTGATAATATGCTTCATATGGGATGACAGTAGATCTGGAAGCAAATGCTGACACTATATCTACAATGATGTATCCGGATGGATTAGGCGGTAAGGCAGTAAAAACCGAAAGAAAGATATATCCTAACGATCCATGTCCATGTGGTTCAGGAAAGAAATATAAAAAATGCTGTGGAAAAAAGTAGAAAATACATAAACACAGTAAAGTAATACAATACCCCATAAGAAAACGCTTGGGAGGACGTTTTCTTATGGGGTATTGTGCTTAAGGAGAAAGTGATACCTGTTAAGTATAGGGAGGTTTAACAAGTAATCGTTTATGAAAAAGTATTATTAAAATACAATCGTTGAAAGATATAGGAACATATATTAGTCAGCAACCTTATGTCATGTAGCAGTTCTTATGTCCTTCAACAATTGTTATATTAGAGGAAAAATGTGACAGGGATATGGAAAAAGTGTGAGGAAATTGTGAAGAGATAAAAAAATAAATTCCCATTAACATCATACATGATACATAAATTAATATATATCATATAAAATACACATTATAATAAAACAGTTCATATATGTACCTGTGAATATGTCAGCATAATATGGGCACAATCAGGTATTAAATGTGTAAGTAAATGGAGTGAAAATAGGAAAAATGGGAAAAAACGGAAATCGAGAATATTTGGAAAAAAGAAGCTTGAAAAATACTGTATTTAAAGGGATAGGTGGAGCAGAAAAAACAGAAGAAACAAAAAAGAGAATAATAAATACAGAATCAATAGAATATTTTAAAAGGGTACTTATAAGAAATGAAAAAAGTATACAGACAATAGAAAAGTATATAAGAGATATAAAAAAGCTGATGATATATGCACATGGGCGAAGTATAAGTAAGGAAATGTTTCTTGAATACAAGGAATATCTTGAAAAATGTGGCAGGTACAGGATATCAAGCATAAACTCTTATCTTGCTGCAGCGAATCATTTCTGCGAAGTGATGGGCTGGATGGATATAAGAGTGAAGATGATAAAAGTGCAGAGAGCTGTTTTCATACCAGAAAATAAAGAAATAACAATGAACGAATACGAAAAGCTTGTAAAGACAGCATATAAAAAAGGTGATGACAGACTTGCACTTATAATAGAAACGCTTGGAAGCACAGGGATAAGGATAAGCGAACTAAGATATATAACAGTAGAATCCCTTAAATATGGCATGGCAGATATTCATAACAAAGGAAAAGCAAGAAGAATACTGTATCCTGGCGAGCTGCTTAAGCTTCTAAAAGAGTATGTCAGAAAAAAACATATTACACATGGAAGTATATTTGTAACATCCAGTGGCAATCCAGTAAACAGAAGCAATGTATGGAGAATGATGAAAAACATATGCAGGCTGGCAGGTGTTAGTGCTGATAAAGTATTTCCACACAACATGCGGCATCTTTTTGCCAGAACTTTCTATAAGATAAAAAATGACATAGCAAAGCTTGCAGATGTCTTAGGTCACAGCAGTATCGATACAACAAGAATATATATAAAATCAACAGGAAGGGAGCATAAAAGACAACTGGATAAAATGAATATGATAATAGGTACTAGATATAAACAAAGACAGGTAGATATAGGATGGTGAATACTAAATAATGAGCAAAAAATGAACAAAATAAATAGAAGGGGTGGATAACATAATAAATATTATGTTGTTTATTATGATTGCTTATATGGATTAACCGCCTGATATGGCGTAAGAGCAGATATATTTATATATATGTAGTTCATTATTAATACGAAAGAACTCATATAATATACAAAATATAGTCTGTAATAATGTGGATTTAATATCTTAATAATGTCGAAATATTGTATTTTTATGTGAAATATGTATTATTTACTTGCTATATCATTAATGATGTGCTATCATCTGTGAAGATTCTGTGATAATACAACATAATATTTATTACGTAGTATTGACAATAAGCTAAACAGCACTCAATAGGCTGTAAGCAGTCAGCCAGAATCAAAAATTGTAATTGAGGCAGTGTGGAGAATTCACACTAGGTATATGTGTCTGCGCTGGTTTTACACAAGTAAATATAGCAAAAAAGGCGCAGAAATGAGGAATATTATGCAAATCAACAGAGAAGATTACATAATCGAACGCGATTACAGAAAGAAAAGGCTTGAAGAGTTCCAGGAGGCTATCCAGAAAAACTTAAAAGGATTATCTACAGAGATTATAGGTGAGCTTGTAGATGAAAGAGAGCGTCAGAATCTTACACAGAAGGATGTAGCAGATATAACAGGCATACTTCCTTATAATCTTGCAAGATTCGAGACAGGAACACGTATTCCAACACTTATGGTGCTTGAAAAGTATGCTTCGGCACTAGATAAACACATAGAGATAAGACTGTGCGATAACGTAAAAAAGTAAAACAAACATGAAGCTTTATCTGATGGCACGTTGCTTTGTCACGGTAGCAGGATGGGTGGACATAGTATCAGAAATAATCCGGGGTGATGAGGTATAAGGCATATCTTAAAAGATGTGTGTTAAGTGCTTATTTGCCGTGGAATGGCGAAGCCAACTCTAAAACCATGATAAAGGAAATTATACATAGTATAAGCCATGCATATGAGATGTTACAAAAAATATGTAGATGGAAATGTGGGTATAGATAAAGGCAAAGAGAGGGAGGATCAGCAGATATGTGGTATGCAGTACAGGTGGCAACTGGCAGGGAAGAAACAGCCAAAGATATGTGCATAAAACTTTTAAACAAAGAATCATATACAGACATATTCATAATCAGATTCGACAGAGCCAAAAGATACTATGGAGCCTGGCATAGGGAAAAGAAAATCATGTTTCCAGGATATATGTTTATCGACACAGACAATCCCAGCGATATATACGAACAACTAAAGAATGTACCTGAGCTTACTAAGATACTTGGCAGGGAAGGAAAAGACTTCATATCTATAGAGCCAGGCAAGGAAGCTATGTTTAAGGCTATGGTTAACGAAGCATATGAGATACCTGTATCAACAGGAATAATCGAAGGCAACCGGGTAATAGTCAAAGACGGGCCACTTGTGGGAATGGAAGCTTATATAAAGAAGATAGACAGACACAAGAGGATAGCAGTACTTAATGCAGAGATGTTCGATCAGGAGATAAATGTGAGTGTGGGGTTGGAGATAGTGCAGAAGATGTAATATGAAATAAATAGAGGTAAAGATAGAAAAGATATGGAAAGCAAAATTGCAATATCTATGTTTGGACAGAAACGCCTTACAAGGGAAGGCGGTGTCGAAATAGTTGTAAAAGAATTATGTACAAGAATGGCAAGGGATGGCTATGCAGTCACATGCTATAACAGATCAGGTCATCATGTAAGTGGTTCAGAATATGATAATAAAGAAAAAGAGGAATATGAGGGAGTACATCAGAAAAATGTACCAACTATTGAAAAAAAAGGACTAGCAGCAGTCAGTTCTTCTTTTTTTGCGGCATTATGTAGTGCTTTTGGAGGCTATGATATCGTTCATATTCATGCCGAGGGACCGGCTTTTTTTGCATGGATTCCTAAAATGTTTGGCAAAAGAGTAATTGTTACTATACATGGAATTGATTGGCAAAGAGAGAAGTGGAAATCTGGGTTTGGTTCTAAGTTTATACGACAGGGAGAAAAAAATGCTGTTAAGTATGCAGATGAAATAATAGTGCTAAGCAAAGGTGTACAAGATTATTTTAGAAATACATATAACAGGAAAACACACTTTATACCAAATGGAGTTAATCGTCCTAGTATAGTAGATGCAGATTATATAAGTTCAAAATATGGATTGACAAAAGATTCATATATATTGTATTTAGGACGGCTTGTACCAGAAAAGGGAGTACATTATCTTATAAGAGCGTATAAGCAGATTAATACTGATAAGAAGCTTGTGATTGCAGGTGGAGCAAGTGATACAGATGAATATGCGGGAAAATTAAGAGAACTTGCTAAAGGTGATAATAGAATTATATTTACGGGTTTTGTTCAGGGAAAGATATTAGATGAACTATATAGTAATGCATATATGTATTCGCTACCTTCAGATCTTGAGGGTATGCCATTAAGTCTTTTAGAAGCAATGAGTTATGGTAATTGTTGTCTTGTATCAGACATTCCTGAATGTATAGATGTAGTGGAAGACAAGGCAATTATATTTAGAAAGTCCAATGAAGAAGATCTTAGAGACAAGCTTCAAAAAACATGTGATGATGAGGAACAAGTAAAAGCATTAAAAAAGCAAGCTTCAGATTTCATATGTAATAAATATAATTGGGATGAGGTTGTAAAACTTACAGAAGAATTATATAGGAGTAAGTGATTGATGAAGATACTGATGATTAATAAGTTTTTGTTTCCCAATGGTGGATCAGAGACGTACATATTTAAATTAGGTGAGGCACTGGAGCAGCATGGACATGAGGTTCAGTATTTCGGAATGGAGCACGAAGGCCGCTGCGTGGGCAACCGGGTTAATGCTTATACGTCCGATATGGATTTTCACGGTGGGAGCAAGCTGAGCAAGCTGACCTATCCAATCAAAACTATCTACAGTAATGAAGCAAGAGTACAGCTGAGAAAAGTTTTGGACGACTTCCAACCAGATGTCTGTCACTTGAACAACTTTAACTACCAGCTGACACCTTCTATCATTCTGGAAATCGTGAAGTGGCGTAAGGAGACCGGAAGGGATTGTAAAATCATCTTCACGGCGCATGACTACCAGCTTGTCTGTCCGAACCACATGCTGAACAATCCGAACACCCACCAGAACTGTGAGAAGTGCCTAGGTGGCCATTTCGTGAATTGCATGAAAGGCAAGTGCATCCACGGCTCTACGGCGAAGTCTGCCATCGGCACGATGGAGGCCGAGTTTTGGAAGTGGAAGGGAACATACAGGTACATTGACACCATGATCTGCTGCTCGGAGTTCATGAAGAGCAAGATGGACAGCAATCCGCTGTTTGCAACGAAGACCGTGGCAATGCACAACTTCATCGATAAGGTGGAGTGGAAAGAGACTCCGAAGAAGGATTATGTCCTCTACTTCGGACGCTTCTCTGAAGAGAAAGGCATCGGCACACTCATTAAGGTATGCAAGGAACTGACAGATGTGCAGTTCATCTTCGCAGGTACTGGTCCGCTGGAAGAGAACATCAAGGGCGTAAGCAATATCAAGAATGTCGGCTTTCAGAAAGGCGAAGCACTGGAAAAGTTGATCCGTGAGGCGCAGTTCTCCATTTATCCGTCTGAATGGTATGAGAACTGCCCGTTCTCCGTGATGGAATCCCAGATGTACGGAACACCAGTTCTAGGTGCTAATATCGGTGGCATACCGGAACTGATTCAGGTCGGTAAGACCGGTGAGCTGTTTAAGAGTGGTAGTTCGGAAGAGCTGAAGAGCAAGATTCAGAAGCTCTGGGGCAATAAGGAGCTGTGCGATGAGTATACAAGAAATTGCAAGGGCATCAGCTTCGATACCATCGATGAGTATTACGAGAAAATTATGAGAGTTTATCAGTGATAAAAAAGAGAGATTGGAGTATTAAAAATGGCTAACAATAGCGAAAAGAAATTGAATGGTACGGTCATCGTCACTTACCGCTGCAACGCTCGTTGCTCTATGTGCAACCGTTATAAAGCACCTTCCAAGCCGGAAGAGGAAATTAGCATCGAAACTATTAAGAAGCTACCGAAGATGTACTTCACGAACATCACCGGCGGTGAGCCTTTTATCCGTACTGACTTGAAGGATATTGTACGTGAGCTATACAAGAAGTCTGACCGTATCGTTATTTCCACAAATGGGTTCTTCACAGACCGTATCGTTGATTTGTGCAAGGAGTTCCCACAGATTGGTATCCGTATTTCTATCGAGGGTCTGGAGCAGACCAATAATGAGATTCGTGGCCTTCAAGACGGATATGCAAAGGGGTATGGCACACTAAAGGTTCTTCGTGAAATGGGCATGAAGGACGTTGGCTTCGGCATGACCGTTCAGGACAAGAATGCTCCTGACCTGGTTCCGTTGTACAAGATTTCTGATGAGATGGGCATGGAGTTCGCAACCGCTTCTCTGCATAACAGCTTCTATTTCGTTGAGGCTAAGAATATCATCCAAGATCGTCCGATGGTTGCAAAGAACTTTGAGAACCTGGTCAATGAACTGCTCTGCAGCAACAGAAAGCACCGTAATGTGCTGGCTCATGTGAGAACCATCGTTGTTGCACAACCAACCATTATCGGTAATATAGTTGATGTAGTTTGCGTAGACACGACCAGCATCAGAAATCCAAGGATTCAGGAAAACAACAGCGTCCTTGTACTTTGTACCAGACGCGCCCGTTCCGTAGTTGTTTTTATCGGCATCGCGGATAACAGCAGTGTACGCAGGAACTTCAACGGCAGTACCGGTGACTGTCCAAGCGTTATTGCTGTTATGTGGACGGAAATAGACGGTCTGACCATACCATTCAGAGTTGACTTCGAGCATGTTGCCATCCGTCAGGGGAAATGCGTTGTAGGTGCGGGTTGCTCCAGTCGGATAACCATTGTCATCAAGAACATTGGCGGTAAAAGTGTTTGCCCAAGAACCGCCAATCTGAGTCCAGTAACGGTCTGCGGTGGCCTTGTCAAACTTACCGGCATTGAACCACTCGGTAACCTGGTCGTACATATTCTTAGTGATGTACTCGTAGTTGCCGTTAAGACCCGTAATCCACTGGTTATCAGAGGACAGTGCAGGACCATTCCCGCCAGCGCGGGGAGCAAAGGAGCGTGCCAGCATAGCAAAGGTGGCGGGGGCATTATCCCCATCCGCAGTCTCTGCAGTGGCAGTGTCAGAGGAAACAACCTTAAACTGGACAGTAGACAGGATGATATCGCCCGCCTTATCCTCATCGGTCAGGTCGTTACCAAGTTCCTCCAAAGCCTTGAAGTTTGCTTCCTTGTAAGCCTCGTCGGTAACAGTAATCAGGCAACGATAGCTTGCAGTGAGGTCATCCTCCGTGACTTCAAAGGCGAAGGAAGGCTCGGTAGCGCCCTCGATATTCAGCCAATCCGTATCCTGGCTGGCAGCAGCTTCATCACTGAACTCCCACTTACCGTCATCGTTGAGATGTGCGGTGTAGGTGCTCTCTCCGTTAGAAGCATAGACTTCAACGGTGCCATCTTCAGCATTGGCAGCGGTGATGGTGTAGCCATCCAGAACGAAGTTGGGAGTGTGGTATGCAATCTGGACATCGCTGGAATCAGCACCGATTTCATCGAGTGCATCGACTACAGCGTAGTACATCTCGCAGCCCTGCCACACATAATCCGGCTTGTCAGCGAGAACCGCCGTCTCGGTAGTATCCTCAATGATGAAGTTATACCAAGTAGGCTCGTCCTCTTCATACGGATAGATGGCATAGGATTCTTCAGCATCAAAAGCTTGCTTCTTCTGCCACTGGTAGGTTACAGAGACATCGTCACGGTTCAGCAGGGCATCCAGAGTAACTGTATCCCCCACCTCTGCCGAAATCTTATCACCGTAATCAGGTGTTACAGCCTGAATGCCGATGAACGGCTCAGCTGTTTCCGGTGTGGCAATGATATCTTCGGAGGTATCGGACTCCGTATAGACGACATCTTCCGAATTTGCCGTATCATCCTTGACCGTGTCGGCCGTGGAATCATGCGTCAAATCCACCACATCAGTCACAGTCTGAGAGGGCTCAGGGCTTTCGACCGGCGTATCTTCGGATTCGGAATTTGAAGTGTCGGTCTCGTCAACGGATTCAACCGCATCCACTTCATCATCCGAAACCGGGGCCTCAGTTACTTCGTCGGACACAGTAGTGTTATCTTTGAATTCGTCCGCGAACGCTACGGTATTAACCGCGAACATAGAAAGCAGCATACTGGCCGCCAATGCAACAGAGGTCACTTTTTGTGCAATTTTGTGCATAATGCGTGTGTCCTTTCTGTACAGTGAGCGAATCAGCGTAAAACTTTGGCGTGGTCCTACGCAAAAATCGTCCCTGCACGATTACTTTTGCTTCCGTACATTTCCATTCTATGCAGTTCGCACATTTTCGCAACTAGGCAAAACTTATTTTTTTATCGCAAAGAAAAAGTGCCAGTTACGCAGCGGTAAAAGGCACTTCATACAAATATTTTGGTTGAATTTTGTCGGGTATGCACAAGGAATAATATATGAATTCCGCAGACGGTTTTTGTGAGATGTGACTGTCGAAAATGTCGCCGTTTCTTGTAAAGTCGTAATTCGTTTTGTGTAAAGCGGAAATTCATTCTGTGCAAAGCAAAAAGTTGCTTTGTGTAAAGAGCGCCATAATGTAAAAATACAAATTCATGGTATAATATTTGTGTGGTGCAAAGTTAGTATACTATTAGTGTATCTCACTTTTACACGCATTTACGGTGAGATGTAAAGCTGCATTTTTCGTTCTTTGAGTTCCCATTTATGAACCTTCCAGTCTTTGTATGGTTCATATTTGCAATGTTCTTTCCATTCCTCTTCACCGCTTTTGCTATTAGTTTTATCGCATACACGGTCTACAAGAGTTTCTCCTGTATGGGCGTTGATAAGCTGATAGTCAAAGTATACATCTCTTCCGCAAGCCATTATTGTTTTCAATTTCATTTTCATCACCACCATTTATTTAAGGAGTTGTGACCATTATGTCAAAATACGAATACGCTTACTACGAATCTGAACGCCGTCTGATTGCCATCGCCGACATTCGTGAGGAATCCAAAAAAGACCCTCATATCTACATGCAGCGTTATGAAGGGCATCTTCTCTGTCCAGAATGCAAGCAAGCCCGGCTCATTGTTGTGCAGGGGGCAGACTTCCCGTTTTTCCGCGCAGCTCCGAGGTCTGCTCACATGGACGGCTGTGATTTTATCCGCCCCGAATATGTGCCTACCGCCACCGACGCTCAGAACCCTGCAAACGCAAAGACTATCCGTTCTCAGCTTCGCCGCGCTCTGGCAAAAACCATTGAACGCCAAATTGCTCGTGCTGTCCACGCCGGTGGAAACGGTGCGGCTCATCATCAGCCGGAAGATGAAGGACCTTTGGCACAGAAGCTGCAGCGTCGCAAAATTTCTCAGCGTCTGATTGAGATGATTCCTAAAAGCAGTGAACCCCACCTGCCTGAAGTGGCTGTTTATTACGGCCGCGTCAAATGCGTTCTGGACGTTGCTGAGAGCCACTACAACAAAGAGCCGTTCTATCATTGTGGCCTCCAGAACATCGCTACAGGGGAACCTTTGCTGACAATGAATGTCTCAAATGGTGTCTGGAATCATTTCACTCAAGAAACCAAGGATTTACTTAGCAATCCTGCCGCAGAGCTTCGCATCTCTTTTCTTGGAAAAGCCGTAGGTTCTATGCGGAACGGCTGCCGTGTCGTTTCTCTCAAGAACTCTGAGTTTCT
>OGZC01001283.1_pt1 | contig 13601 bp, 18 predicted proteins | sample 1576751 | NCBI WGS metagenome assembly OGZC01 (sample SAMEA3541486, study PRJEB24748) | human gut metagenome | biome: human gut; feature: human-associated habitat; material: faeces | place: China | collected 2012
CTTTAACATCCGATTTGCTGTCAAACCATCTGCCCATATTGCCGCATTTCATTGAATGATTGTTGTTATTACTGCATTGGCTTGCTTTTTGGGTTGTTGGTTGTTTTGATGTAGTGGTTATTTTTGAAGTTGTGGTAACGGTTTTAGTAGTGTTTTGTACCGCTTTATCAGCCTTGGTGTTTGGTGAAGTCGGCTTATTTGTACTCGTTTTCGCTGTTTTGGTATTCGTAGTTTTTGTTGCTTGAGAAATACTGCTTTCAGCAGAAGTATTGTCCGTCTTTTGAACTGTTGTATTTACCGTAGTGCTTTCAGTTACGGATGTGGATTCTGCCGAGGGTAAAGCAGTTGCGCTTTTTTCCGAAACAATTGCTTGTGTGTTTGAGCAACTCACCAAAATAATTGCCGATAAAACAATAAATGATATAGTTAATAAATGCTTTTTAGTCATATAAATCTATCTCCTTTCAACTGTACATTAACTCAAAGTATATCATAAATCAAGTAGAATATGAGCCATAGTACAATATTTGGTAGTATTGATAGAATATCAATATAACCAATTAAGCAATATCAACAATAAAAACTACATGGATTGAGTAAGCGGTTCTTCCTTATCCGGAACCTCTTCAATATCTGAATTCAACATATCATTAAGCTCGGATTGTGCTTCAACCGCCTCGTTATATGCATTCACAAGGCAAGTTCTTACTGCATCCGACGCTTCTTTGGTGATTGGATTTGCAAACGGAACATATTCTGTTTCGCCTTGTTCATTTGTTACCGCTCTTGACGGCATTGATGCAAAAAGACCGTTTTTACCTTGAATCAATCTAACACCGTGGATTGCAAAAGCATCGTTGATTGTCAGAGTAGCATAAGCCTTTGTTTTGCTATCATCATTATTCAAACGATCAATTCGTGCTGCAACTGTAGTTGCCATAAGTATTCCTCCTTTAATTCATCTCCAAAGGAATAAAGGTACAATACATATCCGACTGCACTTCTTCCTCTGAAATATTTTCAATTTCTTTGAAGTTATCAGCATAAAAATCTGCCTGTTTATCGGTTAACGGTATAAAGTTTTCATCACCGTTATCACCGACAATAAGAATAGGACCGGCATAAATGCTTTGTCCGATTTTTCGATTCCCGTCCATGCCGATTAGCTTTGCCTCATCATTTCCGATAACACAAGCTTCATCGTTAAACGGATGTGTGAGTTCAATCAAACCGCCGACAGCGGCGCTAAGATCTTTGTAATCATTGATATGCATATTAAGAACAAGCGGTGTATGATGTGGCGTGATATATACAACTTTTTCACCCTCCATGTCTTCACAAAGGGAAGTATCGAAATTATCAAGTTCTTTATACCCGACAGAATCGACATAAAAACATTTACTGTCGGAATTTTGTTCTTCGGTTTCAAACAATTCAACAACATCACTGACAGACAAACTTGTGCCTTGATAAAGCGGTGGTCGATTATCTTCATTAAGTCGTATGTATAACGATTCAAGGTTATCTACATCAATATCACCATAATAGACTTGCTTATAAATATTAGCGTCAACGCCTCCTCGTTTTTCAACATAGGACAACGGTGCAAACCTATATGCGTGCTCATCCTTTTCTGAATCAATTTGATATATCTTTACTCTCATATATCCTCCTTACATTTGCTGAACCGACTCTAACGGTTTAGGTTCTTGTGTTTCTATCTTTTCTTTAGCTGAAAACATATTTAATTCATCGAATGCAATTCGAGTTTTATCAATTAGAGCATTAATTAGAACCGGGTGATTGTTAATAAGATATTCGTTTCGTAAATTGCTGTCGGGGATAGCAATCAGCTCACTCCAATTTTTGTTTTCCTGTGAGTATCGTGCATCCTGCATAGCTCTTTTTATATTGCAGGCAAGAATATAACTGACTCGGTCAAAACCGAACTCGTCAATAATGCTTTTCATGAAATCAGTATTCAAGTGGTTGTCAACAAAGTTATTATTGATACCATCATGAATAGCTTTGGCGCAACGAATGTTTTCAAAATCACTTTTACGCCAAATATCGACCTCATTACAGTGTCTTACTGTATTAAGAGAACTGCGATAAAGAGGAATTTTGTCCAACATTTTCATATCCTCCTTTTTTCTTTGACCTTTCAACAAGCAGATGAATCAAAGCAGCATCCTGTTCCGCCTCCGGTAATTGATTCAAGAACTCTGCAAGCGTTACGGTTTCTTTGCTTTCTTTTGTATTTTGGCAATTGTCACAAATCTTTTCTTTTTTGATAATAATTTCATCTTTTGAAAAGGTAAGACTTACAATACTGTTTGCAGTAATGCCGGTCAAAAAGCGAACAGACCGAGGTATTGTCAATCCGCCTCGGTCATCAATCACCTTATACTGTTTATCCATTTTTAACTATAACCTCCTCGGTAAATTATTTTTTCAGACAGAATCTTATCCACATCAATTTCACGATCAAATAAGGAATATTGAAAATATGATTTCATGCGTTCCGATGTATCGTAATTTGATATGAGAAGTTCCGAATATTGTTTACCGCCTTCATATCGTTGAGCGATATTGTTAATTCGGGTAATACCTTCGATAAGAATTCCCGGTCGTTCATAAATCTCACGAATTTCAGGACAGTCATTGTATGACAGCAAAAACTTGCCTTGCATATTGCAAAGAGTATTGGCAAGTCTTTCGTGGTCATCTTTTTCAAACCCACCGCCGTCATAATAATCCTCGGTATTGTAATACGGAGGATCACAATAAAAAAAGCTGATTGGTCTGTCATACTGACCTATCAGTTTTTCAAAATCTTTGTTTTCAATAATTGTATTACGAAGTCTTGCATGTGCAGAACGAATCAGTGGGAAGTTTTTCCACATATCATGCGGTTGACTCCCGAAACTGTCGATGCCCGATGCATAACTGTAACGAATCAAGGAATAGTAATATGCCGCTCGCTGACAATCAGACAAATCATTGTCCTTTAAGCGTTTTGTCATATATTCAAAATCTGCTCGTGAATCAAGCGAAAACTCTAACCATTTTATCAATTCTTCCGGCTTTTCTTTAACACAACGATACAGATTAACTAAATCTTGATTGAAGTCGTTATACACTTCAAATTTGTCAGGGTGTTTATGAAACAGAACCCAACCGCCGCCTCCGAATACTTCAATATATCTACCATAGTTAAGGGGTAGGCGTTTAACAATCTCCTCACGCAGAGCTTTTTTACCGCCTACCCAAGACATAAAACTGTTCATAATATTTAGGGTAAGCTCTGTGTGTTATTTGTTTCTATATGGTCTCGGCACAGGGTTATATTTTCCGTATTTTTCATCACATTCATCAACAACTCTTTTATACAGCAAATCCAAATCGATATCGGTTAAAATATGCCAATATTCTGATTTATGACAAACACGAAAATCGTATATATACCGTCTTGCCGCAGCACACTTTTTCCTCTGTGATTTCGTCCGTGGATTCGGATATCGGTGCAATATTTTTCGTGCCCACCTGTAATCCTCAACAGTAAATGAAATCACACGATTAGCAAGCAATTCATAAGGTTCCATCACCGTCACCGTCTTTATTAAGTCCAGCTTGTAATGAAGCAATTTGCTCATTTAGTTTATTCATTCGATTAAGCTGAAAACAACACATAAAAGCAACTCCGACAGAACCGCCAACCATTACGCCTAAAACAAAACACAACAGATTATTCATCCCATACACATCCCTTCATCTTCACTTTCATCTGGACCTACAATATTAACATAGTCGCTGATAGCTAATAATGCCTCATTGTAGCTTCCGGAGTTTGTAACCTTGTCAATCATCTCTTTTGCTTGCTCATCAAGACCGTTTTCTCTAAGAGTACGAGCCGCAATGCCCATAAGATTAAAGATATTGCTGTCCTGACCGATAAGCTCGCAATCCGGTTTTATGACTTCTTGGTTTTCGTTATTAACAACTTCTTCCTTATCAGAAAGTCTGTTGTCTATATAATCTGATAACCAAGTGCCGCCAAACACCTCATGCGTACCGATTCGCCACATTGCAAGCTTAGGAATATTGACATCTGCATTATCAAGTGGGAATAAAAGATTTGTAATTTCACCCGACTTAAACGAGTAGATATCTTCAAATTTGGAATTATTCATAAGAATGTTTCGTTTTGTGAAATCCTCATTAATTCCTTGAAGCCAATCATTAAGGTCACCACCGCAACCTTGAAGAATTAAGCCTTCTTTATCTTTCATTTTGAGCAAATCCAGCTCATTGATTTCCTTAATCATATGTAAGACCACCATCCTTGTTAATATATTCATCTAAAGTATCGAAAGTAGGTATATCACCAGACAGCAAATGTTCAAAATCACTGTCTACACCTAAAAAACTCAAGTCGCTTTCATCAGTAAGTTCAATGTATTCTTGATTGCCAAAGTCAATCTCTTCGGCTGTTACCAATGAACCAGCATGATTAACATTCACTTTACGCTCAAGCGTTTGCATTTCACAGTTATCATCGTCATAACGCAAATGATAAAGATGTAATCCTTTGGGAACATCGTCTTCAGTTAATATTTCATTTGCGAAAAGACCGGGCTTTCCGAATATTTCAACTACGGAATATTCGTCAACACTACTGCAAATGTATTTGTTGCCCGATAAATTGAGAACCAATCCGCGCTCAGCAGGACTCATCTGCCAAATATCAGCCGCAAAATCAACTGCTGACACATCTGTATGAGGCAGTTCTCTCGAAATAACTTTTCCGTTTTGATATGTTTCAGTTCCACAGTTTTCTCCGAAATCCTCATCAGCCCACTTGATTGTGAATGTCAAATCTGGATAATGTTTTGAAAGATTACCGATAATTCCTTTCGCCGGTTTCCAGGCTGTTAAAAAATTAAGCTCGTTAGGGTTATCGCTTTTATGGTATTTGTATGCAAGCGAGGTTGTACCCCAATTCTTAATTGTCCAATCATACCAAGTAGCCGAGTTATAATAGTGAATATTTGAAACTGCTGCTATGCCTAAATTCCATATTTCCTTTTTATCTTCTGTCAAACCATTTGCATATTTCTTCAAATATTCCATGAAATCATCAAAAGTACCCTCACGACTCAAATCCTCGTTTGGTATCTTATCAAGAAAGTCCTTAACAAGAGCAATGCCCTCACGAGTATCTGAACCTTCGGGTATGTCCAAATCTTTCGGTATCGGTAAAACCTTTTTAAAATCGATAGAACCTCTGCCAAACGCATCAACCTGAATTGCTTTGAGCATTTCGTCAATCAATTTTTGGTTACCACTGATGGTTAAAATGTTTCGTATATTGTTAGCCATTTAAACCTCCTTTGTTTCTTTCATCAATTATTTTAATTCGCTTCGCAAGTGCTTCAACTACATTTACGGTGACCGCATTTCCTGCTTGCTTATACTGTTGGGAATCACTGAATCCTGCCCCTCGTGATTTCAAATACTGTTCATCGGAAAATCCTTGCAGTCTCCAACATTCCTTTGGAGTAAGTCTGCGAATAAAGCCAACAAAGCATTGAGTATCGGCAACAATAATCAGCAATGCAATTTTCTTCTCCTTTTCGTCAAGTTCCACGAATTCGTGAAGTCTTGCATAGATATCAGAAAACTCATCCGCATTAAATTCACCAACTAAAACAAGCAACGCTGAATGTTCACCCTTATGCTTGCTTACTCCTGCATTTTGTCTTGCTGTGATACATCTTGCAATTTCAGTGAGTTTAGGATCAGCATTCATGTCAACGAAATAGTAGGTTTGTGACGGCGTAGTAGTTAGTGTATGTGCTTCATTCTTTCCTACACGACCTCGCCTCTGTTTTTGCCCTAAGTATGCAATATCAATGCTATCACCGGGTTTAGCGTATTGATAACCAAGCTTTGTGTTGCTGATAACAGGAATTAAGTAAAGTCCTGTTTTTCCGCCAAATCCTCCTGCCGAGCTTGTGAGAGTAATTGATGTACCATCAACGGAGTACACTCTATCACCTTCACTTCCTCGGATGCATCGGACAGTATTTGAAGCAGTTGTTTCAGGGAAAGCAAATATTTCGCCTTGCACTTTTTCTCGATAATAGCAGACAATGTACAATCGCTTTCTTGACTGGGGAACTCCGAAATTTTTGCTGTTATACACTTGCCATGTGACATCGTACCCCAATTCATCCAATGAACTGATGATTTTTTGAAATGTCCTGCCTTGGTCGTGGTTAAGCAATCCGGGTACATTTTCAAGCAGCATATATTTAGGTTTTTTAACGGAAGCGATTCGGGCAATTTCAAAGAACAAGGTTCCTCTTGTGTCTTCAAATCCGCCTCTTTTTCCAGCAATAGAAAAGCTCTGGCAAGGGAATCCTCCGCAAATAAGGTCGATATCGGGAAGTGCATTTGGATTGATTTCTCGTGCATCATTAAAATACAATTCTCCTTTCGTATCATATATTGCCTCGTATGTCTCTTTGGCTTTTTCATCTATCTCGCAAAAGCCGACGCACTCAAATCCGCCGACTCTGTCAAGTGCAGATCTAAAGCCACCAATTCCGGAAAACATATCAAGATATTTGATACCCATAAGGCATCAGCCTTATATTTACTTTTATCACCTCACATACTCATTACAGGACCATCAGACTGTTCATCAGCAAGATCGTCTGTAGTTTCTTCTACACACATTGCATTTTGCTCCTGCTCGACTTCCTGCTCTGTAAGTTTTCTAAAGCTATCTTCTTTCGGAACAAGAGCCAATGTTCTGCCGTTATTCCAATTCATATGAATTGAACCGATATCATCGACAAATTGAACTGTACCTCTTGTGCCGGGTGGAACTGCTTGGGGATCCTCCATAGAGATGAGTTCAAGTCGAGTACCCTTGGGATACTGTTCCTTATATCGCTTTGCCTCTTTTTCAAGTTTTAAGAATTCGTTTATTACTAACACCTCCAAATAATAAAAGGCGACTGATTCAATTCAGTCGCCTTTATTGTATTTAGTTTAATTTTAACCCTTTTCTCGCTATTTTTATCGCATCAATAATTATTTTAAAGTTCTTATCATTATATAATTTTCTATCAATTATATCTTGAAGCAGCATTTCATTTTCCAACAATATACCTTTTGAGAATTGTAATAATTGATGTGAATTATTGTTAATTCCTCGTATGTTTATACTTTTAAAATCTATGTGATTATGGTTTATATGTTCTTTTGATATATTCCATAAAATTTCATCACTGGTTATTACATAAAGTGCAGATAAAAATTTTTTGCTAAAATATCTGTCGCTTTTATTAAGTTCTTTTATTATATTCAAAAATCTTTTTTATGTTTTTGTCCTATAAACATATAAATCACCTCCATATTTATATAATAGTATATTTAATACGACACAATAGCGATTGTGCATTATTGTATATGTAAAATGCAATAACGTTTTAAATCATTTATTCCTGTCCCGATTTAAGGGAATATTATAAACGGATTTGGTAATCCTCATTGGAATCTAACCAGTCCCATCCAAGCGACCCGCTGCCATAGCGGAAGTATCATTATAAGTTTGTACTTTCATTGCAATCCCTTTCGTACCACTGAGAGAGAAAAGATATTACTGTTATTCGCTCCCTGTAACAGATCATGGCGCAGTAATTCTTTATGCTGAGACGATTTCATACCCCTCATACAAACTAACGTATTTATAATATTGGTATTCTGTTTTATAAAAGGGAATAAACCCTTTCATAAAATAGAAATTTCTGGGGTTCATTTTTCGGGGGTGTTTTCAAAAAAAGCCAAATATTTTAAAAATTTTTTTCTTGCTCCACTTATAGATTCATATATTGATGAAATGTGTTTTCCTTCTTCTATAGCAATTTCATTATATGTTTTACCATCAATATAATATTTTATGAATCTTCTTTTAGGTTGAGGTGAAAGCATATTAATTGCCTTTGTAACATTCGTATTATCATCAAAGTTAATTTCAAGCGAGTGAATTTGTTTGAATCTATTTGATGAAAAAAATTCAATTGGCTTTTCTCGTCTCATTCGATGTTTTGCATCATTATTGTTGTATTTAATAATTGCTTTTGTATATTCAATCCATTCTTTATTTGTCAAAACAGTATAATTTGAATTTAATATTTTATTTATATCGGTTTTACTAATTTCAAATGTTGCATTGATAACAATAATATATGGATTTCCTTGATAATTCTGATAGTCATTGCTGATATCATATATTTCTAATATTTTTTTCATATTTCCTCCGATTTTTTATTTTGTTAAAAATCGAAGTCTATGGGTATCTCGCAATAAATTGCTGCCACAAATGAAAAATGGAGTGTACATCTACACTCCTTCTACAAATTATATTTACATAATAAGATAAAATAAAAGCAGCAAATCTATACATGAAAACAAGAATAGATTTGCTGTTTTTAAATATAAATACTAACTACTTAAGCGTTGATTATAAATGCAAAAGTGTTAATTAAAACATAAAAGTTTTTATATTAAGTTTACAAAATAAAAATACTTTTGTATATTTAATATGCATTTTAATATTTTCACATTATTGCGCATTTTCCTTACAATTTCTTATTTAATTTAATTTCTATTTTTATTTTTTGGTATCCTGTTCAAAACGATCTAACAATTCATCTAATATTTTAAATGTGAATTGCCTGTCCTTAGGTAATAGTTTCATCATTCTATTAGAAAGTTCATTTAATTTTATTTGAGTACCAATCTGTGTTTCACAGCAAAACAAATAATCAAAAGATATGCCTGATAAGTTTGAAAACTTTATAAAAAAATCTACACTTGGTTCTCTTTTTCCAGTTTCAATATGGCTCATATATGTTGTATCATAACCTAATAATTCCGCAAGCTTTTCTTGAGATAACTTATTTTCTTTACGGTATTTTTTTATAACTTTTCTATAATAATCGGTTTCCATATCAGCACCTCTTTCAATAAATATAGTATAGACAATTTACAAGTTATATTTAATTGCCTGTTTGTCATTTATTGACAGTTAGTCATTATTTTGCTAATATATATCCAAATGCGAGGTATAATAATGAATCAAAAAATAAAATTTCTTCGTGAAACATTAGGACTAACCGAAAAAGAAATATCTTCTTTTTTAAATATATCATCATATAAGTATGCTTCTTTTGAAAAGGCAATGACAATTATACCATGTGACATTTTAATACTTCTTTCAAAAATTTATGGAATCAATATAAAATTGTTGATTGATAGTAAATTTGGCAACCAAGATTTGCTGTTTGAATTGAAATCTCAAGGAATTATTGGAGAAAAAAATATATTAGAAAAGTTAAAGCAAAATTTATTGCAGGATAATATTAAATTGACATATCGTTCAATAAAAAAAATCAAAACTAGTTATCAGGATAATATTATTCACTTCTTAAAAACGCTAATATATGACAGTGGAAAAAGCGTGATTGAATTTTCAAAATATGTAAATATGAATAGCCAAAACCTAGATTCTATACTGCAGAAAAAAAGATTTATTGAGCTAAACGAACTTATAAGTATTTCAGAAAAATTTAAGATTTCGGTAAACGATATAATCGATGGATAGAGCAAAATGATTTTTTATACTTGTTTATTGAATTTTGTTTATATATTACCGTTTAATATAAGACCATATTGAATTAATAAAAGAATACGGAGAGAGCTTTATTCGCCCTCTCCGTATTCTTTTAAAATTTGAATTTGTTCATTGCTTCTGGCTCTTTTGGCTGATGAAAAACCATTAGACATGCAGAATTTGAAGTTGATATGCCAATTATTAATGCCAATGCAGCAAATGAACTTCCAAATTTCATTATTAAACTTTTAAATTTTTGCACCTTTTATCCTCCTTCCAATTTTACTTAGTATTAATGAAAATGCTATTAGTTCTATCCCATAGCAAAATGAAAAACAATATTTATTTGAAATCAATCTATGAAAGCCAAATGTTTCTAAAATAATGAATACTAAAATTAATATAGCAGCTAAGCCTCTACTTATTAATTTAAATCTCCTTTTTTGTTTTTCTGAAAATGGTTTGTTGTCATCTTGAATAGGTGATAAGAATATTATAGTAATTGCTCCGATAACCAAGACAATTGTTGAAACTTCAAATATAGTATTGAATTTTTTTATTATCAATATTAAAAATAGATAGCTGGCTAATGACATTAGCCCACATTTTAAATAATTATTAGCATGATAGCCTCCACAAACTTTTCTAAATGATGAAAATGAAAAAATAAAAATAAGAGAAGAAACAAATTCGTTAAAAATTATTGAAAGAATAAATAATAAACTGTAGCTTAAAAGAATAACTATGGTTGTTTCAAAACAGTAATAATATATTTCTCTATCCTCGAATTTAATAGTATTACTGTTAATAAATTTATTTGTTATTTTTTTTGCTAATGTCTCGATCATTTGTAATTTCCCCAAAATAAAAAGCACTATCTATACAATAGTGCTTAAATCTATATAATTTATTGTTTTATGTAATTTCGTTGATTAAAAATACGAAAGTGTCAATTTCCTATTACTACATATGATGTAAAAATGTTATTTGAAAATGAGAATTTAGCATATCCATTATATTTTTTTGCAATAAGGGATATACTTTTTAATCCATAACCATGATCTTTTTTATTAATTTTAGATGTTTTTAAATTATTTGAATCTACAGCAGTGTTTTTTATATTTATTATAATATCGTGCTTGTCAACCATAATAGAACCCCATATTTCTTTTTCACTTCTAACCTTCTGACAAGCCTCTATTGCATTATCAAGAATGTTACCAACTATAACCGCTATTTCAATTTCATTGATAGTGATAGATTTTTTATATTGATATGAAAGATTAACATTTATATTTAATTCATCACACTTGTTTAATTTATTTTCAATTATAGAATCAATTGATGGGTGACCGGTATCAATAATTTTACTCGATTCTTCTATAATATCAATATTACTTTTTAATTGTTCTATAGCACTATCTATTCTACCAACCTTTAACTCAGCAATAGTACCGATACAAATGCTTCTCATATTATGACGCATTTGTCTTATTTCTTCATGCGAAGATTGTAAATTTTCATAATGTTTAGTTTGTTCAGTAATGTTTTCTTTTAGCAATTTCAATTCATATTCAGATTTTGCTAATTTATTTTGATTTCTTATAATTTCAAATGTTATTATATTTGATAAAATCAAAAGTATACTTGCAAATATAAATGTTATCTTTAGTTGATTGTTGTCTATAATCCACATTATTTGATACATTAAAAATAATAAAATAATGGTAGTAATTGGTAATATACTTAAGATTAATAAGTATTTAGTGCCCAAATTATTAACATTAAACTTCTTTTTGCTAATTTTTACAATAAGAATTATTAAAAAAGTAATAAATTTTGATAGTAGAATACCTAATGAATATATTTGAGGCTCAGAATTAAGATTCGCAAAATTTCTTGAACTTACAATCATTAATATTCCACTTACAAGCATTTCACCGGCAACGCCTATAATTATATATGTCACAGACAAAATCAACTTAATGTATTGTTTTGATTTGAAAATTTGGCTTATTAAAAAAACCATTATTATTGAACATAATAATAAAATTGGCCCTTGAAATAAAAAAGATATTATAATTTGATAAATTGAGATAATAGTATAAATGAAAATAATTTGTTTTTGCTTTGTTATTCTTTTATCTGAAAAGGAGCTAATAAATATATTTGCAGAATATACTTCAAGCAATGCACCTAGAATTAAAGATATATTTTTAATTACCATTAGAATCTCCTATTAATATATTCTGAATATGCTTCTTTAGTTTTTAACCTTTTGCGAACGCTCATCAAAACAGATTCTCCATTTTTCATACGAATTTCACTTTCTCCAAAATCTTTTATATGTAGCATATTAACAACAAATCCCTGATGAGATTTCACGAAACCATGTACTTTAAGAAAGTTATATATTTCATCAATTTTGCCAACTATTTCATAGCTTTCCCCATTATACAAATGAAAAACTAAATGTCTGTTGTATCCTTCAATATAACATATATCTTTTATTTCAAGATTAACTGAATCATTTTGCCATTTAATAGGAATACATTTATGTATTTCAGTATATTTTTTGATTATCCTTTGAAATGTTTTATCGAATTCAATTTTATTTAAAGGTTTTCGCAAAAAGTTTAAAGGTTCTGTTTCAAAGCATGAAAATACATAGTCCGGATGATTAGTAATATATACGATTATAAGAGTGGGGAACTCATTTCGTAAATATTTAGCCAATTCAATGCCATTTATATCACCGAGTTCAATATCAAGAAACAATACATCCGGTTCATTTTTTAGGCAGAATGAAACCAACTCTTTAGCTGAATTAAATGCCTCAATTACTCCTTCAGAGTTTTCATCAAAATTTGCCAAAATGTATTCACTTATTATTTGGCAATATCTTTGCTCATCATCACAAACTAATATTCTCATATTTCACCATTGTTTTTATTTTAATTATAACAGAAACTTTATATTTATCAAATAATTTTTCAAAAGCGTCGAACTTATCTTCATGATTGTTTTAATTTAAATGATTATTAGAAAATCGAATTTTTGAAATTAACATATTTGAAGTTTAAATCAACAATATTACTTAAAAACAAAGTTGATGCAAAATTTGTCTTATAATTAATACAAATTAAAATTTTCAGTAAAAGTTGAAGTCGGTATATAACGAACTAAAAATATTGATATTATTAATACTTTATCAAATTAGGTCTTGTCTATTTTTTGTTATAAAACTAAATGAGTTTTATAATTGATTTAATAAGAAGTGGATGTATTGAAAATAATCGTTTTTTTCACAGAAAATATATACAAACTAAATATAACTGTTGCTTTTTAAGTAAATTGATAAAACAATGGATTATACAGCGAATTATGTAAATGCAAACAAATAATAAATATTAACGGAGAAGTTTTATGGAAATAAATTTATCAAAATTTGAATTAGTTGATTTACTTATAGAAATTCAAGGACTAAACAAATATATTGATTTTAACAAGAATAATTTAGAAAAAACCATGCAGCAATTGGGATGTATACAATATGATCCCTTAAGTATAGTTGGTAAAAATCAAGATATAATAATGCAAGCAAGATTCAATAATTATTATATCAATGATTTGAATTATTATTTGTATGATAATAGGATTCTAATTGACGGTTGGGATAAAGAAATGTCAATATTCCAAATTAATGATTGGCCATATTTTAAGAGAGTTCGACAGTCTCGAGAATGTGATGTAAAGAACATATTAAAATATAGAGGTCAAACAGAAGCATTAAACTATATAGATGAAATTATTAATATCATTAATAATAAATTAGTGATTTCTTCAAATGAAATTGATTTTGGGAAATCTAACACATCAAGATGGGGCACCAAGTTTATTTCTGTGGGCGCAT
>OGZC01001293.1_pt1 | contig 13561 bp, 9 predicted proteins | sample 1576751 | NCBI WGS metagenome assembly OGZC01 (sample SAMEA3541486, study PRJEB24748) | human gut metagenome | biome: human gut; feature: human-associated habitat; material: faeces | place: China | collected 2012
GGAACCATCTTTAATGTTCCCGTTGCAGGATGGGAGCAGCATAAATATATTATCATCAAGTCGTTTATCGTTCTGTCATCGTGGATATTCGGTTACTTCGGGATGAAACACTTGCCTATTACCATTGTGGGGCCTATCAATGCTACCCGTCCGGTGATGGTGCTTGTAGGAGCAATGCTGGTGTTTGGCGAGCGTCTGAATCTCTACCAATGGATCGGAGTGATGCTGGCAGTGGCTTCCTTCTTTATGTTGAGCCGTTCGGGGAAGAAAGAAGGGATCGATTTCAAGCATAACAAATGGATTCTCTTTATTATACTGGCAGCAGTCATGGGAGCTGTCAGCGGATTGTATGACAAGTTTCTGATGAAACAGCTGAATCCGATGCTGGTGCAATCGTGGTATAATGTCTACCAGTTCTTTATCATGGGAACCATTATCTTCCTTCTCTGGTGGCCCAAACGGAAGACGACCACTCCTTTCCGCTGGGACTGGACCATCATTCTGATTTCCGTATTCCTTTCGGCGGCAGACTTTGTCTACTTTTATGCTCTGAGCTATGATGACTCCATGATCTCCATCGTTTCGATGGTTCGTCGGGGAAGCGTGATCGTATCTTTCATTTTCGGAGCGCTCTTCTTCCGTGAAAAGAATTTAAAAAGCAAAGCGATTGACCTTATCCTCGTGTTAATCGGAATGATATTCTTATATTTGGGGTCTAAATAAAAAGTACAATATGAAATCAAATAAAATCACTCATACCATCGCATTTTTCATCATCGGCTTGTTTACTTTTGTCTCTTCACAGGCGCAGGAAGCAAAGACTCTTTTTATCAACGTTCCGGATTCACTTTGTCCCTTGCTTACGAAGGTGAACCGTGAAGACTGCATCGACTTTCTGAGCAGTAAAATGAAAGCACAGGTGGAAAACCGCTTCGGGCAGAAGTCGGAAATGACCGACCTGAGTAAGGACTATATCCGGATGCAGATGACTCCGGAAACCACTTGGCAGATGAAAGTATTGGCTTTGAATGATACCACGAATGTGATTTGTACGGTAGCTACGGCATGTGCTCCGGCTTGTGACAGCAGCATCCGCTTCTATACTACAGACTGGAAACCTCTGACTGCCGATTCATTCATCACCCTGCCGGTCATGAACGATTTTCTGCTTACTCCGGACTCCACTGCGATATACGAATTTGACGAGGCCTCCCGTTCTGCAGACATCTTATTGATGAAAGTGGATATGAACAAGGAAAATACAGAACTGGCTGTCACTCTGTCCACTCCCGACTATATGTCAAAAGAAACGGCAGAAAAACTTAAACCGTTTCTCCGCCGTCCTATTGTTTATCAGTGGAAGAATGGAGCGTTTACCAAATAAACAGCTCCGCCCCATTTCCACTAATTATCCATTTTCCATTCTCCATTATCCATTAACCAAGCACTCATTGATGAATGCCACCATCTCCGGTGTATGTTCTTCTACGCTTTGAAGTAGTTTGAACTGTGCCTTGGTGCGCACCAGATTATGTTCGGGATATTTGATTTTGTAGTAAGTATCTCCGTTGATATAATCGGCAAGGAACCGTACGCACTGCATATAGGGGAATAAAGCGGCAGCATAAGGCAGATTCTCTATTTCAATGGGAGTGAGGAACGATTTGGCACCTTTCAGATATCCTTTGGTGAATGCCTTGAATATCTCCATGTTGAAGTTCACACGATTCAGGTCTTTGTCATCTTCATCTCCGGTGTTGGCACCTGTACGGAGGAAATCACCGTAGTCGGAGAAGATGAAACTCGGCATTACCGTATCCAGGTCGATGACGCAAAGCACTTTCCCGTCTTCATCAAACATCATGTTGTTTACTTTCGTATCGCAATGGCATACTCGTTTCGGAAGCTTTCCTTCGCGGAACAGGCGTTCTGCCTTGCACATTTCGTCCGCACGTTTTTCTATCTCGTCCAGATAATACTGTACGTCGGCTACTCGTCCGGCAGCATTGGCAGCGACTGCATCACGTAGCTGTTTGAGACGGAATTCCATGTTATGGAAGTCGGGGATGGTTTCTCCCAGTGTTTCCGGAATGTCGGCAAGCATAGCCTGAAAGTTTCCGAAAGCCTCTCCTGCATAATTGGAATATTCCGGATTGACAGTCTCGTACGTTTTGGCACGCGGAATGAATACCATGACACGCCAGTAGCTTTCTCCATCAAACCAATAAGTTTTTCCTTCTTCAGTGGCGAGGAAAGAGAGAACTTTGCGGTCGATGTCGGCTTCTCCGGCTTCGGTCAGTTTCTTGCGAATATGTCCGGTGACTGCGGCAATATTGGATTGAAGCATTTCTACATTCTGGAAGATGGCATGGTTGATGCGTTGCAGAACGTAGTCGGGGGCGTCTGCTTCCTGTGTGTTAACTTTGTATGTGTCGTTGATAAGTCCTGCTCCCAAAGGCTTAATCTCTGTGATAGTACCTTGGGTGTTGAACTTGGCTACAATACTTGATAAATCTTTCATGGGTCTTTTCTTTAAAATTTATACTAAGGTTATCGATAATCATATTTGGCGGCTTCGGTAGCCTGACTGCCGGAACGGACTGGTACCAGAGTGACCCCCCAGTTGTATTCGCGGTTGGCGGGAATCTGGTGGAAAGGTTCGGGACGTGCCCCCCAACTATCATAACCGCCTACTCCCTGTTGCTTCATGTCGACACAAACTTCGACGAAGTCTCTTGGAGTGACGTCGTTGACGTGATGCATCCGGCGCAATACATTGCGGGCGGCCTTCTCGTCGTGGTTGGCAGCTTCTTCCGGGCTGAAGTTATTCCATTGGTAGGGGTGGGGTAGCGCTTCTTCCGAGTCGAAGTCCTCGACGGAATTGCGCAGTGCGTTGAAACCGATCAGGCTGTCGGCAACGATGACAAGGCCGTTTCCTTTATCGGGAGACAGGTTAAGCCAGCGCGTATCCGTGTGGTGTCCGTTCTCCTGAGGACGTACATAGTTGAAGTACATCTTATCGGCGGTTGTCTGATAGATGCCTACCATGGTTCCGTGATTGCGGTCGATGTAGTTTTCTTCCGGACCACGTCCGAAATACTGTACATTATTCATCTGTGCCGGTAAGCGGAAACGTACACCGATGCGGGGAGTTATACTTGTGTTCGCGGTGTAGATTTCAAGGCAACCGGTGCAACGAAGTTCAGTGCCAGAATAGGAACTACACATAACGATCCCGTAAATCTGGAAATCCGTCTGGATGGTGTTGATGGGCAACTGATAGGGACAATGAAGGTACCGCGTACAGGAGGAAGTGATCGTTGGGACTTACGGACTATTGACATTACAAAAGTGACAGGAGTACATGATTTGTATTTTGTAGTAAAGGGGCGGCCTGCTACCAATCTTATGTATTTTGATTATTGGATGTTTTCTAAATAACTTGTACTAAATACTATGAGGAATAAAAGGAAGTATATCAGAACAACAGGAATCATCCTGTTGTTCTGTGTTGCTTTGTTGAATACGGCATGTGTTTCAAAGCAAAAAGAGAAAGTCGTTCTTGAACTGAAACAGGGATTACTTTCGCTGATACCATTAAATCAGAATGCTGTCCGGGTACAGTTTTCCCAACCGGGTTCGGCGCCTATGGAAGAGCTTATCTATACAGAAAAACTTCCTGTTCCTGAATATGAAGTTACAGAAGATAAGCAATCGCTGGTTTTATCTCTGGATGGAATTTCAGTGGAATTCGACAAAGGTACGGAAGTCTTGACTTTTAAAGATGCGAATAAGCGTATCATTCTTCAAGAGAAAGTTGGCGGACGTTTCATGAAGGTTTCTTCTGTACAGAATGAACCTACCTATCAGGTGGAACAGCGTTTTGTTTCTCCGAAAGATGAATACATATATGGTACAGGGCAGTTTCAGGATGGTTATCTAAATATCCGGGGGTTGACACGGCGCTTGACGCAGGTGAATACACAGATTTCTATTCCTTTTATTCTTTCAAGTAAAGGCTATGGGTTGCTGTGGAACAACTATGGATTGACGGATTTCAATCCGGCAGATCAATTTGTGGAGTTGACTCCCGCCAATGCAAGTGGAGAGGCTGTTACGGTAAATACCACCGGTACGAGTGGAAATGTAAGGGAAACCAGACAAACCTATTCGTTTACAGCTTCGGTGGATGTACCTCGCTCCGGTAGTTATTCTTTGTTGCTGGATGTGGGACAGCGAATGGCACGGAAATATTATCTGGTTATTGACGGACAAAAGATTGTGGATGTCAATAATTTATGGTTGCCTCCCACTACTTCTGCCATTGTGGAGCTGACAGCCGGTAAGCACGATATAGAAGTACAAGGTGAACGTAATGATAAGCCTGTGTTATATTGGCGTCCTGTTTCAGAAGAGACTGTATTCCGTTCTCCGGTTGCCCAAATGTTAGATTATACGGTTTTCGCTGGTAACGGAGATGAAGTGATCGCCAGCTATCGGGAACTGACCGGACCTGCCCCCATGATGCCTTTGTGGAGTCTGGGATATATACATTGTCGGGAGCGTTATAATACTCAAGCAGAATTGCTGGAGAATGCCCGTGAATTCAGGGAACGGAAATTGCCTATCGATATGATTGTACAGGACTGGCAATATTGGGGAAAATATGGCTGGAATGCCATGAAGTTTGATGAAGACAGATATCCTGATCCGGGAAGTATGATGAAGGAACTTCATGAGATGGATGTGCGTCTGATGATCTCTGTATGGTCTAAAATCGATGCTCAGTCCGAAGTGGGAAAACAAGCCAAGGAAAAGGGATATTACATACCGGGCAGTGACTGGATTGACTTTTTCAATCCGGATGCGGCGGCTTTCTATTGGCAGAATTTCCGTACCGGATTATTGAAATATGGTATTGATGCTTGGTGGCAGGATGCTACTGAACCGGAGAATGATGATTTGCAGAACCGTCGCATTAATCGTGAACAAACTCCGGGAGAGGTGTACCGGAATGTATATCCGATGTATGTCAGCAAGACAATCTATGAAGGTTTACGTCAGGATGATCCTGACAGGCGAGCTATGATTTTTACTCGCAGTGGATTTTCAGGAATGCAACGTTATGCGGCCGCCACATGGTCGGGAGACGTAGGACATGACTGGGAAACCTTACGTCGGCAAATCGTAGGGGGATTGGGACAGATGGCGACAGGGCTGCCTTGGTGGACTTATGATGCAGGTGGTTTTTTCCGTCCGGGCGACCAGTATACAAATACCGGATACCATGAACAGTTGATCCGCTGGATACAGGCAGGAACATTTTTCCCACTGATGCGTGTGCATGGTTATATGAGTAATACCGAGCCGTGGCGATATGGAGAAAAGGTGGAACATATCATTGCCCGATATCTGGATTTACGTTATAGGCTTCTTCCTTATATTTATTCACAAAATGCTGCGGTTTCATTCAATGGTTCTACTTTGATGCGTCCGTTGGTGATGGATTTCCCTGAAGACCGTTTTGCACTGGAACAAAACTATCAGTTCATGTTCGGACCTTCTATGCTGGTGGCTCCGGTGGTAGAAAGTGGTGTTAACCGGATGAAGGTTTATCTTCCGGAATGTTCGGCCGGCTGGGTAGATTTCTGGAATGGCACACCTCATAAGGGAGGTATATTCACAGATGTAAATGTGGATCTTATGAAGACTCCTTTATTTGTGAAAGCGGGTTCTATATTGCCGTTGGGACCTCAGAAGCAATATGCAGCTGAGGAGACGGAACAACCGTGGGAAATCCGTATTTATCCGGGAGCTGATGGTTCTTATTCTGTTTATGAAGACGAAGGAATCAATTACAATTATGAGAAAGGTCAGTTCTGCACGTTTGATCTGAAGTGGAATGATTCGGATAAGACACTTACTATCAGTGACAGAAAAGGTTCGTTTGCAGGAATGAAGGAAAGAATGGACTTCAATATTGTAATTGTAACGCCGGAGTCAGGCACTGGAATTTATCAGTCAAAAGTGAATAAGAGCATTGTCTATGAGGGAAAATCAATGGTGATATCACTGTAGTGTTTCTTGAGGCAATGATTTGGAAATATCTTAAAATATGAAGAATAATATGAAGTCGTTTTTGGCCCTCGTAGGGTTTGTAATAGCGTCCATTACTACAGGATGTGGTCAATCCCATACTGTGTGGCTTGATGATTTGGATCTGACAGCTATGACTCAAGGTAATGGAGTAGCTATGAAAAATAAATCGGTTGACGGTAAAACCTTGACAATCGGAGGACAAACGTTTGAACGTGGAGTAGGTACCCATTCAGTCAGTGAGATAGCAATTCAATTGGATGGCAAAGCCGTATCATTTACGGCTCAGGTAGGGCTGGATGATGAGATCATCGAGCATAAAACGTCTGCCGAATTTATTGTAATAGGAGATGGAGCCAGGCTTTGGTCCAGTGGGATTGTAAAGGCAGGAGATGCGCCTAAATTATGTTCGGTTTCATTGGATGGAGTCAAAAGGCTTGAGCTGATAGTTGCTGATGGTGGTGACGGGCCTTACTATGACCATGCCGACTGGGCGGATGCAAAGATAATATCAAAAGGAAAGAAGAGTTTTCCTACACTTAAATTCATTGCTACGGAACCTTATATACTGACTCCACCCGCTCCCGCGACGCCGAGAATTAATGGGGCCTCTGTGTTTGGAGTGCGTCCCGGTTCGCCATTCCAATATCAGATAGCGGCTACAGGAGATCGTCCGATGAGATTTGCAGTGGAGGGATTACCGGCAGGATTGGAGATTCACCCGGAAACGGGTCTGATTACGGGTAAGCTAACCAAGGCTGGTACATTTGAAGTGGTTTTACAGGCGAAAAATGTGAAAGGAACGGCAGAAAGAAAACTTCGTATTGAGTGTGGTGACAGAATTGCTCTTACTCCGCCGATGGGATGGAACAGTTGGAACTGCTTCGGACACGAAGTCTCGGCTGAGAAAGTGAAACAAGCGGCAAGAGCTATGATTGAAAATGGTTTAGTGAATTATGGCTGGACTTATATCAATATAGATGATTCATGGCAACATCACAGAGATCCCAACGACCGGACCAGAGGTGGACGGTTGCGTGACGATCAGGGTAATATCATACCAAATGCCCAATTCCCTGATATGAAAGGGTTAACAGACTACATACATTCCCTTGGACTGAAAGTGGGTATTTATTCTTCACCCGGTCCGTGGACTTGCGGAGGTTGCGTAGGCAGTTATGGTTATGAAAAGCAAGATGCCGATATGTATGGTGAATGGGGGCTTGATTATTTGAAATATGACTGGTGCAGTTACGGGGGAGTACTTGACCGTGATTTGGATAAGGATCCTTACAGCGTGTCTTCCTTGGCGTTTCAAGGGGGAGGGGATTCAATTGCCGGTAGAAAGCCATTTAAGATTATGGGGGATTATTTGCGTCAGCAGCCCAGGGACATTGTTTATAACCTGTGTCAGTATGGCATGGGGGATGTCTGGAGATGGGGAGATGCCGTTGGAGGCCAGTGCTGGCGTACGACTAACGATATCACTGATACTTGGGAAAGTGTAAAAGGCATCGCTCTTTCTCAGGACCGTGCAGCTGCATGGGCGAAACCCGGTAACTGGAATGATCCGGACATGCTGGTTCTAGGTATTGTAGGTTGGGGAAATCCTCACCAAACTAAGCTTAAACCTGATGAACAGTATCTCCATTTCAGTCTTTGGAGCTTATTCTCTGCACCGCTTCTGATAGGTTGTGACTTGGAGAAAATGGATGATTTTACCCTGAGCCTGCTGACTAACAATGAGGTGATAGCTGTTAATCAGGATCCTTTGGGTAAACAAGCCACATGTGTATATTCAATAGGGGAATTACGTATTTATGTGAAAGAACTAGAAGATGGCAGTAAGGCGGTTGGTTTCTGTAATTTCGACCGGGAAAAGGCTGATATCTCTTTCCGTGATTTTGATAAACTGAATATTACGGGTAAACAAACTGTGCGTGACCTTTGGAGACAAAAGGATATAAAAACCTTGGATACAGGACGGAAGCCATTGTCACTTAATGTTCCGGCCCATGGTGTACTTCTTTATAAATTTACACCGGTTCAATGAAATGTAAAAAAATAGAATTACTTACTTAATTGTTTTTATCATGAGAAACACTCTTTTTATTGCTAGTTTATATCTGATCTTATCCGCTTGCGGCGAGAAAAGTAATGAAGTGAAGTTTATTTCGGAAAGTAATCCGATAGTGACGGATAAGTTTACCGCTGATCCGGCACCTATGGTGCATAATGGTAGACTGTACCTCTATGTGGGTCACGATGAGGCTGAAGAAGGACAGGACTTTAACATAACCGAATGGCTGTGTTATTCAACAAAAGATATGAAAACATGGACCGATCATGGAAGTGTGCTGAAGCCTACCGATTTCTCGTGGGGAGTTGGAGAAGCATGGGCTTCTCAGGTTATAGAGAAAGATGGAAAGTTCTATTATTATACAACGGTACAAGCAGGCGCTCCATATAATAGTAAAACGGTGGGTGTTGCAGTGTCGGACAGTCCGACAGGCCCTTTCATCGATGCTCGGGGTACACCGCTTATTACAGATGATATGACTCCTAACGGTCCTCGTGGATGGTGGAACGATATCGATCCGACCGTTTTTGTGGATGATGACGGCACACCATGGATGAGCTGGGGTAACGGTACCTGCTTCTTAGTGAAACTTAAACCCAATATGACAGAACTGGACGGAAACATAGAGATTCTTAAAATGCCGAAATTTGTGGAAGGGCCATGGATTCATAAGCGTGAAAATCTTTACTATCTGACGTATGCATCGATGGGTAAGGGGCGTGAAACCATTAGTTATGCCATGGCACCAAGTATGGAAGGTCCATGGACCTATCGTGGAGTCTTGACAGGAATGGCAGAAAATAGTTTTACCATACATCCGGGAATCATTGAATTCAAGGGACAAAACTATCTGTTCTATCATAATGCAATACTTACCATAGATGGAAAATCGGGTGCCACAGGGCGCCGAAGCGTGTGCGTTGACTATCTTTATTATCTACCCGACGGACGTATGGCGTATGTTGAGCAAACCAAAGAAGGTATTACTGTGAAGCCGAAGACTGCTGCCGAAGTAGCTGAGATTGTAAATCCATACACTGATGAAAAAGAAGTTGTGGTAGAAAAAGAAGTAATAGCGGATTGAATGTAAATTGAGCAAGTAATATTATATATCATGAACAAGAGAATAACTTTATTTCTCATTACCCTTTTAACGGTTTGTGGGGTACAATCGCAGAACAATAATCAAAATCGGAACGCTGATTTCCATAAATGGGCAGAAACACCGCCTATGGGTTGGAATAGTTGGGATTGCTTTGGGGCTAATGTTACTGAGGCGGAAGTGAAAGCCAATGCCGATTATATGGCGGAGCACCTGAAAGACTACGGCTGGGAGTATATTGTTGTGGATATCCGCTGGTTTGTGGAAAACCAGACTACCGGTTACTATAACTTCAAAGATCCTAAATATGTGCTCGATGAATACGGCCGCTATATGCCTGCCGTGAACCGTTTTCCATCAGCTGGCAACGGAAATGGATTTAAGCCTCTTGCTGACTATGTCCACAGTAAGGGATTGAAGTTTGGTATCCATCTGATGCGCGGTGTACCCACACTTGCCGTAGAGAAGAAATTGCCGGTGAAAGATGCCGGTGGAGTAACGGCTGCCGATATTTATTCTACCGACTGGAAATGCCCCTGGTTGGGAGATAACTACACGATTGTAGCCGACAGACCGGGAGCGCAGGAATATTATAATTCAATCTTCGATCTGTATGCTTCATGGGGAGTGGATTTTGTTAAGATTGATGATCTTTCCCGCCCTTATCATCAGGCGGAAATAGAGATGATACGTAAGGCGATTGACCGTACCGGACGGCCGATTGTATTGAGCATGTCACCGGGAGAAACCGATGTGAATAAGGCGGATCACGCTGTAGGGCATGCTAATATGTGGCGTACGGTAGATGATTTCTGGGACAATTGGCCGCATCTTTACCATCAGTTTGAAGTATGTCCCAAATGGGCGCCTTATATAGGTCGTGGCGCATGGCCCGATGCCGATATGTTGCCGTTGGGGCATATTGATCTTCGAGGTAACGCCCGTATGAGTAAGTTTACGCGGGATGAACAATATATGGTTATGACGTTGTTTGCTATGTTCAAGTCGCCGCTGATGTTCGGTGGGCACTTACCTGATAATGATAAATTCACCAATTCGCTGATAACGAATGAAGAAGTGCTCTATGTACATAGGAACTCTGTAAACAACAAGCAATGGTATAATAAAGATGGCGTTATAGCCTGGACAGCTGATGATCCCAGAAATGGAGATAAATATCTGGCACTGTTCTATGTAGATCAGAAAGAACCCCGGGAGTCACATCCTGCCAATCGGAAAGTGACTGTAGATCTGAAAGAATTAGGATTTGGCGGAGCTGCCAAAGTACGTGATATCTGGAGGAATCAGGATCTTGGCAATTTCTCAGGAACGGAGTTCTCACCTGTCATCAATTATCACGGCGCAGGGTTGTACAGGATCTCGAAAAAGTTGAAAGTACAGACTAACAATCCGATTATTCAGACTAAATATACAGCCGATCCGGCACCAATGGTGCACAATGATACTGTATTCCTTTATTCAAGTCACGACGATGACAATGCGAAAGGCTTTGTTATGCGCGAATGGTTACTTTATACTTCGACTGATATGGTGAATTGGACAGATCACGGAGTGGTTGCCTCGCTGAAAGACTTCAAATGGGTTCCTTATGACAATGGTGCCTGGGCACCGCAGTGTATTGAACGCAACGGGAAATTCTATATGTATTGTCCGATGCCCGGTGGGATAGGCATCGGTGTGCTGGTTGCCGATAGTCCTTATGGGCCGTTTATAGATCCCATCGGAAAGCCATTAGTGAAAAACAGTTATGCTGATATAGATCCTACGGTGCTGATTGATGATGATGGGCAGGCTTATATGTATTGGGGAAATCCGGATTTATATTATGTGAAGTTGAATGAAGATATGATTTCCTGTGATGGTGAAGTAGTGCATGAGCAGATGACACATGAGGCTTTTGGCGAACGGAAGGGGAATCAGAAACGCCCCACTTTATATGAAGAAGGGCCGTGGGCTTACAAGAGAAAGAATAAGTATTACATGGCGTTCGCGTCCACCTGCTGTCCCGAAGGCATGGGATATTCGATGAGTGACTCTCCAACTGGTCCCTGGGTATATAAAGGTATGATTATGGAAGGTGACAGAAGATCAAATGGCAATCATCCGGGTATTATCGACTATAAAGGGAATACGTATGTCTTTGGCTTCAATTATGATATCCATTTTTCCAAGATTTCCCAGCACTATGAGCGACGCTCTATTTGTGTGGAGAAACTGACCTTTAATCCGGATGGCACAATTCAGCAACTTCCGTTCTGGACGACAAAAGGCGTAGAACCGGTGGGTAAGCTGGATCCTTACCGTCGCATTGAAGCTGAGACAATAGCTTGGAGTGAGGGCTTGAAGACAGAAAAGAGCGAGGCAGGTATGTATGTTACGGCTATTCACGACGGGGATTATATTCGTGTGCGCAATGTCGATTTCAAGAAAGGGGCGAAGTCATTTGAAGCAGTTGCTGCATCGTCTTCTTCCGGTGGGCAAATAGAAATTCGTTTGGATGACAAAGAAGGTACGCTGATCGGCACCTGCGTTATTGGCAATACAGGTGGTCCGGAAAGTTGGAAGACTTTCCAGGCTCAGGTTGATAAAGTAAAAGGCGTACACGATGTTTACTTCATCTTTAGAGGCGGCGAAGATGAGCTATTTAACTTCGACTGTTGGACGTTTATCAGATAGCGGACAGTTAAGGCTTTAGTTCATTATTGCTTGAATAGGTTGTATCGGAAATAGATATTATCTATGTCTGCATAGATAAATCCGATGAATAAAAAGTGTGTAAATATCAAACAAAACCCTTACTTTTGTGTTGTTAATAAGAGTGACTAACGACAATTGATACGTAATTTACTAACTAAATAAGAAAAAGAACTATGGCTAAAAGTGTTAAGGGAACTCAGACAGAAAAGAATCTGCTGACCTCATTTGCAGGAGAATCACAAGCAAGAATGCGTTACACTTATTTTGCAAGTGTAGCTAAGAAGGAAGGTTACGAACAAATTGCTGCTATCTTTACTGAAACGGCTGATCAGGAGAAAGAACACGCTAAACGTATGTTCAAGTATCTGGAAGGTGGTATGGTAGAAATTACAGCAAGCTATCCTGCCGGTGTTATCAGCACCACACTGGATAACCTGAAAGAAGCTGCTGCCGGTGAACACGAAGAATGGTCTTTGGACTATCCCCACTTTGCTGACGTAGCGGAAAAAGAAGGTTTCTACGAAATCGCTGCTATGTACCGCAACATTTCAATTGCCGAGAAGGGTCATGAAGAAAGATACCTGGCTTTCATGAACAACATCGAAAATATGACCGTATTCGCTAAAGAAGGCGAAGTGGTATGGCAATGCCGTAACTGCGGTTATATCGAAATCGGTAAGGAAGCTCCTGAAGTTTGCCCGGCATGTTTGCATCCGCAGGCTTATTTCGAGGTGAAGAAAGAAAACTATTAATAATAAGAGGTGTTTATTAGATAATAAAAATGCCGCTTGCATATAATTGCAAGCGGCATTTTATTTATTAAGACATTTCATTATCTGACTGTATCATCTCTGTAGATCGTTACAGTCCTTTCTTTCGTAGAGTCATTTTTGATACTGGTCACATCTCCCTTTGTGGTAAAGTACACATAGTTTCCCATATCCATAAATCGATAGACTTTGACTCCGTCATGCTCGAACAAATAGCTGACTTCGTAAGTTCGGTTGTTTTCCGATTTGCCTTGCTTCAATGGGATCCCTGTATAGCAGGAACTTACACCTGCCATAACGAATAAAAGAATAAATAGTCTAGTTAATGTTTTCATGATTATTTTTTAGCGTGTGGATAATCAATCGTATAATGCAATCCGCGGCTTTCTTTGCGTTCCATTGCCTGACGCATAATCAGATATCCTACGTTGACCATATTACGCAATTCGCAAATCTCTCTGGAGGCTACGCTGCGTTTGAACAGGCTTTCAGTTTCTTCGTAAATGATATCCAGTCGGTCCCAGGCACGTTTCAGGCGAAGGTCACTGCGGACAATACCTACATAAGTACTCATAATCTGGTTGACTTCCTTCATGCTTTGCGTGATCAGTACCATCTCTTCCGGTGAACGGGTTCCCTCGTCGTTCCATTCGGGGATGGCTTCGTTGTAGGCATACTGGTCTACAACTTTCAGGCTATGCTTGGCGGCAGCGTCGGCATATACGACAGCTTCGATCAGTGAGTTGGAAGCCAGGCGGTTACCGCCGTGAAGACCGGTGCAGGAGCACTCTCCCA
>OGZC01001294.1_pt1 | contig 13551 bp, 8 predicted proteins | sample 1576751 | NCBI WGS metagenome assembly OGZC01 (sample SAMEA3541486, study PRJEB24748) | human gut metagenome | biome: human gut; feature: human-associated habitat; material: faeces | place: China | collected 2012
GTCGGTAGAGCACTTCACTCGTAATGAAGGGGTCGTCGGTTCAAATCCGATTTCCAGCTTGTTTAAAAAGGGTTGAAGGTTTCGGCTTTCAATCCTTTTTGTTTTCTTCCAATATTTTCAAAAGGTTTTTCATAAACGAAAAAGCGTACAGATCGCAGACTTCCTTCCACTCCTGCAATCTGTACGTTTTTTATTTCCTGTCAAGTGATTGTTTTTCTACTCTGCAAAATCATCCAGAACCAGTTTTGCCGCACCACAGATTCCTGCATCGTTACCAAGTGTTGCAAGGGCAAATTTTACATCTTTATTCGCAAAGAACGCATTCTCCTGAAATGGCTTTTCTACATATTCAAGAAGAATCTCTCCGGCTTTTGATACCCCGCCGCCGATCACAAAAATGGACGGATCGATCACTGCTGCCAGATTTGCAAGAGCACGTCCAAGATAATTTCCGAAAGACTCCGCAATCTCTTTTGCCACTGAATCATCTGCTTTCACCGCATCAAATACTGATTTTGCAGACAGATCATTCCTGTTTAAAATCGTGTTTCTTGTCTCCTGCTCCAGTTTTCTTTTTGCAAGACGCACAATCCCGGTTGCAGATGCATACTGCTCCAGGCATCCCTTTCCTCCACATCCGCAGCTTTCTGTTTCGTGAGGATTTACTCGAAGATGCCCGATCTCTCCGCCTGCTCCGTGGCTTCCTGTCAGAATCTTTCCCCCAACAATGATGCCGCCGCCGACTCCGGTTCCAAGCGTTACCATGATCAGGTTCTTATATCCGGCCCCGCCGCCTTTCCACATCTCACCAAGAGCAGCTACATTGGCGTCATTTCCGACTTCCACATCCAGTCCAGTCAGCTCCTCCAGCTCTTTTTTCACTTCTTTGTATTTCCAGCCGAGATTTGCACTTCCAAAGACGATTCCCTCTTCTGTCACCGGTGCAGGAACACCTACACCTACTCCGATAATATCCGAATCTGCCAGATCATGCTCTGCTTTTTTCTCCTTGAGTGATGCAGCAACATCCGGAAGGATTGCTTTTCCCTCTTCTTCTGTGTGGGTCTTAATCTCCCATTTTTCCAAAATAGTCCCCGTTGCCTCGAACAAGCCCATTTTCACTGTTGTTCCACCAATATCTACTCCAAAACAATATTTCATCTTCCTGCTCTCCTATTTCCTTTTTGTCAAACTGTTCTGAACTCTTTTATATAATTCCTGTGCAGCGTTATATCCCATCTGTTTCTGTCTGTGGTTGACCGCTGCTGACTCCACAATGATCGCCAGATTTCTTCCCGGACGGATCGGAATGTTATGGCATACTACTTTGTTGCCCAGAAATTCCGTATACGTCTCTTCCAGTCCGAGACGATCGTATTCTTTTTCTCTGCTCCAGTCTTCCAGTGTGATGACCAGATCAATATTCTGTGTCTCCCTGACGCTCTGCACACCAAACATGGACTTCACATCTACGATTCCGATACCGCGAAGCTCGATAAAATGTCTGGTGATATCCGGTGCAGAACCAACCAGCGTATCATCGCTGACCTTACGGATCTCTACCACGTCATCTGTTACCAGACGATGTCCTCTCTTGATCAGCTCCAGCGCTGCCTCGCTCTTACCGATTCCACTCTCTCCCATGATCAGTACACCGACACCATACACATCCACAAGTACTCCGTGAATGGAAATACACGGTGCCAGTTTTACATTCATCCAGCGAATCAGCTCCGCCATGAAAGAGGATGTTGATTTTTGTGTGATCAGAACCGGTGTATCCGCCTGTGTAGCCTTTTCTAAAAGCTCTTGATCCGGTTCTAATGCACGGCTGAAGATCAGGCATGGAATTTTATGCGATAACAGCTCATCGTACATCTTCATCTTTTTCGCTTCCTCAAGTGTCTGAAGATACGTATATTCAACATATCCGATAACCTGTACACGATCCGAGTCAAAATGATCAAAATATCCGGACAACTGCAGAGCCGGTCTGTTGATATCAGGCACCTGAACATATTTTTCAACCAAATCCACATCCGGTGTCAGATTTTTCAGGTTCATTTTTTCTACAATTTCTTTTAAACTTACGCCTTGTCCCATAATGTTCTCCTTTTCTAAGCATTTCCTGCGTTCAATTATATCACTTATGAAAAAACTTGTACACAGATTCTGCCGCTTTTTCATTCATTGACGGAATCTGCGCAAGCTCTTCCACCGAAGCTGCTTTTATAGCATCCAGACTCATAAAGTTCCGCATGAGCGCTTTACGTCTCGCCGGTCCGATTCCCTCAATATCATCCAGAATCGAATGCACCTGTCCTTTACTTCTTAAAGAACGGTGATATTCGATTGCAAACCGATGTGCCTCATCCTGAATCCGCGTGATCAACCGAAACGCCTCTGAGTTTTTATCAATGGCGATCTCCTGATTTTCATAATAAAGTCCTCTTGTCCGGTGATAGTCATCCTTGACCATACCACACACCGGGATATTCAACCGCAGATCATCCAAAACCTGAAGAGCCACATTAACCTGTCCTTTTCCTCCATCCATCAGAATCAGATCCGGAAAACTGCTGAAACCTCCGATTTCTTTACTTTCCTTCTGTTCTTTTAGCCCATGGGTGAATCTTCTTGTAAGCACCTCCCGCATACTTCCGTAGTCATCCGCACCTTCAATTCCTTTGATCTTGAATTTCCGGTAGTCATTCCGCTTGGGCTTTCCTCTCTCATAAACAACCATGGATCCGACAGACTCAAATCCATTCGTATTCGAGATATCATATGCCTCCATGCGGCGGATATCCGAAATCCCGATCAGTTTTTCAATCTCCCGGACTGCTCCGATGGTCCTTCCCTCTTCTCTTTTCAGACGTTCTCTGTCTTTACTGAGAACCAGGGCTGCATTGTTGGCAGCCAGTTCCACCAGCTTTTCCTTCGTGCCTTTTTTCGGCACGCGGATATTGACTTTTCCTCCTCGTTTTACACTCAGCCATTCTTCCAGAAGCGAGGCATCTTCAATCTCTTCCTGCAGCATCAATTCGCCCGGAATAAACGGTGTCCCCGCATAATACTGCTTGATAAAACTATCCAGGATCTCACCGCAGGTCTCTCCCTTGGAAATCCGAAGATAGAAGTGATCCCTTCCGATCAGGCGGCCTCCCCGGATAAAAAATACCTGAACGACCGCATCCTCCTCTTGTATTGCTGCTGCAAGAATATCTCTGTCCTCTCCGCTGCTGTCTGTGATTTTCTGCTTCTGAGCAATCTTTTTTACGCTTCCGAGCAGTTCGCGATACTCTATGGCTTTCTCAAATTTCAGTTCTTCCGAAGCCTTCTGCATCTTCTCTTCCAGATCCTTCAAAATCCCGTCAAAATTTCCATTCAGAAAACGGATCACTTCTGAGATAGCTTTTCCATATTCTTCCTTTGAAATATACCCCTGACAAGGCGCATCACATTGCTTGATATGGTAATTAAGGCAAGGGCGCTCTTTTCCGATGTCTTTTGGCAGATTCCGGTTGCAGCTGCGGACATGATACAACTTGTGAAGCAGATCAATCGTATCTCTGACTGCCTGCCCGCTTGTATACGGTCCAAAATATTTTGCCTTGTCTTTGAGCATCTTTCTTGCCAGCATCACTCTCGGAAAGTCTTCATTTACTGTCACCTTGATAAACGGATATGTCTTATCATCCATCAGCATGGTATTGTATTTCGGATGATGCTCTTTGATCAGATGGAATGCAAACCCTGTTACAGCTGATGCAACCGGCAAGCACAGGCAGCTATTCCGTACCCTCTGTCGAGATAGAAGACACCCCTCGTTTTGCTTATCGCGGACTGATGCTGGACGTATCCCGTCATTTCTCTACCAAAGAGTTTATAAAGAAGCAGATAGACGCATTGGCATATTACAAAATCAACCGTTTGCACCTGCACCTGACCGATGCGGCAGGCTGGCGGCTTGAAATCAAGAAATACCCTTTACTGACCGATTTTGCAGCCTGGCGTACAGACCCCACCTGGAAGAAATGGTGGAACGGCGGACGTAAATACCTCCGTTACGATGAACCCGGAGCTTCCGGCGGCTATTACACCCAGGACGATATTCGTGAAATACTGGAATATGCCCGTCAGCATTACATCACGGTGATTCCGGAGATTGAAATGCCTTCCCATTCGGAAGAAGTGCTGGCTGCCTACCCGCAGCTATCCTGTTCGGGAGAACCTTACAAGAACTCCGATTTCTGTGTCGGTAATGAAGAAACTTTCACCTTTCTGGAGAATGTACTGACGGAAGTCATGGAACTTTTCCCTTCCGAATACATTCATGTAGGAGGTGATGAGGCCGGCAAATCGGCTTGGAAGACCTGTCCGAAATGTCAGAAGAGAATGAAAGACGAGCATCTGGCCAATGTAGACGAGCTGCAAAGCTATCTGATACACCGTATCGAAAAGTTCCTCAACAATCACGGACGCCGTCTCTTGGGATGGGACGAGATTCTGCAAGGAGGTATCGCGCCCAATGCAACCGTTATGTCGTGGCGTGGAGAAGAGGGTGGTATTGCTGCCGTCACCTCCGGCCATCATGCCATCATGACACCGGGTGCATACTGTTATCTGGACAGCTATCAGGACGCCCCGTACTCCCAGCCGGAAGCTATCGGTGGCTACCTGCCATTGAAGAAAGTATATGCCTACGATCCTGTCCCCGCTTCCTTAACTGCGGAGCAGGCAAAGTTAGTCTATGGTGTGCAGGGTAACCTATGGGTGGAATATATCCCCACTCCCGAACACGTGGAATATATGATTTATCCCCGTATGCTGGCATTGGCGGAAGTAGCCTGGTCGGCTCCGGAACGTAAGTCGTGGCCCGATTTCCATACCCGCGCACTGTCAGCAGTGGCCGATTTACAGAAAAAAGGATACCATCCTTTCGATTTGAGCAAAGAAATCGGCAGCCGTCCCGAATCTCTTCAACCAGTCAGCCATTTGGCGCTCGGTAAAAAAGTGACCTATAACTCCTCCTATAGCCCCCATTATCCCGCACAAGGCAACACAGCCCTGACAGACGGCATACGTGGTGACTGGACTTACGGTGATGGTTCATGGCAAGGATTTATCTCGGACAACCGTCTCGATGTGACGATTGATATGGAAAAAGAAACCCCTATCCATTCCATCACCGCCGCTTTTATGCAAGTGGTCGGCGCGGAAGTATTCCTGCCGGAGACAGTGATTATTTCCATTTCCGATGATGGAATAAACTTCACGGAGCTGCAAAAACAACACTTTGAAGTAAGTAAAGAAACACCCATCCGTTTTACGGATATTTCATGGCAGGGAGAAGCAAAAGGAAGATACGTACGTTATCAGGCACAGGCCGGAAGCGAACTCGGAGGCTGGATATTTACGGATGAGATAATCGTGAAATAGACATTGTCAATATCATTTATGAATAAAAGAGGGAATCTACTCAACCAGATTCCCTCTTTTATTGTTATATTTGTATTATTACCTTAAAAACTAAGAATATGGTACAACACGCTAGACTCATTTTCTACAGCCTTCTTCTTCTGGTAATCCCGTGCGAGAGCACCTTGGCGCAGAAGATTCCCGTCACGCCCATAGACTCATTGATAACTGTTGGATATGCCACCGGAAGTTTGAAAAACCTCTCCGGTTCCGTAGAGAAGATTACGGAGACACAGATGAATAAAGACCAGATAACGAACCCTTTGGAAGCAATCCGCGGACGTGTGCCGGGTTTGACCATCCAACGCGGATCAAACGGTCCGGCAGCCTTGGATGCAGTACGCCTGCGGGGAACTACCTCACTGACCAGTGGCAATGACCCTTTGATAATCGTCGACGGAGTATTTGGTGACTTGAGTATGCTCACCTCCATTTACCCTACGGATATTGAGAGCTTCACCATTCTGAAAGACGCTTCCGAAACCGCACAATACGGTTCACGAGGAGCTTCCGGTGTGATCGAGGTCACCACTAAAAAAGGAATGAGCGGCAGAACACAAGTAGCCTACAACGGTAGCTTCGGAATTTCCACCGTCTACAAGAATCTGAAAATGCTGTCCGGCGATGAGTACCGCCGTGTCGCTTCGGAACGCGGGATTTCCATTCTGGACAAAGGAAATAATACCGATTTTCAGAAAGAGATTGAACAGACAGGACTACAACAAAACCATCACATCGCCTTTTATGGCGGTTCCAGTGAGTCCAGCTATCGCGTTTCTCTTGGTTTCATGGATCGTCAGGGAGTGATTCTGAATGAAGACATGAAAAACTTCACTTCGAATATGAACATGAATCAGAAAATGTTCGACGGCTTCCTGAACTGCGAGCTGGGAATGTTCGGCTCCATTCAGAAGAATCATAATCTGGTGGATTATCAGAAAACGTTCTATTCGGCAGCCACATTCAACCCCACCTATCCCAACCATAAAGACCCCGTCACCAATTCTTGGGACGGAATAACGACCGCCAGTCAAATCACCAATCCATTGGCATGGATGGAAGTGCAGGACGATGATGCCACTTCGCACATCAGCACGCATGCCCGTCTGACTTTCAATCTACTGGAAGGGCTGAAACTTAACCTCTTCGGTGCCTATACCTATAATATCGTGGAAAATTCGCAATACCTTCCCACTTCCGTCTGGGCGAACGGCCAGGCTTACAAAGGAACCAAAAAGCGAGAATCCTTGCTGGGCAACATGATGCTGACCTATAAGAAAAACTGGAAAAAACATTTCTTTGACGTGCTGGCACTTGCCGAACTTCAAAAAGAAACCTACACGGGATATTATACAACAGTAAGCAATTTCAGCACCGACAAATTCGGGTATAATAATCTTCAGGCAGGCGCACTCCGTTTGTGGGAAGGCACTAATTCTTACTACGACCAACCCCGTCTGGCATCCTTCATGGGACGTTTCAACTATACCTACGCCGACCGCTACGTACTGACGCTGAACGCCCGTACAGATGCTTCCTCCAAATTCGGGGCGAACCACAAATGGGGATTCTTCCCCTCCGCATCTGCCGCATGGGTGATTAGTGAAGAAGAATTTATGAAGCAGTTGCCGATAGTGGATAATCTGAAATTCCGTATTGGCTACGGTCTGGCAGGTAATCAGAGCGGGATTGACTCATACACTACATTGAATCTTGTAAAGCCGAACGGTGTAGTCCCCGTCGGAAACTCCGCCGTCGTATCTTTAGGAGACTTGCGGAACACGAATCCCGACCTGAAATGGGAAGTGAAACATACCTTTAATACCGGTATCGACGTAGCTCTTTTCGGCAACCGCCTGCTGCTTTCCGCCAACTATTACAACTCCCGAACCACAGACATGCTTTACCTTTACAACGTAAGCGTACCGCCTTTCACCTATAACACCTTGCTTGCCAACATCGGTTCCATGCGCAACTGGGGTACGGAAATCGCCATCGGCATCACCCCCTTGAAGACCAAGGATATGGAACTGAATATCAATGCCAATATCACTTTCCAGCGCAACAAACTGCTCTCATTAAGCGGTATGTACAACGGCGAAATGCTTTCTGCTCCCGAATATAAAAGTCTTTCTGGCCTCGACGGAGCCGGCTTTCATGGAGGATACAACCACATCGTATATCAGATGGTGGGTCAACCGTTGGGCGTGTTCTATCTTCCCCACAGTACGGGACTGGAATCCGACGGAAACGGCGGATACATCTATGGCATCGCCGATCTGAATGGCGGAGGTGTCAGCCTTGAAGATGGTGAAGACCGCTACGTGGCAGGACAAGCCGTACCTAAAACGATTCTTGGCTCCAACATCAGTTTCCGCTACAAGCGTTTCGATCTGTCTTTGCAGATTAACGGAGCTTTCGGACATAAAATTTACAACGGAACCTCCCTGACCTATATGAACATGAATATATTTCCCGACTATAACGTAATGAAGAAAGCCCCGAAACAGAACATCAAGGATCAAACCGCCACCGACTATTGGTTGGAAAAGGGAGATTATGTCAACTTCGACTATGTGACGCTGGGTTGGAACGTGCCGATTGAGAAAGTACAGAAACTGAAGAAATATGTCCGCTCCCTGCGTCTGGCATTTACAGTCAACAACCTGGCAACCATTTCCGGTTATTCGGGACTTTCACCCATGATTAACAGTTCAACGGTGAACTCCACTTTAGGCGTGGATGATAAACGGGGATATCCGTTGGCGCGGACGTACACACTGGGATTGAGTATTAACTTTTAATGGAGGAGGAGATGATGAAACAATATATGAAAAATAAAAGTCTTTTTTTGCAGAAAGAAGAACTGCTTTCAAGGATAGCGGAACTGTTTTCAAAGAAGATCTTACGTTCTTCGGGAGTGCTGGTATTCCTTCTTATAACGTGCCTGGGTTTATTCTCATGTAGTAAGTTTTTGGAGGAAAATCCGAAAGATAAGTTACCCGAAGATGACGTTTACAATACAATCTCGGAAGTATATCTCAATGCAGTAGCTTCGCTTTATACATACGTAGGCGGTTATAGTGATAGTCAGGGATTGCAGGGAACGGGTAGGGGAGTCTACGACCTGAACACCTTTACCTCCGACGAAGCCATTATCCCCACCCGTGGAGGTGACTGGTATGACGGTGGTTTTTGGCAAGGACTTTACCTGCACGATTGGGGAATAGAGAATGATGCCATTCAGGCTACATGGGAATATCTCTATAAAGTCGTCATGTTAAGTAACAAATCACTGGAACGGATAGACAAATTCGCCGAAACTCATTCCGCTACGGAACTGCCGGCATACCGTGCCGAAGTACGTGCCATGCGGGCTATGTATTATTATTACCTGATGGATTTGTTCGGACGCATCCCGCTAGTTCAATCCTCTTCCGTAGCAATGAAAGATGTAGTGCAAAGTGAACGAAAAACGGTCTTTGACTTTGTTGTCAAGGAATTGCAAGAGGCGGCTCCTTTGTTGAGCGATGCACATAGCAACCAGTCCGGCCCTTACTATGGCCGTATCACTCGCCCCGTGGTAACTTTCCTACTGGCCAAACTGGCTTTGAACTCCGAAGTTTATACAGACAATGATTGGACGGACGGACAACGCCCGGATGGAAAAAATATAAAGTTCACAGTGAACGGCAGCGAACTAAATGCCTGGGAAACAGTCATCTACTATTGTGACCAACTCAAGACTATGGGCTACAAACTGGAACCGGAATACGAAACGAATTTCTCTATATTCAACGAACCGTCCGTAGAGAATGTCTTCACTATCCCGATGAACAAAACTCTGTACACCAACCAGATGCAATATCTCTTCCGTTCCCGGCACTATAATCACGCCAAGGCTTACGGACTAAGCGGTGAGAACGGTCCCAGCGCCACCATTGAAGCCCTCGAAACTTTCGGTTATGAAACCGCGGAACAAGATCCCCGTTTTGATATTTGCTATTTTGCAGGAATTGTCCACGACCTGAAAGGAAACATAATCAAACTGGATAATGGAACGGTACTGGAATATCTGCCCTGGAAAGTATCTCTGGATATAACAGATACCCCATACGAACAAACCGCAGGAGCCCGCATGAAAAAGTATGAAGTTGATCCGACTGCCACAAAAGACGGTAAGTTGATGGAGAATGACATTGTATTGTTCCGCTATGCAGATGCTTTGTTGATGAAGAGTGAAGCGAAAGTCCGGAACGGAGCAAACGGAGATGAAGAACTCAATGAAGTTCGTAGCCGTGTCAACGCTTCTCCCCGCACTGCCACTTTAGAGAATATCCTTGCCGAACGTCAGCTGGAACTGGCTTGGGAAGGATGGAGACGACAGGACTTAGTCCGCTTCGGGAAGTTTACAAGAGCTTACAGCAGCCGTCCGCAACTACCGGATGAGGCAAGTGGATATACAACTGTATTCCCTATACCGGAGAAAATACGGGTGATGAATGAGAGGTTGAAACAGAATCCGGGGTATTAGGAAGAAGATAGTAGTAATCAAAATAAAAAAATCCTCGATTTTCATCCGGAGAATCGAGGATTTATATTTTCTGTTGCAGCACTTGTATAGATAATAGCTAATGCAGAAATCCATATTATATGTAGTGTGGTTATTACCCGATCCAGTCGAATAACTCAATCCAATCAAATTACTCAATCAAATCGAAATCATATTTTTCAAATTCACTCCCATTGATTATTATAGCAATTTGATGAAGCCCGAGATGGAATTTTCTCGTCGTAACCACACGGAAAGAGTGTTTTCGCGTTATTCGTGTGGTAGAATTTCCGGTATATTCTTTTTCGCTGATTTTATGAACTTTCTTCGCCAGCGTTCCATTTGCTTTTTGGTAATAAATCCCATATTCGAGCCGTATTTTGATCGTCTTATTGCTATGATTCAACAAGTTAAAACCAAACTCCAACGAATCACCGACTTTAACCTTAAGACTTGAAATCTGAAAATCCTCCACACTAATATTATTTCTGATAGAATCAAAGCCAAACAACTCCATCACCTCTGGAATCCCTTGTTTTAAGAGCGTCCGGCAACCGTGTTTAATAATCCAGTCTACCTCTTTCGATTCCCCCTTCCATTTCTTTGCCAAATCAATGACAATTTCCGGATTATCTTTCGCAATATCATTCAAATTATTGGCAACGCTCAACCGTACAAATCTTGCCGGATCATTTTTAAGATTCTCTAAAATAGGAATAATAGGTGTCGGATCTTTCTTCAGATTCGGCAAAGCCATCGCCCAAGGCAAACGCGGACGGCAACCTTCTGACGAAAGCCGCCTGACTCCCCAATGCTCATGTTTCGACCAAACCAACATCTGCTTCATCATTTCATCCGGATATTTTATTATAAAAGGATGAGTCACAAATTCGCAACTTGTGAACTGTGTGATTTTCTCTATCGCCTTGACAGACGTTTCATAATCATCCAACCCATATTGCTCGACATAATTATTCAGAATCACCCCATACTCCAGCATCAATCCAAACTTCGTATCGTCTATCACCGAAAAATCAGGCCGCGTACTTTTTACATGATCCAACAACTCAAGAATCTTAGCGATCGCCTCTTTGTAATCTGCCGGCAAAAACTTTTTCAGAATGCTAGTGATATGTATCCAGCGCTGTTTTAGTTCCCTGCCTTCCCATTCATCATCCATTATTTGAGAAACAAAACCGTGAGCATCAAAATCATCGATAACAAGTCTCAAATCTTTCGTAAACAGATCGAAAAATTGCTTGTTGTACATATTCTTAAAAGGTTCTGCCATACTTGAAGTCTATATTTAGTATCTATTTATTTGCTACACAAATATATGTCTTTTTTTTAAAAGGACAAGCCCTAAAAACAGAAGTGAGCCACAAAAAAGATTGCAGCTCACTTATACCTTATATATTATAGCAAAAAATTAATCGAAGAAACTCTTGAACTTCTTGAAAATCTTCTCCTTCACCGACGTGTTAGGTTTGAAGTTGTCCGAAGCCTCCATCTTTTCGAGTGTGCTCTTTTCCTCTTTATTGAGCGCTTCCGGCACATAGATACTGATGTTGACGAGTAAATCCCCCGTTCCGTACCCGTTCACATTCGGCAATCCCTTGCCGCGCAAACGAAGCACCTTACCCGGTTGAGTACCCGAATCAATCTTTACTTTCACTTTGCCGTCGATAGTCGGAATTTCCACAGCTCCGCCCAGAGCAGCAGTCGGGAAACTAAGCAACAGATTATAAATCAAATCATTCTCGTCGCGAATCAAGTCCTGATGCGATTCTTCCTCTACGAGAATCAGCAAGTCGCCTGCCACACCATTGTGTTTGCCGGCATTTCCTTTGCCACCCATAGAAAGCTGCATACCCTCTGCCACTCCGGCAGGGATTTTCACCGACACCACTTCTTCACCGTAAATGATTCCGTCGCCACCACACTTCTTACATTTGTTCTTGATAATCTTACCCTCACCGCCACAAGTAGAACAAGTGACGCGAGTCTGCATAGTGCCCAGAATAGTCTGCTGGTTACGGATCACGGAGCCGCTACCCTTACAAGTAGGACAAGTCTCCGAACCGCCGTCACCTTCGGCACCCGTGCCATGACACTGGTCACACGGCACATATTTTTTGAGTTTAAATTTCTTTTCTACTCCGGTAGAGATCTCCTTCAACGTCAGCTTCACTTTCACACGAAGGTCACTGCCGCGATACCGGCGTTGCTGTGAACCGCCACCGCCAAATCCGCTAAACCCTCCGAAGCCTCCCCCGAAACCGCCGCCGCGGCCACCGAAGATGTCGCCAAACATAGAGAAAATGTCATCCATCGACATCCCCTCGCCACCGAAACCACCGAACGGACCGCCATTGCCTGCCGCACCGCTCACTCCCGCATGACCAAACTGATCGTAACGCGAACGCTTCTCCGGATTGCTCAACACGTCGTATGCCTCGGCCGCCTCCTTAAATTTCTCTTCAGCCTCCTTGTCGCCCGGATTCTTGTCGGGGTGATACTGAATTGCTTTCTTACGGTATGCTTTCTTTATTTCTTCTACTGTGGCTGTCTTCGTCACCTCCAATATTTCGTAATAGTCTCTTTTTTCTGCCATGCCCATTTATTGATTTATGATTGAAAAGATTTATGATTTATGAATTATGATTTATGATTTATGATTTACTCTGCAGACCAATAGCGCAGCCATAAATCATAAATCATAAATCATAATTCATAAATCTCCTCATTCTCCTACTACCACTTTAGCGTGGCGGAGCACTTTGTCGTTCAGTGTATATCCCGTTTGCACACAGTCCAGAATCTTACCTTTCTGTGCTTCCGACGGTGCGGGGATTACCGCGATGGCTTCATGGTAATCAGTGTCCAGTGGTTGGTCTTTTGTTTCGATGACTTTCACACCGTTTTGTGCCAGGACAGCCATAAATTTATTGTAAATCAGTTCTACTCCTTCTTTTACGGCATTGACATCTGTTGCCGTTTCCATTGTTTTGATGGCACGTTCGAAGTCGTCCACCACCGGAAGAATGCTGCTAAGGCTCTTTTCGCCACCGTTCAGAATCAGTTCGGCCTTTTCCTTCATGGTGCGTTTCCGGTAGTTGTCAAATTCGGCAGACAAGCGCAGGTATTTATCCTTCTGCTCTTCAATCTCCTCTTGGGCCTTTTCCAGTTCTTTTTCCAACTCTTCTTCATGAGTCAGGGGAGTGGCGTCCTCCGCTTGTTCGTTTTGCGGTTGTTCTTCCGCATGGTTTTGAGTTTCCTCAACGTTCAGTTCTTCTTCCTTCACTTTTTTTTCTTTCGGATCCATCTTGGTATTTACTATTTTACTAGTTACTATTTACTATTTAACACACACGTTATCTTACTTGGTAGAATAACGCCAATAAACATACCGGGCTGACCGGATGTCATTGATTTTGTCTGCAAAAACTTTGCCAAGTTGGCTGTTTTGCCAAAAAACGCAGCAAAGGTAACACTTTTATGTCAGATTGGCACATATC
>OGZC01001305.1_pt1 | contig 13508 bp, 9 predicted proteins | sample 1576751 | NCBI WGS metagenome assembly OGZC01 (sample SAMEA3541486, study PRJEB24748) | human gut metagenome | biome: human gut; feature: human-associated habitat; material: faeces | place: China | collected 2012
GTCTTTCACCCACCTATGAGCAAGCTCATGTGGGTTTAGACCTTTTGACCCTGGTTTCATGGTATATATTCCTGCTATTATAAGCTTTTAGTCAGTTTAAATCAGAGCCTGCTTTTAGTCTTTCGTTGTTAAGTTGTTATATAAGTATTGTAATGGAATCTTCTTAGTCTTTGCTCCATCTTAATGGCATTGGCCAAATGTGCATAGGCTCCAACCTGTACTTTATAATAGCCATCTTCATATATTATAAATGCAGGAAATCCGTCAATGAGCAGTGAGTTTAACATACGGTCTGCATTTTCTTTGTTTCTGTATGCACCAGTCTGTACTCTGTAAAGAGGTTGTGGTGAGTAAGAGTTATCTGTGTTATCATCATAGTTACAACCGCAGTCAGCTCCGTTGCTTATATAACTGGTAACGGCCATGCTGTCTGTTGTATTAGCAGGACTTAAACTGTTTTTATTACTATTATCATTTCTATTATTGCTGTTATTATAATTGTTACTGTTATTATAATCGCTGCTGTTATTATTATTGATATTATCATGGAGGTTATTATTACTGATATTATCTTTGTTGTTATTATTGTTATTGCTATGACTATTATTGTTATTACGGGCACTGGCCGGAATACTTTCAAGTATTCCATCAGCTATAGCATTTGCAACCTTATCGAATTCCTGGTCAAATATATAATTATCTTTTTCGTTATTTATAAAGCCTGCTTCAACAAGGACAGCTGGCATCTTAGTTCTCTTAAGTACCACAAGATTTTTCCGGGTATCAACTCCCAGATTCTTAAATCCAACATTCTCAAGCTGGTTGTTTATGTTTCTTGCAACCTCTGATTTAAATCCTGAATCATTGTATACAAGAGTTTCAACACCAGAATACTGGTTGGGCTTTTCAGAAGAGTTTCGATGTATTGACACGAAAAGATCAGCGCCTGAGTTGTTAGCATCAGTTGCCTTTTTAAAAGGTGTCTCATATTCGTCGTTAGTTCTTGTATAGAAAACATCAACTCCATTTTTTTTAAGAATATCGCCGACGGCCAGAGTCAGGTCGAGGGTATCATCTTTTTCCTGTCTGTCATTATAAACAGCACCAGGATCGCTGCCACCATGACCTGCATCAAGAGCTACTTTATATTTTGACATATCCGCTCCTAAAGGAATTATCATTTTATTTTATTCATAAAAATATATAAAGATACATATAATAATGAAAAAATATTGATTTTGTGTATATAGGTGTATACAGAATGGGGGTATAATGGTGTATGTTCATACTATGGAAACACCACAGGATATGATAGATAAAGGGAAGATGCACATAAATGTATATGATAAACAGCAGGGAGCACCACTTGCAAATGCAAGAATCACTTTGTCATATACAGGTAATCCGGATTCTATAATAAATGAACTTGTAACAGATTCAGAAGGGGCTGTTAATCTTGATGAACTTTTAGCACCACCGATAGAGTACAGCATGGAGCCAGGGGAAAAACAGCCATTTGCAGAATATACGATTGATGTCAGTGCCAACGGATATGAGGAGACTAACATATCCGGAATAGATGTCTTTTCAGGGGAAACGAGTATACAGGATGTATATCTTAATGAAAATGAGTATGCAGTTGCGGAAGATAACATAGTTATTCCGGTTAATACCCTGTATGGAAACTATCCAGCCAAGATACCAGAGAGTGAGATAAAGCCACTTAACCAGTCTGGTGAGATAGTACTAAGCCGTGTTGTTATTCCTGAAACTATAGTTGTGCATGATGGTGTTCCTACTGATTCAACGGCGCTTGATTATTATGTCAGGTATAAGGATTATATTAAAAATGTTGCAAGCAGCGAGATATATTCAACATGGCCAAGGCAGACGTTAGAGGCTAATATACTTGCAATCATGTCATTTACATTAAACAGGGTGTATACAGAATGGTATAGAAACCAGAGTTATAATTTTACTATAACATCTTCAACAGCATTTGATCATAAATGGGTGAATGGCAGAAATATATTTGAGAGTATATCAAATGTAGTAGATGAAATATTTGATAATTATCTTTCACGTCCGAATGTTAAGCAGCCAATACTTACACAGTACTGTGATGGAAAAAAATCAAGCTGTCCGAACTGGATGACACAGTGGGGAAGTAAGTATCTTGGTGACCAGGGATATTCATCAATCGATATATTAAGATATTATTATGGCGATGATATGTATATAAATACAGCAGAGCAGATACAGGGTATTCCTTCATCATGGCCTGGTGCCAATCTTGATATAGGGTCATCGGGTCAGAAAGTAAGACAGCTTCAGGAGCAGCTGAATCTCATAGGAGATTATTACAAGGCTATACCACCATTGTCAGTTGATGGAATATATGGAGAGCAGACAGCAGAAGCGGTAAGACAGTTTCAGAGGATTAACAATATGCCACAGACAGGAGTCGTTGATTTTCCGACATGGTACCGTATATCAGACAGATATGTGAGACTGTCAGGCATAGCTGAGCTTATGTAAGCGGGCATGATATAGTCTGCATTATGGAAATGTTGTCTTTAAACAGTATTGAAATAGTATTATAGTACTGATATTATGATGATATAAAGTAATGTGTACAAATGAAAGAGGCGAAAGATATATGAGGTATAAGATAAGTGATCTTGCAAAGCTTCTTGGCGTATCTACAAATACGGTGAGAAGATATGAGGATATGGGTTATATATCTGCTGTAAGGGATGAGAACAGCGGATACAGGTATTACGATGATGATGGAGTGTTTGGTGTGCTCAATGCTAAAATGCATATAAAGTATGGTTTTACGCATGAGCAGATAAGTAAAATGCAGAATTATACGCTTGATGAAACTATAGAGGCGTGTCAGGAACACATGCAGCAGATGGATAGGCAGATAGCCTATATGACGTATTTAAGACACAGGCTTAAGGATGACTGTGTGCTTATGAATAAGGCGGCAGCTAATACAGATATATATGAAAAGCAAAGTCTTCCTATGTATTATGTCTTATATAAGAATGGCGGAAAGCTGCTTCAGGAGCCAGAAAGACTGGAGCAGCTAAGCGAGTTTTTATACAATTCACCAGAAATACAGCATATATACATAATTCCTGAGAGTGAGATGGAAGCAGGACGTTTTACTGTAAGCTGTGGTTATTCGATTAAGGAAGAGCATCTTGAAAAGTATCATCTTCATATTAACCAATATGCACAGAAGTATATTCCTAAGCCGTCAGTTATGGGTATATCAAAGGTGCCGGCAAGGTTAAGCAGTATATATGATTATTCACAGGATGAGATTAAGGAGATTATGATAGGGCGTCATCTTGCGTATATGAAAGAGCATAATCTTGTCCTTGATGGTGATATAACAGGTATAGTTATAACAAAGGTTAAGGATGATGATAGTGATGATCATGTGATGTATATTCTTATGAGTGTTCCTGTACGGCATGAAAAACAGTGAATTATGAGATATTATGTTCGCATATAAAAACAATTCTTTATTAAATATGTAAAAGATATTGACCTTGACATTGGTTCATACTTTATAGTTTGTATTATGGATATCAAAAAGGTTTTATAAACAGACCCTGACAGTATCCATGCAGATATATAATGTTATAATGCCTTTAAAGGCAGAAAGGGAGGTCAATATGCGCAAAACAACTAAAAGACGTCTTAGCAGTCTTTTGTGTGCAGTACTTATGCTTGTTACAAGCATAGACGTAACTGCATTTGCAGCAGAATCAAAAGCGTCAACAAGAAAGATTGACGTATGGGACATGGGCACAGTACAGGAAGCAGATACAGATAAGTATAATAATCATATTACTGCTGCTGACTGGGAGAATTGTGACAATGTTTCAAAGGATGGTAAATTCGTTGCCGGAGAAACAACATTTGGTGATCTTACAATCAATCATAATGCCAATGACAGATTATTCTCGGCATCAGGCAAAAACTATGGAAGCAATGCGTTAGCAACAACAGCATATGATGATGGATATACAGCATCCGGTATGTACTACTGTAATGGTACAGGAGGAGAAGGAAGAAGATACATTGCTATTAACAATGTAGAAGCCGGAGATAAGATAGTTGTATACATGGCATCAAGCAATGCTGCTAATGGAACACTTCTTTTTAAGTATCTTGGTGAAGATAATGAACAGGTAGAAAAAGCAAGCTTTACTAACAAGGGCGCTAAGTATGAATTCGTAGCTAAGTATAGTGGTTCATATAAGGTATATACAGATGCAGCAGCAGGAAAACCTATATATAACAGGGTGGTAAGAATTCCGGGAGTAAAAGTCAGTGGAACAATAGAAGGTGTACAGGTAAGCGGTCTGAAGGTTTTATTTAAGGATGATGTTAACGATATCACATATGATGCAGATGTAAAAGGCAATACATTTACAGCTACACTTGCAGCAGGTTGTGATTATACAGCAGTTTTATCCGGAGCAGCAGGATATGGATTTTCCGTTGATACAAAGAATGTTACAACAACTGTAGATGAAGCTCTGACAGGCAAGACAGGAGTTACATTAAAGGTAGAAGAAAAGAAAGTATATACATATACAGGAAAGGTTACAGGATTTGCAGCAGATTATGATACATCGGGATTATCAGTTAAGCTCGTAGCAGACCCATCTTCATTAGCAGATGATGTAGTTCTTAAGCTTGATGATAACAAAGCTTTCAAAGCAACACTTGAGCCTGATGTTAAGTATACAGTTGAGCTTAGTGGAGTTAATGATTATGAAGTAGCTGATGGCAAAGAGGTTACAGGCCAGACAGATTACTCTAAAGATATAAGTGTTTCTGCTAAGAAGTTATATAAGGTAACAGGTAGATTTACAGATATTGATGCTAAAGCAGCAGTTACAGATATTAAGTTTATCAATGTTGATGACAAGTATGTGTATACAGGAAAGGTTACATCAGATGGATATGAAGTTTCTTTAAGAAATGGTTCATATGAAGTTGAAGCAGCAGTTGATGGATATAGAACAACAACACATATAGTAGTCAATGATGCGGATGTAACTAAAGACATCTTAATGGTGTCAACCAAAGATAAGGAACAGATTGAAAGAGTATCTGATATATATGTCGGATATAAAGAAAAAGGAAATGCAAACTATAATACAGTAAAAGAAGCAGTATCAGCAGTATCATTAATGACACCTGCTCCTGATGAGAATAATGGAGTTACTATTCATATTGCTCCTGGTACATATAGAGAACAGGTTATTATATCAACTCCATATGTAAGATTTGTTAATGATGAAAAGTCATCAGGCAAAGAAGTGCTTCTTACATGGTATTATGGAATAGGATATAAGTATTACAGCATAGATTCTAAAGGCTATTATAATGCTGAAAATGCATATGATAAGTACGAGAAGGCAGCTGCAGCAAAATGGGGCTGTTCAGTACTGCTTAAAAATACAGCAACAGGATTTAGTGCTGATGGAATCACATTTGAAGCTTCGTTTAACCGTTATTTAACAGATGAAGAAATAGAAGATGGTGTGACACCTACAGAAAATAAGAATCCAGACAGAAACTATGCAACAGATGTTACATCAAAGGCAGCAACAGAAAGAGCAACAGCCATGGCTATAGAAGCTGATAAGGTTGAATTCACAGACTGTGCATTTCTTGGAAGCCAGGATACATTATATACTGGTAATTCAGCAACTAATATGTACTTTAAAAACTGCCGTATAGAGGGTAATACAGATTACATATTTGGTGATGGAAACGCAGTGTTTGATGGATGTGAACTTAGATTTGCAGGTTACAGTGCTGGCTCTGCAGGTGGTTATATTACAGCACATAAGCCAACCTCTGCTGCAACAACTAAGATTGGCTATGTATTTAGAAACTGTACAATAACAGGCAGTGATAAACTTGAGGTAAGTGCAGGATATCTTGGAAGACCTTGGGGTCAGGATGCAAAGGTAACATTCCTTAATACTAAGATAAATGGTAGTTACATTAAGGATGAAGGCTGGTTTGAAATGTCTGGCAATAAGCCGGAGAAGGCTGGTTATACAGAATATAATTCAGTTTATACAGATGGAACAGCAGTAGATGTTTCTAAGAGAGTAACAGGAGTTACAACAGATGAAAGTGTTGCAAAGAAAGATGTTGTGAATGATTATCTTTCAGGCTGGACACCTGATGCTTATGTGGCTGATGAGAGCACAGTAGCATTTGTAAAAAAACCATATCTTGTTGATAATGGAGATATCAATGCACCATATCCAGGACATACTCTTACTGTTATATACTCGCTTGGAGAGAAGAATGATAAAAATGATGCATCAGTAATCCGCTGGTATATTGTTAATGAGGATGGCAGCAGAACACTTGTAAAATCGTCAACTGCCAATGCGGATAATACATATAAGATTTCTAAGGATGCTATTGGAAAGCATATTGAAGTTGAAGTTGTGCCAGAGAACTTAAGTGGTGTTAAGTCAGAAGCAGTAAAATATAAGGCAGAGGCATATGTAAGAGATGGATATGAAGATCCTACAGGTTCAACAGATATAGAACTTGGTGATGGAGTAAATGTATTTTTAGCAGGTGATTCAACTGTTAAGGATTATTCAGCATCAGGTATGTATATGAGCGGTAAGGCCCAGGCTGAAGGTTCATGGGGCGAATATTTACAGGCATTCTTTGATTCTTCAAAGGTTAAGGTGCAGAACTATGCCAATGGAGGACGAAGCAGCAGAAACTTTATCAATGAGGGCTCATTAGATAAGATAAAAGCCAATATTAAAGCAGGTGATTATCTGTTTATACAGTTTGGACACAATGACTGTGCCAATGGAAAAGGATATATTGAAGATAGATATGTACCACTTGGACAGCCAGATGCCAACGGAATATATCCGGTAACAGCAGGAACTAAAGTGGCAACACCATCATCACTTACTTCAAAGTATGGAGATACATTCTATTCATATGATTGTGGTGGTACTTATAAATGGTATCTTAAGCAATATGTTGATGCGGCAAAGGAAGCAGGTGCAATACCAGTTCTTGTAACACCAGTATCAAGACTTTATTATACTAGTGATGGTACTATCAAACCACATCATGATTCAACAGATACGGAAACAGGAACACTTGTAACTAAAAATAATGCATATGTTGAAGCAGTTAAACAGCTTGCAAAGGAACAGGATGTATTACTTATTGATGGTTTTGAGATAACAAAGAATATGTATGAGGAAGCATACAAAGCAGATGAAAAGGCAGCTAATGGCAAGTCTGTTAATGGTACACAGGTTATGTCAGCAGGAGATAGCACACATAGCAATAAGCTTGGTGGTTTCATAACAGCAGAACTCTTTGCACAGCAGATCCAGAATATGAATATATCACTTTCAAAGGCTGTTAAAGCACCATCCAGAGTAGCAGGTGTTAATCCGGATGGACAGCAGGTGTTTGTTGTTGATAAGAACGGAGTGCTTACTGCTAAAGCAGCAGATGCAAATGGCAGCTTCACAGAAGATGCAGTGTACTGGACAACAAAAGGCCAGAGCCTTTTAGGTGTAATAAGTGCTAAGAATGAAGAACTTAATAAGAGTGAGAAACCAGCGCCGGATCCAACACCATCGCCAGACCCAACACCATCGCCAGATCCAACACCAGCACCAGACCCAACACCATCGCCAGACCCAACGCCAGCACCGGATCCAACGCCAGCACCAGACCCAACTCCGGCACCAGATCCAACGCCAGCACCAGAACAGGGTGGCAGCGATAAGAAAGATGATGGAGCTACGTCAGGTAGTGACAGTAAGAAAGATGACAATGCTATATCATCTGACGATAAAAATCCAGATGCTTCTAAAGATGATGTAAAAACAGCAGATGTATATCACGTGATGGGATATAGTGTGGCATTTACAATGGCATTAGCTGGAATAGTACTTCTTGTGTATGAAGATAGAAAAAAGAAAAGGCTGATTAATAAATAATATAATAGTTATAGATACTAGTGTTAGTGATGATTAGAATTGATTAGTATTGATTGGCATTGAATAAAGCCAGATACACAATGACTTAGGTTGTTGTGTGTCTGGTTTTTGAATACTTGAATATTATTCGTTCGAATATTATTTGCTTGAATATTATTTGCCTGAATGTTTTTTGAAATATAATAATGTATGGATTTATGTACAATACATTATTAAATGTGCAAAAAGATATTGACCTTGACATTGGTTCATACTTTATAATTCCATAAAAAGGGCAGATTGTCCAGAAAAGAAAGGGAAGGTTATTTATGATGAAGAAAAGAAACAGAAAACGTATAAGTTGTCTGCTTAGCGCTTTGCTTCTGCTTGTTATGAGCATAGGCTGGAGCGTTATGGCTATGGCTGATGATGCGGTTAATAAAGACAGCAGCAAGCCTACAGTATGGATAATAGGTGATTCTACAGTAAGTTTTTTTGCTGATAATTATTATTATCCAAGATATGGATGGGGTACACAGATTGATAAGTATCTTGATGGAACATATGAAGTGAAGAATATAGCTTTATCAGGAAGAAGTTCTAAGAGCTATGTTAATGATAAGGAGTATAAAGAACTTACAGCCGGTATGAAGCAGGGTGATTATCTTCTTATAGGCTTTGGTCATAATGATGAAAAGGCAGAAGCAGACAGATATACAGATCCTAATGGTGATTATAAGACAGCTGGCTCATTTGCTAACTCATTATATGAAAACTATATTAAGCCTGCGCAGGCAGCTGGTACAACAGTTATTCTCTGTACACCTATAGTAAGAAGAACTGCTACAGCAGAATGGTCTGACAGTAATCTTCATATCACAAAGGATAGTGGTGATTTCAAGGGTGGAGATTATGCCCAGTCTATAAGGAATCTTGGTAAGGAACTTAATATACCAGTTGTTGATATGACTAAGATGACAAAAGAGTTATATGATACATTAGGACCAGATGAGACAGTCAACCTTCATGCATGGACATCATCTAAGGCTACAAGCGTTGATAATACACATACAAACATTTATGGTGGAACATATAATGCTTATCTTGTAACTAAGACAATTAAGGAACTTGGGGTAGCTGGAATATCAGAACATATAACAGCTAAGGAAGCACCTGTTAAGGCTGATGTACTTAAGTCTAATCCTGATTATAAGGAAGCTGAATATTCAGGAGAACTTAAGCAGAGTGAATTATGGAAAGATGCAGGAGTTTTCAAGGGTTCAATATTTGGAGATATAGGCGGAGATCCAAATCTTATTAAGGATAAGTTTATACTTGAGGGCAATGAAGATGGAAGCATTCACATTGCTGTTAATGGTAAGGGAAAGATATCATCAACAACAGATGGAATGGCAATGTATTATTATAAAGTACCAGCAGATAGTAACTTTGTAATAACAGCTAATGCAACAGTAAACAGCATTAATAAACACAATCAGGTGGCATTTGGTCTTATGGCAAGAGATGCGATGTATATTGATGTTAATGATAAGTCAGCTCTTGGAGATTATGTTGCAGCAGGAAGTATCCAGCAGGGAACAGCTAACTGCTTTAAGAGAAAAGATGGTGCATTAGGCTATGGTGGTAAATTAGAGAATCCAGTAGAGGCTGGTAAGACATATGCACTTAAGATTGAGAGCAACAGTGATGGATACGCATGTACATTTGGCGATAATGCTGCTATATCAGGTGGTTTTGATTTCAAGCTTACATCAATAGATGCAGATTATGTATATGTAGGTTTATTTGTAGCAAGACAGGCAGATGTAACATTCTCAGATATAAAACTTGTTGTAGATGGTAAGGTAGTAACTGGTTCAGATGTTAAGCCTGATGATAATAAACCGGGAGATAATAAACCGGGAGATAATAAGCCGGGAGATAATAAGCCAGGAGATAATAAGCCAGGAGATAACACACCAAGCACACCAAGCGATACACCAAGCACACCAAGTGATACACCAAGCACACCAGATTCAGATAAGGTAAATGCAGTAATTAAGGCTGATGCTGGCATCAATATAAAAGCCGAAGTACCAGTGAGCGGAATCACATTCACAGAAGAGGAAAAGAAAGAAATAGAAAACGGAAGTACAGTTTCGGTATCTATGGAGGTCAAAGATGTAACAGCTACAGTATCAGAAAGCGATAAGAAGCTTGTGGAGGATAAGGTTAAGGAAGTTCTTAACAATGGTGTAGTTGGAGCATATCTTGATCTTACATTATTAAAGAAAGTTGGAAGTCTCAAAGAAGTATCAGTAACAGAAACAGCTGCTGGAGTTGTTGTTAAGCTTGATATTCCTGAAAGTCTTAAGAATACAGATTCATCTGTAGAAAGAAAATATACAGTTGTAAGAATTCATGATGGTGTAGCAGAGGCACTTGAAACAAGCTGCGAAAACGGAGTTATTACATTTACAACAGATAAGTTCTCTACATACGCTATATGCTATGAAGATGTAGCAGCAACAGGAAACGGACAGTCATCAGATAACACAATAAATACAGGTGATGTGTATAATATAGCACTCTATGTATTATTCGCAGTTGTATCATGTGCAGGTCTTGCATTCGTAGTATTAAGAAGAAAGTCAGTTGTAAGATAAAAAATAAAATAATGTATCATTTTTGTATTGCAGAAATTTGAAATATTTGAAATGTTTGTTTGAAATGTTTAAAAATATAGTTGACAGCTATAACTATTAGTGTTAAACTCTAATAGTTGTTAAACGAAGCAGAGTATCCACTCTCACCTTAGCGCATGAAGGCGACTTGGGTTTATATTTTTAAGAATATGCATGATAAACAGCAATTAAGATGCATTATGATTAAAAAGTGGATAGTCTGACTATCCACTTTTTTTGATTTTGGAGGTGCACTACTATTAGCGAATTAATGATTAACGAGCAGATCCGCGATAAGGAAGTTCGTGTTATTGGACAAGAAGGACAGCAGCTTGGAGTTATGTCTCCTAAGGATGCTATGAAGTTAGCAAGAGAGGCAGAGGTTGATCTTGTAAAGATAGCTCCATCCGCAAAGCCACCTGTATGTAAGCTTGTGGATTATGGCAAGTATAAGTATGAGCTTGTCAGAAAAGAAAAGGAAGCTAAGAAAAAACAGAGAACAATAGAAGTCAAAGAAGTTCGTTTATCACCTAACATAGATGTGAATGACCTTAACACTAAGTGTAACGCAGCAAGGAAGTTCATAGAGAAAGGCGATAAGGTTAAAGTATCACTCAGATTCAGAGGACGTGAGATGGCTCATGTTGATTCAAGTAAGCATATACTTGAAGATTTTGCAGAGAAGTTAAGTGATATAGCAGTAGTAGATAAGGCTCCAAAGTTAGAAGGCAGGAGCATGACTATGTTTTTAACTGAAAAACGTTAAAATATTATTCCATATGAGAATTAAATTAGGAGGATTATTATGCCAAAGGTAAAGACAAAAAGAGCAGCTGCAAAGCGTTTTAAAGTAACTGGAACAGGTAAATTAAAGAGAATGAAAGCTTACAAGAGCCATATTCTTACAAAGAAGACTACTAAGAGAAAGAGAAATCTTAGACATGCAGCTATGACAGATGCAACTAATGTAAAGACAATGAAGAAGATTATGCCATATTTATAAGATATGGGTGTCTGTGATTGATTATTTTAGGAGGAAATTAAGAAATGGCAAGAATTAAAGGCGGTATGAACGCAAAGAAGAAGCATAATAGAGTATTAAAGCTCGCTAAGGGTTATAGAGGAGCTAGATCTAAGCAGTACAGAGTTGCTAAGCAGTCTGTAATGAGAGCTCTTACAGAGAGCTACAAGGGTAGAAAGCAGAAGAAGAGACAGTTCAGACAGTTATGGATCGCAAGAATCAATGCTGCTGCAAGAATGAATGGTCTTTCATACAGCAAGTTCATGTATGGTTTAAAGTTAGCTAACATCGACCTTAACAGAAAGGTATTAGCTGAGATGGCTGTTAATGATGCAGAAGGATTTGCTAAGTTAGCAGAAGTTGCTAAGTCTAAGATTGCTTAATCATTAGATTAATTAGTGTAAAGATAAATATAATGTTATATATCAGATTTATATCTGTCAGATTCTGGATATCTTCTGATTAGTAGCATTTAAGCCGCTATATAGGATGAGATAACTCTTTATATCCTGTATGGCGGCTTTTGTGATAATATTGTGAAACATTTATGTAATACTGGCTTTAGAGGCTGTATTATGGTATAGTTTATAAGTCGGCAATCCGGCATAATATATATTTATGGAGACAGGTTATGAGAAAAGTATTAAAAGGAAAGTGCGTTAAATATGCAGTAGCAGCAGCTATGGTTGTTTCTATGCTTATGACTACAGCATGTAATAGTAAAATAAAGGTTGATTATGGATATAGTCCTACAGATTATGTTGAGCTTGGAAACTACAAGGGAATAGTAGCCGATGTTGATGTCACATCCATAACTAACAAGGTTATAGATGACAAGATAGCTGAGCAGATGAATGATGTAACTACATATACAGATGTTAACCGTGGGGCTCAGAAGTCAGATAAGGTAACATTTAGTTACTCAGGAACAGCAGGTGGACTTGCAATAGATGATTTCATGGGTTCTGATTATAGTATGGTTCTTGGAAAGGATGCTTTTCCAGTTGCAGGAACGAGTCTTGCAGATGAATTATATGGTATGTCAGCAGGTCAGACAAAGGTTATAACAGTAACTATGCCAGATAACTCTAAGTATACTGATTATGCAGGTAAGAGAGTGGTGTTTGAACTAACCATGAGCTACGTACAGCAGCCAAATGTTCCTATGCTCACAGATTCGTTTGTAAAAGAGAACTTTGGTCTTGAATCAGTAGATTCATATAAGGAATATGTTAAGAACGATGTTAAATCAACTATAGATACAAAGGTGAGTGAAGCAAAGAATGAGGCTATTCTTACACAGCTTCTTGATGTATGTAAGGTAACAGGATACCCTGAAGAATTCCTTGCACAGCAGACATCAAAGCTTGAAGAATCAATCAGTTTTTATAGTACTCTTCAGGGAAAGACTAATGATGAATACTGCCTGAATCTTTATGGTAAAACATTTGATGAATTCGTAAAGGCATCAGCAGGCCAGCAGCTTATATATCAGGCAATAGCAGAAAAAGAAGGACTTGATATAACAGAATATGAATATAAAGATGACCTTGAACAGTTTGCAAAGGACAGTGGTTATTCACAGGTAACAACATTCACAGATAAGTTTGACAAGAATACAATAGTAAAGGCAATGCTTGTAAAGAAAGCACAGAATATAGTTATGGATAATGCGGTTGTGAATGAGAAGTAGTATTGTTGTTTAATTGAATATTAGTCGAGGTACGGACGACAAATATAAGCTACAGGCAGTTCTGCACACTATGTTCAATGCCAGAA
>OGZC01001306.1_pt1 | contig 13501 bp, 10 predicted proteins | sample 1576751 | NCBI WGS metagenome assembly OGZC01 (sample SAMEA3541486, study PRJEB24748) | human gut metagenome | biome: human gut; feature: human-associated habitat; material: faeces | place: China | collected 2012
GGCAGACAGCTTAGACCTCGGAGGAGACAGCCTTGATTTAGGAGCAGATAGTCTCGATCTTGGAGCAGAGAACCTTGACCTTGGAACGGAGAACCTTGATCTCGGAGTGGATAGCTTAGATTTAGGAGCAGATGGCTCCGATCTCGGAGGAGAAAGTCTCGATCTTGGAGCAGATCTGAAAGAGGAAGCCGCGCCGGAGAATGAAGCACCGGACAAGCCAGAGCCAGTAGGCGCGCCGGAGAACGAAATACCGGACGAGCCGAAGGTGGCGGAACCGCAGAAAGAGCCTCAGACAAAGGCAGAGGAAGCTGCACCGATGGATTTTTCCGATCCACACAAGCTTATGACTCCGGAAGAAATTGCCGCATTGATTGCAAAAATGTAAGAGCAGGTTCCGGGATAAGAAATGAAGTTATTAGCAGTTTCAGAATAAAAAAATGAGCGTGGAAGATTCTCTGAAGTAAAATGTGAGAATTTCTTCCACGCTCATTTTCTATCTGAAACGGTAATACTTATTTATATATCCCGGAATTTCCTATTACGGGAATCTATGCGGCAATTCTTTCCGTAATCTTACAGATCAGATTCCGCGACGATCGTCACGATATTCTTGATGACGGAGACTGCTGTCTGCATGCCCTCCACGCTGATATGCTCATACGGACCGTGGAAGCCGTAGCCGCCGGTGCCAAGATTCGGGCACGGAAGCCCCATAAAGCTTAATCTGGCGCCGTCTGTACCGCCGCGGACCGGGCGGGAGAGCGGTGTGAGACCGGTCATCGAGATTGCCTTTTTTGCGATGTCCACAACATAAGGATGCTGTTCGATGATCTCAAGCATATTGGAGTAGGAATCCGTGATGGTAAGAGAGACGGTTCCGGTGCCGTATTTCTGGTTGGTCTCCACTTCCAGTGTGCGGAGTCTGTTCAGGCGTGATTCAAAAGAAGCCTTGTCGTGATCACGCACAATATAGGAAAGCTCTGCAAAAGCGACATCACCCTTCATGTCGGTCAGATGATAGAAGCCCTGTCTGCCCTCGGTGTGCGCTGGTGTCTCCTCCGGCGGAAGCTGCGACTGGATATCGCACGCCACAAGAGCGGCATTTACCATAATATCCTTTGCCTCGCCCGGATGCACATTGACGCCTTTAATGGAAAATTTTGCGCTCGCGGCGTTGAAATTTTCATAGGCGACCTCGCCCTCGTAATCGCCGTCTACCGTATAGGCGAAAGCAGCCTTAAAATAATCCAGGTCAAATAAATCTGCACCGCAGCCGATTTCTTCGTCCGGGGTAAATCCCACCCAGATATCTCCGTGAGGCATTCCGGAAGAAATGATCTCTTCGAGCGCTGTGACGATTTCTGCCACACCGGCCTTGTCATCCGCGCCGAGAAGCGTTGTTCGGTCGGTAACTATAATATCCTCGCCCGAATATTTGGCATCTATCATCGGCGCATTTGTGCCGTCAAATTTTATTATTTTGGCTTTGACGTCTTTTCCGCTGACATCGGGGGATGTGTCCATATGAGAAATTAATCCGATTTTGGGAAGCTTCTCAAATCCTTTTGTCGCAGGTATATGTCCGTAAACATAACCGTATTTATCACGGTAAGCGTCACTTACACCTATGCTTTTCAGCTCTTTTACAAGGTAATCCGCAAGAACTGTTTGTTTTTCCGTTGACGGTATGCTCTCGCTGTTTTCGTTTGAGGTCGTTTCGAATTCGACGTATCTTAAAAATCTGTCAATAACACTCATCTTATTCATTCCTATCTGAAGAAATTATGCCTTTTCGGTACAAAATGATTTTAACATACGGCTATTATCTTTTCAAGCATATAAAAACCGCCCGTATCTTAAACGATACGGGCGATCTTTTTTTGCGCTTAGTGTCTTAAGAGAAATTACTTCTCAAGGGTAGCATACTGGAAGTACCAATAGCCGTACGGGCTGTGCCATACGCCCTTAAGCTCGGGCTTCTGGAGCCAGAAGTCATTGTAATAAGCAACGGGGATGCAGGCGTAATCTTCCATCATGGTCTTTTCAGCCGCGTGGAGAGCCGCAAAGTGAGCTGCGGAGTCTGCAACCTTAGAGTTAGCAATGTCAGCGTCAAAAGCAGAGCTGTTGTATTTACCGTCGTTGTTGCCGTTGGTAGAAACGAAGAGCTCAAGTATATTTGAGGCGTCATTATAGTCCATTACCCAGCCGTTGCGAGCCATATCGTAATTGCCTGCACGACGCTGAGGAGTGAATGAAGACCATTCAACAATGTCAATCTTCATAGTGATACCGAGCTGAGCATAAGCACTCTGGAGATACTCTGCAACAGCCTTGTGGTAACCTGCATCGTTTGTTGAGTAGGTGATGGTCGGGAAGCCCTTACCGTCGGGATATCCTGCCTCTGCGAGAGCCTTTTTAGCCTCCTCGAGATTAGCCTGATAATCCTTGCTGATATAGGTCTCTCCGCCGTTTTCCTTAACTGCGTTATCGAAGAACATACCCTCGTTATCAACAACACCGGGACCTGCAAAGTTATAGGCGGGGGAGTATGTGCCCTGCATTATGGTGTTTGCAATGTAGTCGCGGTCAATTGCAAGGTTAAGAGCCTTGCGGACATTCTTGTTGTTGAAGGGAGCCTTGTTAAGGTTCATGCTGAGATAGTAGGTGCCGAGATTGGTGTCAACATAGAATTCTCCGCCGTCAGCAGCCTTCTTGAGAGTCGGGATTTCCTCGGTGGGAACATCCTTAATGAGCTGAGCCTCGCCGCTGTTGTATGCGGTGAAGGAAGCACTTGAGTTTTCGAGAAGCAAGAATGTGAGCTTGTTGTTAACTATGCGCTTTGAATCCCAACCACCTTTGTAGTTCGGGTTCTTTTTGCATACAATGCGCTCACCGGGAGTCCATTCGGTAATCATGTACGGACCGTTGCAGACATAAGTATCGGGTTTTGTAGCCCAAGAGTCACCGTTAGCTTCAACGGTAGCCTTCTGTACGGGGCTCATAGTGCCGAATGCAACGATTTTGTCAAAGTAAGAGCAGGGGTAAGCAAGCTTGACTGTAAGAGTTTTGCCGTCCTCGCTTGCTACAACGTTAAGCTTGTCGGGATCGGGAGTAGTAGTGGGCTTACCGTCTTCATCCGGATTGCCGATAGCGTCCTGATAGCCCTCAACCATACCGATAACAGTCTCGGCATAGGGAGCGGCAAGCTCTGTGTTTGTAAGGCGCTTAAAGGTATACTCAAAGTCCTTGGCATTAAGCTCGGTGCCGTCAGACCATTTAAGACCGTCACGCATTGTGAAAGTCCAAGTAAGACCGTCATCGCTTACAGTGTACTTTTCAGCCTGACCGGGCTGAACCTTGTTGTCCTCATCAATTATGAGAAGTGTCTCATAGAGCGTGATGAGCATATTGCCGCCGTCAACAGCACTGTTAAGAGCGGGATCGAGCGTTTCGGGGTTAGGTCCTATCTGAACCGTTATACCGGCGTCGTCCTTTTTGCTGTTACCGCATGAACTCAGGAGTGCCATTGCCGACAGACACATGACAACTGCGAGTATCACAGCAATAAGTCTTTTGGTTTTCATTAAATACATCTCCTTCTTATAGCAACTCGCGCTGCTTAAAAATATATCCATTGTGCTCCAGATGCACAATAAACAACTATTTTACCTTGTCAAGGTGATGGCAAGCTGCAAAATGGCCTGCCGAGATTTCGCGAAGCTCCGGGCATTTTTCGGCGCAAAGGCCGTCGGCATACGGGCAGCGGGTCCTGAAACGGCATCCGCTCGGGGGATTCAGCGGACTCGGAACATCGCCCTCAAGAGGAATTCTGTGAGAGGAGCGTGCAATTATCGGGTCCGCCTCAGGTATAGCCGAAATAAGGCTCTTAGTGTATGGATGCGCGCTGTGTGTTATAAGCTCGTAGCTGTCGGCGAGCTCAACGAGCTTGCCGAGATACATTACGCCTATACGGTTTGAAATATGTCTTACGACGCTTAAATCGTGCGCTATGAAAAGGTAGGTGAGACCGAGCTCGTTCTGCAAATCCTCAAACATATTGACGACTTGTGCCTGGATTGAAACGTCAAGAGCCGATACAGGCTCGTCGCATACGATAAATTCCGGATTTACCGCAAGAGCTCTCGCTATGCCTACGCGCTGCCTCTGACCGCCCGAAAACTCGTGCGGATAGCGGTTGGCGTGTTCGCTGTTAAGACCGACGGTCTCAAGAAGCGATATGATTTTGTCGCGTCTTTCCTTTTTGTTGGCGGCAAGATGATGAATATCAATGGCTTCGCCTACAATATCTCCTATCGTCATACGCGGGTCAAGACTTGCATACGGGTCCTGAAATACCATCTGCATCTTTCTTCGGTAGGGGAGCATATTCACCGCGATTTTTTTCTTTTTGTCAAATATGACGTCTCCGTCATATATTATTGTTCCGTCTGTGGGCTCGTAAAGCCTTAAAAGAGTGCGCCCTACTGTGGTTTTACCGCAGCCGGATTCGCCGACGAGCCCGAGAGTTTCGCCTTTTTTTATATAAAACGAAACATCGTCTACCGCCTGAACGTATTTTTTCTTTTTGCCTCTGCCTCCGGCAGGAAAGTACTGCTGCAAGTGCTGTACTTCTATGAGCTTTTTATCGTCACTCACAGTCTTTCTCTCCTTCCTCAAATTCTTCTTTTTGAAGCAGCCAGCAATGGCTGTAATGTGTGTCGCTTAAAACCGTTTTCGGCGGCATTTGCTTTAAGCATATCTTCATGCATTTTGAACATCTCGGTGCAAACGGACACCCTGCCGGCGGGTTGAGAAGATCGACCGGCTGCCCTTCAATCGGTACAAGCCTTTCCTTACTTTCGACATTCAGCTTCGGAATGGATTTTATAAGACCCTTTGTGTATTCGTGCTTCGGCTCATAAAATATCTCGTCTGCCGTGCCGTATTCAACTATATGACCCGCATACATAACTGCAATTTTTTCGCACATACTCGCGACAACGCCAAGGTCGTGAGTTATCATAATTATGCTCATTCCGAGCTTTTTACGCAAATCCTGCATAAGGTCAAGTATCTGCGCCTGAATTGTGACGTCAAGAGCCGTTGTAGGTTCGTCGGCTATTAAAAGCTTCGGCTCGCAGGCAAGAGCTATGGCAATCATAACTCTCTGGCGCATACCGCCCGAAAGCTCGTGCGGATACTGTTTAAGTCGCTTGGTAGGCTCGTTAATGCCTACAAGCTCCAAAAGCTCCTTAGCGCGCTCATATGCCTGTTTTTTGTCTTTATCCGTATGCAGCCTTATAACCTCTGTTATCTGGTTGCCTATTGTGTAAACGGGATTAAGGCTCGTCATAGGGTCCTGAAATATTATGGAAACCTCGTTTCCTCTTATCTTTCTGAAATCCTTATCGGTCATCTTTTCAATTTCGTGACCGTTAAATCTGATTGTTCCGCCTATAAGCTTGCCAGGGTATGCGGTAAGCCCCATTATTGAATATGCTGTGACGGATTTTCCCGAACCAGATTCACCGACTATTCCGAGAACCTCGCCTTCATCCATCGAAAACGAAACGCCGTTAAGTGCTTTGACTTCGCCTGCGGGAGTAAAGAACGACAGCTTCTCGTCTTTTATTTCCAAAAGTTTTTCACTCAAAATATTTACCCTCCTTTAGTTCTTGAGTTTCGGGTCGAACGCGTCGCGCAGCCCGTCTCCGAGAAGGTTAAAGGCAAGTATGATAACGCTTATCAGTAGCGCCGGTAAAAACAGCAGATATGGATAAGTGTTCATACCCTTTACGGCCTCCGTGGCAAGAGAACCGAGCGACGGCATGGGAGCCGTAACGCCGAGTCCGAGGAAACTCAAATAGCTTTCGGTAAATATTGCGGAGGGTATCTGAAGTGTGGTTGTTACTATAAGAGTACCTATGCAGTTCGTCAAAAGGTGCTTTCTGATTATACGCGAATTGCTTGCACCGAGTGCTCTTGCCGCGGTAACGTATTCGGACTCCTTGAGTACAAGTATTTGAGAACGTGTTATTCTTGCCATACCTACCCAGTATATCAAAACGAATACAAGGAATATTGCTATAAGGTTCGGTCCCATTCTCTGCATCCAAGTAAAACCCGGATTAGCAGAGAGCGCTTCGAGTCGCGGCTTTAGGGAGGTTGCAAGCAGAATTATTAAAAGTATATCGGGAATGGTATATAAAATGTCGGTAAAACGCATCATTATATTATCGACCCAACCGCCGGCAAAACCGGCTATTGCACCGAACAGCGAGCCGACTATAAGAACCAGCGCTGCGCACACAAGACCTACCGTAAGGCTTATTCTTGTGCCCATCATAAGGCGAACGGCAAAGTCTCTGCCGAGCTTATCCGTTCCGCAGATGTGAGGAAATACCTTTTGACCCGCGTCTATTTGCGCCTGTTCTGTTTCGCTGTACTGAAACGGGGAGAGGTTCTCGCTGTATTTTATTTGCTGCTCATAGCTGTACGGCCAAAAGCTGGGAAGAATGTAAGCAAAAACCACTATCAGTAAAATAAAGACAAGACTTATCATGGCAACCTTGTTTTTACGCAGACGTCTGAGGCCGTCCTTCCAAAAGTTGACGCTGTCTCGCATTACAACAAGGTTTTCTTTTTCCGTCGTTGTAGCCGGTATAAAATCGTCTGCCTTCAAATGCAGACTCGGAAATTTTTTGTTCATCGGCGATGCCGCTCCTTACTTAAGTTTGATTCTCGGGTCGATTATTTTATACAGTATGTCAACTATGACGTTTGCAACTATGATAAGTGTCGCAAGGACAATTGTTGTTCCCATTATCATGGTGTAGTCGCGGTTGACTATGGCCGAAACAAATTCACGGCCGAGACCGGGTATTGCAAATATCTGTTCTACTATAAACGAACCCGTCATAAGGCTTGCGAGCATTGGTCCGACGTATGTTATTACGGGGAGTATTGCGTTTCTGAGAGCATGCTTGAAGAGTATTTTGAAGTTCGAAAGGCCTTTGGCTTTTGCCGTTCTTATATAATCCTGCCCCATAACGTCCAAAAGACTTGAGCGCATAAGCCGCGTTATATATGCCGTCGGGTAAACCGACAGCGCCGTCACCGGCATTATATATGATGACAGCGTGTTAAGACCTACCGTTGGCAGCAGATTCAGCTTGCTGCCGAATGTATACAGTAAAATTACGCTGATTATAAAGCTCGGTATTGCGATACCGCACGTCGCGAGCACTATAATAAAGTTATCGGCAAATTTACCTCGGTTGTATGCCGAAAGACATCCGAGCGGTATGCCTACAAGAAGAGAGACGAGAACAGCTATTCCGGCGAGCTTTGCCGATACGGGGAATTTAGAAAAAATAATGTCCGATACGGTTCTTCCTCTTTGACGTAAGCTTACGCCCATATCGCCCTTGATAAAATCGGTAATATAGGTTATATATTGCTCGAATAAAGGTTTGTCCAATCCGTATTTTGCCGCGAGAGCTTCCTGTGCAGCCTTGCTTATGGATTTTTCCGCAACGAACGGACCGCCGGGAACAAGGTTCATAAGGAAAAACGTCAGCGTGGCAACAATGAAAATGCTGAGCAAGCCCATTGCTATGCGCTTGATGATGTACTTGGTCAAATGATAGACCCCCTGTTAATTTGTGTATTTTTTTCAAAAGACATAGAAGTCTTTTTATATTATTGTCTCAAATAACCAATTATTGCTAAATCACAGGTATTCTTGACGACATTATTTGTACATTTTAGCACAATGTCTCACTAAAATCAAGATTTTTGCCTTGTATTTATTTAATTATTCCGCAAAACAAAGCATTTTTTCGTGATATGTACCGATATAAGACATTTTGCCCCATAAATAACGATTTAAAAATATTTGTAATTTTTTCTTGACAAAGAAAGAACGGCGTGATAACATTGTGGCAACATCTAAAAAACCTGTGATTAAGAAGAGTAGCTTTACTTAAAGCTTGCAGAGAGCGGTTGTCGGTGGAAATACCGCAGGGGAGAGTACAGCGAATGGACTTATGAGGGCGGCACGAAAGCGTTTGCGAGTAGCGGCCGACGGGTTCCGTACCCGTTATCAGAGCGGCTTATATGTAAGTATAAGAAACGAGCGGTCGGTTTATCCGGCAATTTGGGTGGTACCGCAGGATTCAAAGTCTTGTCCCATATATGGGATAAGGCTTTTTTTATTTGCTTATTAAGGAGAAAAGAATGCAATATTATTTAAGACGATGGCGATTTTTAAATTATAACATTGTACACTGATTTATTTTAAAAATTAAGGAGTCATCATCATGAAAAAAGTAAAAATAACGGTAGCGGTAATTTTAGCGGCAATAACAATATTCTTCGTAGGCTGTACGGCGAAAAAAGACAAGGTTCCGGTAATAGGCATCAGTCAGTACGGTGAGCACGCCTCGCTTGATAATTGCCGCGAGGGCTTCCTTCTCGGTCTTAAGGAGGCCGGACTCACAGAGGGTGAGGATTACACAATAGATTATCAGAATGCTTCGTTTGACAATGCCACCGCAACACAGATTGCCAATAACTTCTCTTCCAAAAACGTCGCGCTTATGTGCGCCATAGCAACCCCCTCGGCAACAGCTTGCTACGCTGCGGCAGAGGATAAGAATATTCCGGTTGTATTCAACGCTATAACAGACCCAGGTGAAGCAGGTCTTACAACAGGCAACATCACGGGTGTTTCGGATAAGCTTCCTGTTGACCCGCAGCTTGAGCTTATAAGAAAACTCCAGCCTGATGCAAAAACAATCGGTATCATCTACACAACAAGCGAACCGAATTCGGTATCGGCAATCGCCGAGTATAAAGAAAAAGCAGGCAACTACGGATTTACTATTGAAGCCATAGGTGTTGCCGATCAGGCGTCCGTTACACAGGCTGCCGATACTCTTATAAACAAGAAGGTTGATTGCATCACAAACCTTACCGACAATAATGTTGTAGGCGTCCTTCCGTCAATACTTGAAAAGACAAACGCCGCAGGTATTCCCGTATACGGCAGCGAAATTGAGCAGGTTAAAAAAGGCTGTGTGGCGTCTGCCGGTATCGATTATGTGGAGCTCGGCAAAATGGCAGGTAAGCTTGCCGCTCAAATTTTAAAGGGAGAAGCTAAGGCTTCCGACCTTCCGTACGAAACAGTGACCGAGTACAGCACATATATAAATTCCGACGCAGCAAGCGCTATGGGAATTACCGTTCCGTCGGATGTAGCCGCAAAGGCAATAGAATGTAAATAAGGTAAATAAGGTAGTGTAAAAGAATGCTGGATCTTATTATAAGCACGTTAACTCAAGGCTTTATATACGCTCTTCTCTCCTTCGGCGTATATATTACATATAAAATATTGGATTTTCCCGATCTCACCGTAGACGGCAGTTTCCCTTTGGGAGCTGCCGTAACGGCTGTTTTACTTGTAAAGGGCGTAAATCCGTTTCTCGCTCTTTTAATATCTTTTCTTGTCGGAGCTCTTGCCGGATTTGTCACGGGATTTATCCACGTCCGTTTGAAGGTACGCGACCTGCTTTCGGGTATTATAACGATGACGGCTTTATTTTCAATAAATCTGCAGATAGCCGGTTCGAATCTTTCAATCGCGCGTGAAAAAGATACTATATTTACATCTCCCGCTACAATGTCGGTTTTCGGGTCGATGTCGCTTATTTTAAGAAAACTTATCGTTTCCGCAATTCTGATGATAGTCTGCAAGGTGCTTCTTGACCTTTACTTTAAGACAAAAAACGGCTTTTTGCTTCGCGCGGTAGGCGATAACAGCGTACTTGTAACCTCTCTCTCAAAGGACAAGGGCACAATAAAAATAATCGGACTTGTAATATCGAACGCTCTTGTGGCTCTTTCGGGTGCCGTCGCCTGTCAGGAGCAGCGCTCGTTTTCCGCGACGATGGGAACCGGTCAGATAGTGTTCGGCCTCGCAGCGGTGATTATAGGAACAACGCTTTTCAGGCGCGTAAGCTTTATAAAGGGCACCACCGCCGTAATATTCGGCAGCGTAATTTACAAAGCTTGCATACAAATTGCAATAAGCCTCGGCTTGCCGGCGAATCTTTTGAAGCTTATAACGGCTGTTTTGTTCCTGGCAATACTTGTTCTCGGCAATCTTCAGAAAGGTTCGGTGAAGAAAAATGTTGGAGCTTAAGCATATTTCAAAAATATATAATCCCGGGCTCGTTACGGAGATGTGCCTTTTCGACGATTTTAATTTTACCGTAAATGACGGGGAATTCGTCTCCGTAATAGGCTCAAACGGCAGCGGAAAAACCTCCATGCTGAATATAATATGCGGAAGTATACCCGTAAACGCAGGCGAAGTTCTTATAAACGGCAAGTGCGTGAATAAGAAGAAAGATTTTGAACGCTATGCCTATATCGGCAGAGTGTACCAAAATCCCTCAATGGGCAATTGCCCGAATATGACGATACTCGAAAATATGTCGCTTGCCGACAATAAAGGAAAGCCCTTCGGTTTGTCATTTGCGCTCAATAAAAAACGTTATGATTTTTACCGCGAACAGCTTTCGTCGCTCGGTCTCGGACTTGAGGATAAATTGCATGTGAAAATGGGTTCGCTGTCGGGCGGCCAACGTCAGGCGGTTTCACTTATTATGGCAACGCTGACACCGATAGACTTCCTTATCCTTGATGAGCACACCGCCGCACTTGACCCCAAGACCGCGGAAATAATTATGGAGCTTACCGATAAAGTGGTTAAGCAGAAAAAACTTACGGCTGTTATGGTAACGCATAATCTTCGCTATGCCGTGGAGTACGGCACGCGCCTTGTTATGATGGACAGGGGCAATATTATACTTGATAAGGTGGGCGAGGATAAAAAGAATACGTCGATAGATGATATTCTCGCAATATTTAATAAGATAAGTATTGAATGCGGAAATTAACATTTTTTATATAAATACGTATATCAAAGCAGCTTTGAATTAGCAGCTTTGAATTTTAAAATCGGCTTCTCAATTAAAAATATATAAAAATGACCGAAAGCAGAGATTATTTTCCGCTTTCGGTCAAAATTTTGGTCGGAGTGAAGGGACTCGAACCCCCGGCATCCTGCTCCCAAACCTATGTCTGAACCTTCAGGCAGAACTGAGTCGCCCTCTTTGGCACTTTCCGGCACTTCTGCGGTTCCTCTTTGGAACTCTATTGGCCTGTTTATTTCAGGCACCGCTTTCGGCTTTTGGGATTTGTGTGGGATTGAATTCTGTATATTAAAAGTGCTTCCGACCGGGTTTACCTCCAACAGCGGGTGCTTTTTGCCGCAGAGAGCAGCTCAGAAACTGCGCCGCATAAACAAAGAGATAAGCGCGATGACAAAAAGGCAGCAGGCTGACTTGGATGATAGCCAGCCTGCTGAGCGAAGATGGTTATTCGATATTTTGCCTTTCGGCAGCAATACGTGTTCTTTTACCAGAGAATGCAATGCCGATTTTTATAATTGACGTAACTTTCATAGCCTGCAAATCAACGCTGTATGCACGGTCGTTAATCTGTTGCAAGGCAACATTAGCAAGGTCTTCAAGCTGTGTTTCAGAGCGGTCTTTCCCGGCCTTTAATTCAATCAGAATACCAGGCAGCCGCTTATTCAAAGGAAGCATCTGAATATCAAATCGTCCATCACCAGCTTCGCGATTGGAGGTAATGCGATAGCTGTTGTCCATCACAGCGCACATACCCAATATCAGACCATGGTAAAATGTTTCGTTGGCAGCATCGTGGAAACTTATTGTTTGGAGCAGAAACTTCTCCAAGGTTTTTTGCAGTGAGTCGCTATCTACCTTGTAGATAGCTTCCTGAATAGCAATAGCAACGGAACGAGGAATAATATTCTCGAGCTGAGAGAGGATCTCCTTGCTGTAGACGAAAGAAATCTCTTTGTTGGGCAGAGCCACTTCGCACATATAATCCTCGCCGTAAGACTGGTCACAGCTCACAGCCTTCAAATAACCTGCCACCAGCAGGAAGCTGTATACAGAGGACGGATCATTCTGAATCTGCGGATAAATGACGCCAGTGTCGATGTGCGTAACGAAGGATTCGCCCTTCATCAACAGCTCCAGACGCTCCATAATATCCGGCGTTGCAGAAGCCAGCACCTCACGGATGATGTCATTGCTTCCGGTGGACTGCCAGAATGCTTTGGGACGACAGTTATTATTGAAGTATCCAATGACAGACCAGGGATTAAAAATCTCGGTATTGCCGAAAAGGTAACCATCATACCAGTCGCAGAGCTCCTGATATTTATCAGAAGCATGATAGTAGTCTGCCATCTCGTGTACTTCGCTTGAAGTGAAGCCGAAATATTCACTGTAGCGCTCGTCTAAAATCGAGTTGATCTTCAGGTTGTTCAGGCCGCTGAAGATACTTTCCTTGGCAACACGCAGAATGCCGGTCAGGAAACCATAGCTCAGATGCGGATTATCCTTCAGACCACCGGAGAACAGGTTTCGCATGAATCCGATGATCGTGTCGTAAAAACCGCTCACATGGCCCTGCTGAATGGGAGTATCATATTCGTCAATGATGACGATAGGTGCGACATTGTGGTGCTTATGGAGGAGCAGCGTCAGTGTCCGCAGGGACATTTGATATTCCACTTCGTCAGCAGCTTCTGTTGCAAGAAGGGAGTATTCCTCTTTTTCGTAATCACTAAGTGCGGAGCAGGATGCCAACTCATCGTGACGGCGGAATTCCTGTGCGATCAGCTTTTGGAGCGTCTGATAGGTTTCTTCCCAAGAGGTGTATTTAACATCCTTAAAGGACAGAAAAATCACAGGGTACTTTCTATGGTGGGCAAGATAGGATTCTCCGCAGGACCAGATTTTCTTATCTCTGAAGTAAACGGAGGTGTCCTCGGTCGTCTTTTCGAAGAAAGTGCGGAGCATATCCATGTTCAACGTTTTGCCAAAGCGTCTGGTGCGGGTAAATAGGGATACTTTGGGGCGCTCGTCCAGAAACTCCTTAATCATTAAAGTCTTGTCTACATAGTAGTAGTTTTTGCAGGCGTCCCGGTAATCAGATACGCCAATGGGCAAAGGCTTGCGCGCAGCTGATACTGCGGGCTTCACCTCACTTCGGTGACCACGCTTATCCATCGGTTTTTGCGTGCTGTCCGGGATAAACCACCGTCTGCCCTCCTTATACGCGCCGGAAATGCGTCCGGCTTTGCAAAGCGCATTGACCCGCCGTTCGGTAATCCCCCAAGCGGCAGCCGCTTCTTTGATCGTCATATTGGAACACCTCCATTGCAGTTCGTCAAGAATATTATAACCGCTGCTCCGAATAAAATCAACTATATTATTCCGAACAATAGAGGCGTTATTCGGAACAGTTGTTTTCCTGAAGATATGCCGTTCTTTTCAGTAGCTATTTCCTGCTTTCTGTGATATTGTTCGTTTGCCAAAAGGAGGCGACGATATGC
>OGZC01001307.1_pt1 | contig 13498 bp, 10 predicted proteins | sample 1576751 | NCBI WGS metagenome assembly OGZC01 (sample SAMEA3541486, study PRJEB24748) | human gut metagenome | biome: human gut; feature: human-associated habitat; material: faeces | place: China | collected 2012
ATGCCGATACCATCATTGACAAGATTTTAATCAAAACATTAACAACGGCATCAGGTGTCGTTACGATGAAGGACAAAAGCGGAAACGATTCTGTCTTAAACATTAATGATTCAATCGATCTTCGGAAAGAACTTATTATAAAAGTATGGTCAACAGAAGCATTAGCGGGTATATCTCCTAATCAAACTAAGGAATACAAGATCAAAGTAAATGTGCATGACTATGATCCGGATTCGTTAAGGTGGAAATATATGAATAAAATAGATGACCAAATTGTAGGAGAACAAAAATCTATTATTTTTGGAAGTGAAGTTCTCACATACTCTGTAGTTGGCACAAAGTTATATGCATACAAAAACTCTTTAACAAACTTTGGCAGTTGGGAGTATAAAGAAATAGAGGGATTACCAAAAGGCAAACTTCCGACTTCTATCATTGCCTTCCAATTCAACAGAAGCAGAACCATGTTATATGCCACCTCCAATGGTGATGGTAAAGTATATGAATCTGCAGATGGAGAAAAATGGAATGAATCAACGATGTTTGGTGAGGGAGTGGAATTGCTACTAGCCACATTGACTAATAACGATGTCAGCAGAATTTGTTATATAAAGAAAGGAGCAGATAACCAACGCTATTTCTATTATCAAACAAATGATGTACCAAAAGAGACTTTGGATAAAGCTGAAAATGGAGGAAAAGTGCCATCTAAATTTCCAACTAAAAATATATCCTATACAGTATATAAGTCTTCGACAAATATTAATTCAGTCCTTCTAGTAGGAGATACAGAAACTGCGACTTTGGCTGATGACAGTAAATTAGAAACGACCATTGTATGGGCATATGACGGAAACAAATGGGTTGAGTTCTCAACTACTTCCTCTGTTGCATACTGCCCTAAATACACTCAACCATCTATTATATATTATAATGACTTAGTATACATATTTGGTCAAGACTTCAGTTCTATTTATGTTTCCAATCAAGGATTATTCTGGAAAAAGGCGAATCCTAAGTTCTCTTTCCCCCATAGAGATTGGAGCAAAGGAGGAACTCCAGATCCCGATGTAGATTCTGAATTCAGAGGCAAAACCAACTATTCAATGGTACTAGATCCTGACACTCAAAATCTATGGATTATCTTTAGTAAAAGAAGTGCAAGTTTTGAAGAAGAGGTAGAGAAAGAAGAAAGTACAAAGGCAACCACAACTGAACCACGCACATATGAGCATGATTCAGAGGTATGGCGTGGTCGTCTTAATCAGCTATGGTTTGATTTGGCAAATGCCAAGAAATAAAAACGTATACGTTTAAAATAAAAAGATGTCCTATATAGAACAAATAGACAAAACTCGGATACCACAACACGTAGCCATCATTATGGATGGAAACGGACGATGGGCAAAACAACGAGGGGAAGAACGTACTTACGGTCACCGTGCTGGCGCAGAAACGGTACAGAATATTACTGAAGATGCTGCCAGACTGGGGATTAAGTACCTGACACTTTATACCTTCTCAACCGAGAACTGGAATCGGCCGCAAGACGAGATAGCGGCTTTGATGAATCTATTGCTAGAATCTATTGAAGAAGAGACACTGATGAAGAACAATATTCGCTTCAACGTAATCGGTGATTTCAAGAAGTTACCGGTTGAAGTTCAGAAAAGTTTGACGTCATGTATAGAACGCACATCCAAGAATAGTGGAATGTATATGGTACTAGCTCTTAGTTACTCATCCCGTTGGGAAATAACAGAAGCGGTACGGCAAATAGCAACGCAGGTAAAAACGGGAGAAATATCTCCCGAGCAAATAACCGATGAGTGTATCTCATCTCATCTGGATACTAATTTTATGCCCGACCCGGATTTACTGATCCGCACGGGAGGAGAAATCCGGTTAAGCAATTATCTCTTATGGCAATGTGCTTATTCGGAGCTTTATTTTTGTGATACCTTCTGGCCGGACTTCGACAAAGAAGAACTCTACAAAGCCATTTGGGAATACCAACAAAGGGAACGCCGATTCGGCAAAACCAGTGAACAGATCAGCTAATATAACTCGAAACATCAAATTATAACATAAATGCATTATCGTATTTCCTTTATATTCATAACGTTTGTCTGCCTGTGCTGCTTTGCGACAACAGGCGTTGCGCAAAATGCTAACACTGATGAAGACTCAAAACCTGTCATCTTATACTCCGGAACACCCAAAAAGTATGAGATAGCAGATATTAAAGTCGAAGGCGTAAAGAATTATGAAGACTATGTATTGATTGGACTATCCGGACTATCGGTAGGACAAACAATTACTGTGCCGGGTGACGAAATCACTGGAGCAATCAAACGTTATTGGCGTCATGGTTTGTTCTCGAATGTACAAATCACAGCCGAGAAAATAGAAGGCAACAAAATCTGGTTAAAAATCAGCCTGACACAACGCCCACGTATCGCAGATGTACGCTACCACGGTGTGAAAAAGTCAGAACGTACCGACCTTGAGGCCAAGCTAGGAATGGTAAAAGGTATGCAGATTACTCCGAATACCGTAGACCGTGCCAAAACATTGATCAAACGTTATTTTGATGACAAGGGATTCAAAAATGCCGAAGTAATCATCGCACAGAAAGACGATCCTTCCAGCGAGAATCAGGTGATTGTGGATATTGATATAGACAAAAAGGAGAAAATCAAAGTACACAAAATCACCATTGCAGGAAACACTGCAATCAAGGCTTCCAAGCTGAAAAAAGTAATGAAGAAAACCAATGAGAAAGGTAAACTTCTAAACTTGTTCCGCACCAAGAAATTCGTGCCGGAAAACTTTGAAGCAGATAAACAACTTATCATCGACAAGTATAATGAGCTGGGATATCGTGATGCAATGATCGTTAAAGACAGCGTTTCACAATATGATGAAAAGACAGTAGATGTATATTTGGATATAGACGAAGGTCAGAAATACTATCTTCGTAACGTGACATGGGTAGGTAATACTCTTTATCCGTCGGAACAGTTGAACTTCCTGCTTCGTATGAAGAAAGGCGATGTATACAACCAGAAGTTGTTGAATGAGCGTGTTTCTACAGACGACGATGCTATCGGTAACTTATATTACAATAACGGTTACCTCTTCTACAACCTTGATCCGGTAGAAGTAAATATCGTAGGCGACTCTATCGACCTCGAAATGAGAATCTATGAAGGCCGTCAGGCTACTATCAATAAGATTAAGATCAGTGGTAACGACCGTTTGTATGAAAACGTCGTTCGCCGTGAACTTCGTATCCGCCCGGGACAGCTGTTCAGCAAAGAAGACTTGATGCGTTCTTTGCGTGAAATCCAGCAAATGGGGCACTTTGACCCGGAAAAACTGCAACCGGATATTCAACCGGATCCGATGAACGGAACTGTTGACATAGGCTTGCCTTTGACTTCCAAAGCCAACGACCAGGTAGAGTTCTCTGCCGGTTGGGGACAAACGGGTATCATTGGTAAGCTGAGTTTGAAGTTTACCAACTTCTCCGTAGCCAACCTGTTACACCCGGGTGAAAACTACCGTGGTATCCTGCCGCAAGGTGACGGACAGACATTGACCATCAGCGGACAGACGAATGCTAAATACTATCAGTCATATAGTATCTCATTCTTCGATCCCTGGTTTGGAGGAAAACGTCCGAACTCACTTTCCGTATCGGCTTTCTTCTCAGTTCAGACTGACATCAGCAGCCGTTACTACAACTCGAGCTATTTCAACAACTATTACAATAGTATGTATAGCGGTTATGGTGGCTATGGTATGTACAACTATGGCAATTACAACAACTATGAGAACTACTATGACCCCGACAAGTCTATCAAGATGTGGGGACTTTCTCTAGGTTGGGGTAAGCGTCTGAAATGGCCGGATGACTACTTTACTTTGTCTGCAGAGCTAGCTTACCAACGCTACAACCTGAAAGACTGGCAGTATTTCCCGGTAACCAACGGTAAATGTAATGACCTCAGCCTTTCACTGACTTTGGCACGTAACTCTATTGACAACCCGATCTTCCCACGTACAGGTTCGGACTTCTCGCTGTCAGTTCAGCTTACTCCTCCGTACTCATTGTTTGATGGTAAAGACTATAAAGGTTATTTCTACGATCCAACAGATGATAGGGGTATTACCCAAGATAATATGAATAAACTTCATAGATGGGTTGAATACCACAAATGGAAATTTAAAGCCAAAACATATACTCCGTTGATGGATTATATCGCACATCCTAAGTGTCTGGTATTGATGACACGTACAGAATTTGGGTTGTTAGGGCACTATAACAAATATAAGAAATCGCCATTCGGTACATTCGACGTAGGTGGTGACGGTATGACTGGTTACTCAAGTTATGCAACAGAAAGTATTGCATTGCGTGGTTATGAAAACAGTTCATTGACACCATATGGAAAAGAAGGGTATGCTTATGCACGCCTCGGCATCGAATTAAGATATCCGTTGATGCTGGAAACAAGTACTAACATTTATGTGTTAGGTTTCTTGGAGGCTGGTAACGCATGGCATGATATCTCAAAATTCAATCCGTTTGATTTGAAACGTTCTGCCGGTATCGGTGTTCGTATCTTCTTGCCGATGATTGGTATGATGGGTATCGACTGGGGTTACGGTTTCGACAAGATAAATGGTAGTAAGGAATACGGCGGCAGCCAGTTCCACTTTATCTTAGGACAAGAATTCTAATATAAAACTAAAAACTAAACGTCATGAGAAAGTCTGTTCTATCCATTATGTTACTGTTTGCCATCAGTATGGCAGCTAGTGCACAAAAATTTGCATTGATCGATACGGAATATATTCTGAAAAATATTCCGGCATATCAAAGCGCTAATGAGCAATTGCAGGAAGCTACGAAGAAATATCAAAGCGAAGTGGAGGTAATTGCCAAGGAAGCACAGAAGATGTTCCAGGACTATCAAGCTCAGTCCTCTACTCTCTCTGCGGCTCAGAAGACTAAGAAGGAAGATGAAATTGTAGCGAAAGAGAAATCCGCTGCCGAACTGAAGCGCAAATACTTCGGTCCGGAAGGCGAATTGGCTAAGATGCAGGAGAAGCTGATTAATCCTATTCAGGATGAAATATATGGTGCCGTAAAGGAACTGTCGCAACTACACGGATACGACCTTGTACTCGACAGAGCCTCTGCTGCAGGCATCATTTTTGCCAATCCACGTATTGATATTAGTGATGAAGTGCTGAGAAAATTAGGATATTCAAATTAATTTCATACATTTGCATCGAAAATAACTAAAAATCATTCAAATAAATTATAGAACTATGCTAAAAAAAATTGCACTTGTATTGATGCTTGCACTCCCAATGGGTGTATTTGCACAAAATCTGAAATTCGGTCATATTAATGCCCAAGAAATCGTTTCAGCAATGCCTGAATTTGCTAAGGCACAATCTGATATTGAAGCACTAGACAAACAACTGACCAGCGAATTACAAAGAACTCAGGAAGAATTCAACAAGAAATATCAGGAATTCCAGCAAGCTATCGCTAAGGACTCTCTTCCTGCTAACATCGCTGAGAGAAGACAAAAAGAACTGCAGGATATGATGCAAAGACAAGAGCAGTTCCAACAGGAAGCTCAACAGCAGATGCAAAAAGCTCAGGCTGACGCAATGGCTCCTATCTACAAAAAGTTGGACGACGCAATTAAAGCTGTAGGTGCTGCCGAAGGCGTAATCTACATCTTCGACCTTGCAAGAACACCGGTTGCTTACGTTAATGAGTCACAAAGTATTAATCTGACTCCTAAGGTAAAGACACAGCTCGGCATCAAATAAGAAGCTATAAGCTATAAAATACCGAAAGGGAAAGAGAAAAGAAGATCATACTTCTTTCTCTTTCCCTTTTTTCATGTAACTTTGCGTATATAAAATCGCACTCGTCATGAAGCAACATCTATCTCATACACCCGGGCCAATCGGAGTTTTCGATTCCGGATACGGTGGGCTGACTATCCTCAACAAGATAAGAGAGGCGCTGCCGGAATATGATTATATCTATCTGGGAGACAATGCACGCACTCCTTACGGCACACGTTCTTTTGAAATCGTATACGAATTCACTTTGCAGGCAGTCAATAAATTGTTTGAAATGGGATGTCATCTCGTTATCTTGGCCTGCAATACAGCCTCTGCCAAAGCATTGCGCAGCATACAAATGAATGACTTGCCCGGCATTGACCCTGAACGCCGTGTACTCGGAGTTATCCGCCCTACCGTTGAGTGTATAGGCGACATTACTCAAAGCCGTCATATCGGAGTACTGGCAACAGCAGGTACCATCAAGTCCGAATCGTATCCATTAGAGATACATAAGCTATTCCCGGATATTCAAGTGAGCGGAATAGCATGCCCCATGTGGGTACCGCTAGTGGAAAATAATGAATCACAGAACGAAGGGGCCGATTATTTCATCCGGAAATACATTGACCAGTTGCTATCCAAAGATCCTGAAATTGACACGATGATTCTGGGCTGTACGCATTATCCTATCTTGCTCCCTAAGATACAAAAATACACTCCGAAGCATATCCGCATTGTCGCACAAGGAGAATATGTAGCCGAAAGTCTGAAGGACTACCTGAGCAGACATCCGGAGATGAATGCTAAATGTACCCAAAACGGCAGTTGTCTGTTTTACACCACAGAAGCGGAAGAGAAGTTTGTCGAATCGGCCTCTTCCTTCCTGAACCAGCAAATCGACGTAAAAAGAATTTCTCTCGAATAAATATGGGAAAGCAGATCAATCTTTCCTTCTTTTTTGTTATATTTGTATACATAACCTCAAATAGCATAAGATTATGAAAGAAGAAGATTATAGCAGGGCCATAGAAGTATTCTCCGGTTCTCCATGGGAAGCAGAAATTATCAAGGGATTGTTGGAAAGTAATGACATCCGCTGCGTCATTAAAGATGGTATCATGGGGACATTAGCCCCCTATATTGCTCCATCTGTATCTGTTCTGGTCACTGAAGACCAGTACGAAGCCGCTACTGAACTGATCAGAAGCCGCAACGAGAAAGATACTGACTGATACGGTCCAGTCCTTCCCGGATACTCTCCAGCGAATTCGCATAGGAGAAACGGACATATCCTTCGCCTCCCGTTCCAAAGTCTATACCGGGAGTGATGCCGACATGCGCATTTTCGAGAACATCGAATGCAAAGCGATAAGAGTCGGTAGTGAATTTACGTGCATCAGCGAAAATATAAAAGGCACCCTGAGGCTCAACTTTGATCTCGAATCCCATTTCCCGAAGACGACTGATCATATACCGGCGGCGTTCATCATAGATCTGCTTCATCCGTTCCACATCCGAGTCAGCCTGTCGTAATGCGGCAATCCCCGCTTGCTGGGCGATGCTGGACGCACAGATAAACAGATTCTGCTGCAACTTCTGCAAAGAACGCATACAGGATTTCGGTGCTATCAGATAACCTAAACGCAACCCTGTCATCGCAAATCGTTTGGAAAATCCGTTCAGGACAAAAGCCTTATCCGTATATTCCAGAATACTATGCGCACGTCCCTCGTATACCAGTCCGTGATAGATCTCATCCGAAATAATAGGAACGCCCAAAGATGCCACACTTTTCAGGAAACTCTCATCCAGCAACATACCCGTCGGATTCATCGGCGAATTAATAAAAATACCAGCCGTATGCGGAGTAACGCACTTACGGATCGCTTCTATATCATATTGCAAACCATTCTCTTCGGACAGAGGCACCAAGACAGGTTTTGCCTGAGCGGCCAAAACGAAGTTACGATAACACGCATACCCCGGATTGGAGAGAATCACTTCACTGTCCGAGTTACAAAGCAACATCAAGACCAGAAGGATAGAGGGAGAAGAACCGGAAGTGACGACAATACAATCCGGATCGACAGTGACTCCATATTCACGCTGATAAAAAGCGGCTATTTCACGACGCAACTCCGGATCCCCCAAAGAGTGAGTATAATGTGTGAGGTGCCGGTCGTAGGCAGCCTTAGCAGCTTCCGCCACACAAGCCGGAACGTCAAAGTCCGGCTCACCGACTTCCAGGTGGATAACGTCCACACCTTGTTTCTGTAATTCATTTGCACGCTCCAATACATCCATCACGATAAAGGAGGTCATTTGTTCTACTTGGGGATTCGTATGTTTCATTGTTTTTCTTTTATCTGTCAGGCTGCAAAGATAATTCTTTTCAGCCTGTTTTTGTAACATATCGACAAAAAGCTCTATATTTGTGCTTTCAAATCGTTAGTAAGGATGAAACAGGAGTTTACACGAATAGCAGTAAAAGTAGGCAGTAACGTATTGGCACGCCGTGACGGTACATTGGACGTCACCCGTATGTCGGCACTCGTTGACCAGATAGCAGAATTAAATAAATCCGGAGTAGAGATCATTCTTATTTCTTCGGGAGCTGTTGCTTCGGGACGCAGCGAGATACACCCGCAGAAAAAGCTCGACAGTGTAGACCAGCGCCAGTTATTCTCCGCCGTAGGACAGGCTAAATTAATAAACCGCTACTATGAGCTTTTCCGTGAACACGGCATTGCGGTAGGTCAGGTACTGACTACCAAAGAGAACTTCAGTACCCGCCGCCATTATCTGAATCAGAAGAACTGCATGACGGTGATGCTCGAAAACGGCGTCATCCCCATCGTCAATGAGAATGATACGATTTCGGTCAGCGAGCTTATGTTCACGGACAATGACGAACTTTCCGGGCTAATCGCTTCCATGATGGACGCGCAGGCACTGATTATCCTGAGTAACATAGACGGAATCTACAACGGTTCACCCTCCGATCCTGCCTCCGCTGTCATTCGGGAGATCGAGCATGGAAAGGATTTATCCAACTATATCCAGGCTACCAAATCGAGCTTCGGTCGTGGCGGTATGCTGACAAAAACGAATATCGCCCGCAAGGTAGCCGACGAAGGGATTACAGTCATTATCGCCAACGGAAAACGGGATAATATTCTCGTAGACTTGTTGCAACAACCGGACGATACGGTTTGCACGCGCTTTATCCCTTCCACCGAGGCGGTATCCAGTGTAAAGAAATGGATTGCCCACAGCGAAGGATTCGCCAAAGGGGAAATCCATATTAACGAATGTGCCACGGATATACTCAGCTCGGAGAAGGCAGCCAGCATTCTTCCGGTCGGAATCACCCACATCGAAGGCGAATTTGAGAAAGACGATATTGTACGCATCATGGACTTCCAGGGCAATCAGGTTGGTGTAGGAAAAGCGAACTGCGACTCCGCACAGGCCAGGGAAGCAATGGGCAAACATGGCAAAAAGCCTGTAGTACATTACGACTATCTGTATATCGAATAAAAAACATAAAACGTAAAAAGGAGCAAATGACTACAAATTTAAACGGAACTTTCGCTGCTGTACAAGCTGCCAGCCGGGAATTGGCATTGCTGAGCGACGACACCATCAATCAGATACTGAACGCGGTCGCTGATGCTGCCATTGCCGAAACACCCTTTATCCTGTCAGAAAATGAAAAGGACCTGGCACGGATGGACAAGAGTAACCCGAAGTACGACCGGTTAAAACTGACGGAAGAGAGGCTGAAAGGCATCGCTGCCGACACACGTAATGTAGCCACTCTCCCCTCCCCGCTGGGAAGGATTTTAAAGGAAACCTCCCGCCCCAATGGAATGAAGCTGACCAAAGTCAGTGTCCCCTTCGGAGTAATAGGCATCATCTATGAAGCGCGTCCTAATGTCAGCTTCGACGTTTTTTCCCTTTGCTTGAAAAGCGGAAATGCCTGTATCCTGAAAGGTGGAAGTGATGCGGACGATTCCAACCGTGCCATCATCAGTGTCATTCACAAGGTACTCGAAAAGTTTCATGTCAATCCGCATATAGTAGAACTGCTCCCGGCTGACAGAGAGGCTACGGCAGCATTACTGAATGCGACAGGCTATGTAGACCTGATTATTCCGAGAGGAAGCAGCAATCTGATAAATTTCGTGCGCGAGAATGCGCGGATTCCTGTCATTGAAACAGGAGCAGGTATCTGTCACACTTATTTTGATGAGTTCGGAGATACCCGGAAAGGAGCGGATATTATCCATAATGCCAAGACACGCCGTGTCAGTGTCTGCAATGCGCTCGACTGCACCATCATTCATGAAAAACGTCTGGGAGATTTGCCTGCGCTCTGCGATCAACTGAAAAAAAGCAAGGTTACTATCTATGCAGATACACAGGCTTATCAGGCACTGGAAGGACATTATCCGGCTGAGTTGCTGCAACCTGCCACCCCGGAAAGCTTCGGAAGAGAGTTTCTGGATTACAAAATGGCTGTCAAAACGGTGAAAAGTTTTGAAGACGCACTGGGGCATATACAGGAAAACAGTTCAAGGCACAGCGAATGTATCGTGACCGAAAACAAAGAGCGTGCCGCCTTGTTTACTAAGATAGTAGATGCGGCATGCGTATATACCAACGTATCTACCGCTTTCACCGACGGTGCACAATTCGGCCTGGGAGCCGAAATCGGCATCAGTACTCAAAAGCTGCATGCCCGCGGTCCGATGGGACTGGAGGAAATCACTTCCTACAAATGGGTGATCGAAGGCGACGGACAGACCAGATGGTAAAGTGAGGAAACGACAAATGATCAATTGGACAATAACGATTAATGATAGATAAAATGAAGAAATTTACTTGTGTACAGGACATCGGCGATTTAAAATCAGCCCTTGCAGAAGCATTTGAAATTCAAAAAGACCGCTTCAAATATGTAGAGTTGGGACGAAACAAGACATTGATGATGATCTTCTTTAATTCCAGCCTCCGTACCCGCCTCAGCACACAGAAAGCTGCTCTTAATCTGGGAATGAATGTAATGGTGCTGGACATCAACCAAGGTGCATGGAAACTGGAAACAGAACGTGGCGTCATCATGGATGGTGACAAACCGGAACATCTGCTGGAAGCGATTCCTGTGATGGGTTGTTATTGTGACATCATCGGAGTACGTTCCTTTGCCCGTTTCGAAGATCGTGATTTTGACTATCAGGAGACTATTCTGAATCAATTTATCCAATATCCCGGACGTCCTGTCTTCTCGATGGAGGCAGCCACCCGCCACCCATTGCAGAGCTTTGCCGATTTAATCACCATTGAGGAATATAAAAAGACGGCACGTCCCAAAGTCGTCATGACTTGGGCTCCGCATCCCCGTCCATTGCCACAGGCTGTTCCCAACTCCTTTGCAGAGTGGATGAATGCCACTGACTATGATTTCGTTATCACTCACCCGGAAGGATATGAGCTGGCAACACTTGGAGATTTCCAGGTAGAGTTTTATAAAGAAACTCCATTGCAGCTTAGTGTGACAAAGATTGCAGAGGAGCCAGAGAATCCAGATCCGGAAGATCCAAACAAACCAGAGAAACCAGAAGATCCTGACAAAGAAGATACAGGAAAAGAAGACACAAATAAAAAAGACGACAAAAAAGAGGATACTAAGAAAGAAGATAAGAAGAAAACTTCTCCAAAGACTGGAGATGAGACAAGTGCAGCAACTGCAGCATTACCTGTAGGTGTGAGCCTTGCAGCAATTCTTGCAGTATTAGTGAAAAAATTTAAATAATCTGAAAAACGCATAGACGGATTTAGGTTATAAAAAATGGAAATATTGCCAAAAATGCATTGCGTTTTTGGCAATATTTTTCTATGGGGAGTACATGAAAGATAGGGGGATAAGCCAAGTGGCGAAAGGAACAAGGATTACAATGAGAAAATACATAAAATTGGTATTGATGATATGTATATTGGGAATTCTGACATGTGGATGTGGGAAAAAAGATAAGGAAGAAAAAACAGTACCGTTGACGATATATGAACAGCTGAAAGTTACAGAGGAGTCCCTTCCAGATGAAGAAACAAAAGTAATACAAAAAGGTGTCAATAGTTGGGCAAAAGCATTTTTGGCGGTAAATAGTGATGCTCAAGATAAAGAAATAACAGATCAGAGTTTGTATCAAAGTATTGCAAATACAGAACATAGAAGATTATTAAAAGAAGAAAGAGATGCTTTTTATAAAGAAAGCGTGGTTAATATCAATGAAGTGTCTACACAAGTAAAAAGTGCAAAGAAAGCGCAATATGGTAAAACAGATGTAGGTGTTGTGGAATGTGATATAGATGTGAAAGGCACAAGAAATGACCAGGCATTTGAAAAGATATATACTATGCAGATGGTAGTCAATTATCAGACAAATGTTGTATCAGTGTATGAGGTTGAGGATATTACGTGGGAATAAGAAATACCGGTAAAGGGATATCAGTTTTGGAGAGATATCAGGTTACCGGTATTTTTTTATGACAAAGAATATAAAAAATGCAGCAATTTTTCATAGAATATTGGAAAGTATTGACAAAAAAAGGATTCGAATATACACTAGAAGTGTTTAGGTAGCAAACGTTACGGAAATTTGAAATGGTTTGTTATTTAAGGGGAAACTAAAAGTTATAATAGGAGGAAAGTAGTATGTACAGGAAAAAATTAATGCGCGTATGCCTGACGGGTGTTATGGTTGTTTCAATTGCAACAGCGAACGTTGCACCAGTGTTTGCAGCAGAGCCAGTGGAAAAGGTGGAGACGGAGAGCGATAGTTGGGATAGTATTTCTGGTGAAATTAATTTTAGAGATACAGACAACAATGAATCTATCTTTGTGCAATTTAACAATGAAAAAGTGGAGGATTATCGTTGGGGTGATGATCCGAAAGATACATATGAAGTATTGCCGGCAGAAACTGTGAAAAAATATCTTCCAGAAGGATATGAATTGGTAGAAGGTATCTATTCGGTAGCAGGTGGAGAGACACAGGATTCTTATTTTGTATATGCCGAGGTAAAGAAAGTACTTGTCGAAGAAACACAGGATGTGAAAATCAATTATTATGATGAAGCAGCAGGAAAACAGGTAGCAGAAGTGCCGGTACAGGTATCAATTGATACATCGTGTGTAAATATGGCAATCCTGACAAGATATATGCCGGAAGGATATGCATTGGTAAGTACAGACTGTATCATCAGAGACGGATACGTATATGTTTCTGTAAAGAAAGATGTGGAGATCAGAGAAGCAGTGCTTCACATTACATTTGAAACTCCGAACGGAGAAGTTGTTACAACAGAAACAGTAACAGCAGAAGGCGCTGATGGAGAAGACGCGGTATTCAGACTTGGTGTGGACTTTAATCTTCCAACAGGATACAAGCTGTCCAACGACAGAGATCAGGTAACAGAAATCAAAATTCCATTTGGATCCACAGGCGGACATACAATGGTTGTAGAGAAAGGTGACCTTTCTTCCATCGTAAAAATCCAGTTTGTAGATGCTGAGAATAATGACGCAAATAAAACGCACCGAAGCCATGCC
>OGZC01001310.1_pt1 | contig 13484 bp, 12 predicted proteins | sample 1576751 | NCBI WGS metagenome assembly OGZC01 (sample SAMEA3541486, study PRJEB24748) | human gut metagenome | biome: human gut; feature: human-associated habitat; material: faeces | place: China | collected 2012
GGCCTTCATCCTTCTCCACAACTCCCATTATACGCCCCCTGCAGAAAGGATAACCGTATTTATCAATAAAGCCACCAGCTGCCCCGGCATATTCGAAATATTCTTTTTGCCGCTGGCTTCGTATCTTCGGCTGACAAGCAGCTACCTCCGGATGATTATCAAGATAAGCAATCATTGGTTCCAACCAATGCTCCGTCACCTCGACATCCGAATTCAAAAGAACTACATATTCTGCGTCGACCTGCTGCAATGCTAAATTATATCCATCCGCAAAGCCATAATTCTGGTCGAGAACAATCGTTCTGACAGAAGGAAATTCCTGTTGAAGCAAAGTAACGGAAGCGTCCGTAGAACCATTGTCAGCCACACAGACCTCGATCCCCTCCCCTTCCGAATACCGGACGACGGACGGAAGAAAAGTACGGAGCATATCACATCCGTTCCAATTTAAAATTACAACTGAAACTTTCATTATTATTCTTTTTTCTTGTTCAGCTCTTTCTCTTCTAATCGGTCAGCTTCTTCACGAGTCATTTTCCAACGTTTATGAGACCACAACCAATATGCCGGTTCTTTACGAATCGTCTGTTCTAATCTATGAGCAAACATTTCCGTGATTTCTCCTTCTCTTGTTTCTTTCGGTGTTTCCGTCATCAACTTGAACTCCGCTTCACAGTATCCTCTGCGATTCTTACTAAGTTCACAATAGAAAACAGGGAAATTCATCATTTTGGCAATTCGCTCCGCACCATTCAGAAAAGCAGTTTCCTGTCCTAAAAAGGTAGTCCAATATTTATCATATCCACTGGGCCATTGATCAGTAATCAAACCGACTACCATCTTTTTTCCATCATGTTTGAGCTTAATAATTTCACGGGCTGTAGAATGTTTCGGAATATTATACCCCCCGAAACGAGAACGAATACGTTTAAACAACTCATCCAAATATTTATCCCTCAACGGTTTATAGACCTGTACGGGAACATCCCCCGGTTTCATGATTGCTCCCATGCCTATCAACCACTCATAATTGGCATAATGAGGAATCATTACTATAATACCTCCATACTTTTCTGTCAGTTCAAGATATTGTTCCGTATTCTTATAAGTCATTCTCTCACAAAGTTCTTCGGCAGACATGTGCAACAATTTCAAATCTTCAAGCATATAATCCGACAAATAGCGATAAAACTTGCGTTCTATCTGTAATCTCTCCGCATCTGTTTTTTCCGGAAATGATCTCAATAGATTTCCCCGAACTACTTTCCGACGATATTTTCCAACACGATACATCAGCAGATAATTTAAATCCGAAAGCATATATAAAACCCGGAACGGAAGAGCTGAAAACAGCCACATTCCACTGTATACCAACCAATAGATAAGTTTTGATCTCATAACTTATATCAAAATTATACCTTTAAGTGCTGTCATCTCCTCATTAAAATCTCCCAGACGTACATTAACTACCTGATTATCCAGCGAGTCATCACTTTCCACCTCTACACGAATATAATTCTCCGTAAATCCATGCATCGGAGCACCAGCTTTCGATTTTTCCATCAATACCGGCATTGTCTGCCCGATATGACGTGCATAAAAAGCCTGTGTCTTTTGATCCGATAGTGCCAACAGACGCTGACTACGCTGATGCTTCTCTTCCGGAGAAACCACATATTCTATTTTTAAGGCTTGCGTTCCGGGACGTTCGGAATAGCTAAACACATGCAACTGCGTCACATCCAGACCATCAATAAACTGATAAGCCTGTTCAAAGTATTCGGGTGTTTCTCCACGGGTTCCCACAATCACGTCCACTCCGATAAAAGCATCCGGCATCACCTCTTTTATCTTCTTCACTTTCGAAGCAAAAAGAGCAGTGTCATAACGACGACGCATTAACTGCAAAACTTCATCGCAACCGGATTGCAAAGGGATATGAAAATGAGGCATAAAACTACGGGAATGAGACACAAACTCGATAATCTCATCAGTCAACAGATTGGGTTCTATGGAAGAAATACGATAACGTTCGATTCCCTCTACCTGATCCAATGCTTTTACCAGATCAAAGAAACTCTCTCCTGTTGTTTTACCAAAATCTCCGATATTCACTCCGGTCAGAACGATTTCTTTTCCGCCTTCAGCAGCTGCCTGCCCGGCCTGCTCAACCATGGAAGCAATAGTCCCGTTACGACTTCGCCCGCGGGCAAAAGGAATCGTGCAATATGAACAGAAGTAATCGCATCCATCCTGCACCTTCAAGAAGAAACGAGTACGGTCTCCCCGTGAACACGAGGGAGAAAACGAACGGATATCTTTGGTTGTAGTAGTGATAGCCTCTCCTTTTTCATGCTTTTGGAGGTCGCCCAGATATTGAAGTAACTCTCCCTTCTGTTCCGCTCCCAGCACTACATCTACTCCATCTATCTTTGCCACGTCGCCAGGCTTCAATTGCGCATAACATCCGGTCACTACCACAAAAGCACCGGGATGCTGCTTTACCAAGCGGTGGATGGCTTGCCGGCATTTCTTATCCGCCATCTCTGTCACCGAACAGGTATTTACCACACAGATATCTGCTTTCTCTCCTTTGCGCGCAGTCCGGACTCCTGCCTCACGCAGGATTTTACCGATAGTTGAAGTCTCTGAAAAATTTAATTTGCAGCCTAAAGTATAATAAACGGCTGTCTTATTTTGAAATACAGTGGTATCTATCATAAGCTGTTATAAACACATTAACTTTGCAAAGTTACACATTATTATCAGTAAAACACTTTAGGATACGAAAGTTTATTCCTATTTTTGCACAATCCACTAAAAAACGTGCAATGATTAAAGAGAATTTCATTAAACTATACGAAAATAGTTTTCGTGAGAATTGGGATCTGCCTTGTTATACTGATTATGGAGAAGATACCCAATATACATACGGTGAGGTAGCTGAAAAAATCGCCCGTTTACATCTGTTATTCAAACATTGTAGCCTTCGCAGAGGAGATAAGATTTCAGTTATCGGCAAAAATAACGCTCATTGGTGCATCGCCTATATGGCAACGATCACATACGGAGCGATCATTGTCCCTATCCTTCAAGATTTTACGCCTAATGACGTTCATCATATCGTCAATCATTCCGAATCTGTATTCCTGTTCACCAGCGACAGCATTTGGGAGAATTTGGAAGAGGAAAAATTAACGGGACTACGGGGAGTATTCTCATTGACTGATTTCCGGTGTCTTTATCAACGTGACGGGGAAACCATACAGAAGTTTCTGAAAAATACCGATAAAGAGATGCATGCTTTGTATCCGAAAGGATTTACCCGTGAAGATGTTCAGTACACCACTTTATCCAATGACAAAGTGATGCTGTTAAATTACACTTCCGGAACCACTGGTTTCAGTAAGGGTGTGATGCTGACAGGAAACAATCTTGCCGGCAATGTCACTTTCGGTATTCGTACCGAACTCCTTAAAAAAGGGGATAAAGTGCTTTCTTTCCTTCCCCTCGCCCACGCATACGGTTGCGCATTCGACTTTCTGACAGCAACGGCTGTCGGCACCCATGTCACTTTGCTTGGAAAAACGCCTTCTCCTAAAATTATAATGAAAGCTTTTGAGGAAGTGAAACCTAACCTTATTATTACTGTCCCGCTAGTGATTGAAAAGATATATAAGAATATTATCCAGCCACTCATTAATAAAAAAGGTATGAAGTGGGCACTCAATATCCCTCTGCTCGACACCCAAATCTACAACCAGATACGTAAAAGACTGATTGATGCACTGGGAGGACGGTTTAAAGAGATCATTATCGGTGGCGCCGCTATGGATAAGGAAGTAGAAGAATTCTTCTACAAAATCAAATTCCCTTTTACCATCGGTTATGGAATGACAGAATGCGGTCCGCTTATCAGCTACGCCCCCTGGGATGAATTTGTACTAGGTTCTTCCGGAAAGATTCTAGATATAATGGAAGCACGTATCTATAAGGAAACCCCGGAAGCAGAAACCGGAGAAATCCAGGTTCGGGGAGAAAATGTGATGGTGGGCTACTACAAGAACCAGGAAGCAACACAGGAAGTATTCACGCAGGACGGCTGGCTACGTACCGGTGACCTCGGTTCCATGGACAGCAACGGAAATATTTTCATCCGGGGACGACTCAAAACTATGATCTTAAGTTCTAGCGGACAGAATATCTTCCCCGAAGAGTTGGAAACCAAACTGAATAACCTGCCTTTCATTCTCGAAAGTCTTGTTATCGAACGCAATAAAAAATTAGTGGCACTTGTTTATGCCGATTACGAAGCGTTGGATTCTCTCGGATTAAATAATCCGGATAACCTGAAAACAATCATGGATGAAAATCTTAAGAACCTGAACAGCAACGTAGCCGCTTATGAGAAAATCAGCACTGCCATAACTGTAATGGTCAAAGGAGCAGCATAATGCCTCTGAATAAAATGCAACATTTCTTTCAATCGTTTGCTTTTTTCACTGGGGGAATGCTGCACCGAAACAATCTGATGTTGGCAGAGCATTTGTGCAATTATTTGCAAAAGCTGTGCCTTTACCATAAGTTCATACCCAACACTTTTTTGCTCCGTGGCAATTTGAATCTGATACAAGGTTTCACGCAGAAAATATTTTTCAGTTTCATTGGTGACTTGTACCGGAAACCGCAGTACCCCTTGTGCAATTTGTTCCAAGTAAGTCTGAGCAGCATCGCTTTCTGAAAAAGTCAATGCCTGTAACGGGAAAATAACTGTACGATATACTAACTGATTGTCCTCTGAAACAATTCGGTGCAGTTCCTCCTGATTGATACAGAAAATATCTCCCTCTACTGCGGAAAACGTTTCATTTCCAATTGTAATTACCGCTGTGCCATGCAGCATTTGCATAATTTCTATATTTCTGTGCCAGTGCAGTGGTACCAGAAAATGCTGATTTCCATCTGCACGTGTCACAAAACATTCCATAGGGAATCGTGGGGTACCATGTTTTCGCTTCTCATAAAATTTCTGTTTTTCCAATTCCGACACCTCTGTTTCTTTTTTCTCTGCATTTTGACAATCAGAGAAAATTAGTGGAAAAAGTACAAGAATCCGAGGATATAGTACTAGATTTTACGGATTGTTACAGATATAATATAACACAGAACAGGCAATCTGTCAACCATTGATCTATCAACTTTAGGAGGTTTATATATGAAATTTCAGGACAACTTTTTATGGGGAACTGCTTCCGCCGCATATCAGGTAGAAGGTGCATATCAAGACGATGGCAAAGGCTTAAACGTCTGGGATGCTTACACACAGGAAGACGGTCATGTGGCACACAGCGAAAACGGAAATATTGCATGCGACCACTATCATCACTTCAAAGATGATGTGAAAATGATGAAAAAAATGGGCATTCGCAATTATCGCTTTTCAATCAGCTGGACAAGAGTTTTGCCGGACGGTACTGGAAAAGTAAATCAGAAGGGATTGCGGTTCTATTCTGATTTGGTAGACGAACTGCTGGCAAACGGCATTGAGCCGTTGGTAACGCTGTTTCACTGGGACTATCCTCTGGCACTGCATCAGAAGGGTGGCTGGCTGAATCGTGATTCCTCAGACTGGTTTGCAGAATACGCCAAAGTCGTAGTCGATGCTCTGTCCTGATAAACTTATGTGTGAAATTGTTGGTTTTACTGGAAATCGACAGGCAGCTCCGATCCTGCTGGATGGTCTGTCAAAACTGGAATATAGAGGATACTGTGGAATAAACATAGAATAATAGTTCTGAATATGAATCCTTCGAGAAAACTATATTTAAAAGATCAAAATGTGAAGTGTGAAACATTAAAAAATCGAATAAAAACGGGAGAATTTATCGAAGTCATGGAGTTTGAGTGAATTGAAAAATATAATTTTACTGCTTCATATCGACAAGATTTTTATTAGAGGAGAACTGTGTTATGCTCTGTGAATTGGAAGTCAATAACATTGGTACATATGTAGAACTGATTACACGAATTGATGCCGAACAACAGTATCGTATGTGGTTCCGAGGTCAGTCTGATTACTCGTGGGGACTAGTACCATCGATTCAACGGAAAGATGGCATGGGTGAACATTATGAGCAGTATATAACGACCAATTTCATGATTCATGCCATGCGGCTGAATCCTAGTGTTCCGCAACGGTATGACCGAGCATCGTGGTTGACGTTAATGCAGCATTATGGATTACCAACTAGATTGCTGGATTGGTCGGAATCGCCTCTGGTTGCATTATATTTTGCATTGAGCAGTGATGAAGATGCAAAGGCGGATGCAGCCGTTTGGGTTCTGAATCCGATAAAGCTGAATAAAAAAGTGGGTTATGGAGAATATGTGCCGCCGATAAGCTATGATAGTCTGAGTGGTGACTTGGAAGGTGCGTTTTCTAATCATGATAACGATGATAATAGATCACAGAATAGAATTATTGCGTGTCATGGTGTAGGAAGCGACTTGAGAATGTATGTGCAACAATCGGATTTTACGATTCACAGCACCTCTGAACATCTGGATAAGATACTCATGTCGGATGAATCCTGCGACTATTTTTATAAGATTCGTATACCGCAACAGATTAGAAAGCAATTATTAGTTCAGCTGGATGCGATGGGATTCCATGAAAGTTCTATTTATCCAGATATGGAGCATATTGCAAAAGAACAAGCAACCAGCCATTTCAATTTCTAAAATTGAAATAGAGCAAACAATATGATATACTTACATTAAAGCTGTTGCTGATTTTATGAGCTGTCACGGAACTGCTCTCATGAGTTGTCGCTGACCTGCTCAGTTTTGCGTCATGAATGTTGTATGGGTTATCGCCGCCGGAGGTCGTCTTCGGCGGCGTTCGTTTACTCATTCACAACAAGCATTTCGTGTTCGGCCACATAGCTGACCATGTGGTCATCAACCAGTCGCTTTTGCGTCTGACTGGCATACATCAGGCTCTTTTCGCAGACACGGTTTACCATCCGTGGAACGCCAGTCTAGATCTGATAGATTCGATCGATGGCGGAGTCAGTAAATATGTTCTGCGTACAGCCAGCGTACTGCATGTGAGCATTGATGTAGTCCTCGCATTCCGCGCGGTCGAGAGGTGGCACCGTGCAGTAGATATCGATCCGCTGCCGTATCGCGGCGTATCGCTGCAGCTTCAGCTTACGGTCCCAGAGCTCCGTCTGCCCGGCAAGCACCAGGGCCATCGGACTCTCAGAGTCAAACTTGTAGTTCAGCATGAAGCGGAACTCCTCGAGCATTTCCTTATCGAGGAGGTGCGCCTCATCAAGTATGCAGACCACCCGTTTTTTCTGGACTCCCTGAATGACCTCGATCGATGCCTGCAGCTGGCGCTTGGCACCTCCGCGATAGAAGCCCGAGTCGATACTAAGTTGTTCCAGAAGCCCTTTATAGAACCACTTCGGTGTAAGCTTGGAATCAGACAGGTACAGAAGGATGTACTCGTCCTTCGGAAGCATGGCATCGAACTTACGGAGCAGTGTAGATTTGCCACAGCCCGGTTCTGAGGTGATCACCGCAAACAGCTTCTTGTCGGCAACGTACATCAGACGGCCAAGCACATCACTCATCGCTTTCGTTTCATACAGACACTCTGGTGGAAGGTCTCTGGTGAACGGAGTATTGGTCATACCAAAGAATGCTTCATACATGAGCTCGTTCCTCCTTTCCGTAGTTCGCAAAGGAGATGGCATCGGTCATGAGCCGTTTCGATTCCTTGTGCCGTGCTTCGAGGGCATCCAGCAGCCGGGACATCTTCGGCGTCTCTGCCTGCATCGCCGGAGGTAGAGACGGTACCTGAGCACAGTAGCCGCTGATCACCAGCGGTTTTGCAGTAAATGGGTTGATACCCGGATGGCTGATCGTAAGGATCTCTGGATTCGCCGGATCATAGGCGATCTCAACCTTTAAGCCGATCAGCTCCGGTTTCGTCTCATACCGCCTGCCTCTGAACTGGATACATGCGCCCTTGTCGACCCGCCGATTTTCATGATGCAGAAATGCTTCTGCGATGGTATTGACATCGATAAAGTTCAGTGGATGTGTATCCCGATTCCATTCCTGCCGTGGTGTGATCCCTTCTGGTGGAACGTCAGCATTTAGGCATTGATAGTACTCGGCGATGCCAGCATGAGGATCGTTATGGTACTGGTCCTCGAGGTAGATACTCCACAGACGGTTGAGCTCATCCAGTGATCGGACGTTTTTCAGTTTGCTTTCCCGAACGAATGCATCCACCACCTGATGGAATTTCTCGATTTTGTCTGTCGACTTCCCGCTTCTTACAGGCGCATGCGAGATCGAGATACCAAGCTTTGCCAGCGACAGCTTCAGTTGCTTTGCGATGTACTGAGAACCGTTATCAAAGTAGCATCGGTCAAACGCCCCTGCACGAAGCAGCACGGACCGGAAGGTATCCTCTACGACCTCTTCCTCCTGAGAGGCATAAAACTTCGAGGCAATGACAAACCTCGAATGATCGTCTATCGCCGACGACAGATATGTTTTGACTTTGGCTCCGCGCTTTCCGATCGGGAGCAGCGGCCCATACTTGATGTCTCCCTGGATCAGCATCATCCGGTGTGGCTTGCAGAAACGCTTCGAGGAGTTCTCCCGTGCATCCTTGTAGGTCCGAAGATGCTCTGACCCGAAACCGGCGTTGTAGAGATGTCTCTCCAGAGTTGAGCGTTTCAGTACGCCTGGGGCAACCCGCCCTTCCAGTTCGAGGATCAGGATCAACTGTTCCACCGAGCGCTCCGGAACTTCTCGTCGAAGCTGGATGGCTTCATTCAGAAGTTCATCGAAGTTTTCCGGTAGCGCCTGAGAGCGCCGCTTTTGGCGATCCGTTGGTCGAAGCCCCTGAAACCCGTTTTCACGGTATGCCTTCTCGTATCGGTAGAGCGATCTTGTGGTCGTGACATTATCCTGTGCGATCTTTTCCCGCATCGCTATGCGCTTTGCATTATCGAGGTCCTCCGAAAGGAGTGGTGTAATCATAGTGTAACGCTGGAGCGCGACCTCGTCCTGCCAGTCTTTGTTTTTCGTCATCATGTTAGTGAACCTCCTTCATGAAGCTCACTATACCGTCATGATCTGTGACAGGTAAAACAAAAGTAGGTGCATAGACTCAACACCAGAATGGGACCAGAAACCCACCACTGTTGTAGATCGTCCGGATGACCTGTTCCAGCCATCGTCTGTTTGATTTTTGGAGAGAGGCGAGCAATGATGCACCGACATGAAGTATGCGACTGTCGTAGTCGGACAGCTCATACGCCACAGCGCGGAGATATCCCTCGATGCGCTTCAGATTCTTCTGTAGCCACTGGATCCAGAGCAGCATAGTCACGCCACATGGGTAGTCTTCGGAATCCAGGTCATCCGGCGTGACGACCTTCTCGAGAACACCGCTGATCACCTCACTGTCGTAGTGCTTATAAGGTAGCAAGAATAAGCCCAAAACTGTGACTGCTGATTTCACAACGCAGATTGCAGAAAAGCAGTCCGCGAAGGAAGCACTCACAGCGGAAATCGCATCCATCACCGCCAACATTGACACTTTGAGGGCTGATCTGAAAGTGAAGAAGGCTGCATTGAAGAAAGCCGAAAAAGAAGTGGCAATGCTGGAAGCAAAGAAAGCAAAGGCAGATGGGTACAAAAGGGCAGAGTACTTAAAAAAGCAAAATATGTTTGCTTCATTTGGCGAAAAAGTATATTGGTATCCACGGAATCTTCCATCAGATCCGGAGATGATTTATCTCCATAATAATATAAAAATAGCCACAGGAGTTTATTTCTGTACACATGATATTATTGAACTGATGTTTAATGATGAACCAAATTGTGTTAATGAATTAAGAAAATCAACTCAAAAAGAACGGTTTGAACGACATAAAGATAAAATAGAAGTTTATGACAATGTGTTTCTAGGAGCGAATGCGATGCTTATGGGTGGTGTTAAAGTCGGACCAAACGCGATCGTTGCAGCTAATTCGGTTGTCACAAAAGATGTTCCAGAAAATTCGGTCGTTGCAGGTAATCCTGCTAGAGTTATAGGAACATATAGTAATGTTTTAAAAAGAAGGATTCAAGAAAATATGTGATTTAATAGTATTTCCGGATGGTGAAAAATGTTAAATGCGGAAAATCAATATCGGCAAGTGCTAAAAAGGTTGAAAGATTATTGTAATCAGAAAGGGGAAACAATTTATTCACTATCAAAGAAAACGGGATTGTCAACATCCAGTCTAAGTAATTTGTTAGCGGGTAAGACAAAGCCATATGTTTATACGTTGATATTGATTTGCAATGCGTTGGAAATCCCGTTATCTACCATATTCGAGGAATCTGGAAATGTGAATTCGGAAGAACAAGAAATCGTTGAGTCGTATCGCATAATGGGCACTGAAAAGACAAAACTACTAAGGATTTATATTGAGATGCTGCTTCAATATAAGAAGATAAAGTGAGTGTGCTATATCGAAAGAATTTGTTCTCCATAAAGAAAGAACTGGATTTCTGTCTTGTGGTATTATAATAGTAAACTAGGGAGCTTTTATATCACTAGAAAGAGAAATTCCACGTAAGCGATCAATAATCTCCCGGCTAGGAATCACCTTCATTAAGTGCGATAATAGATTCTGAGAAGTCTAAGAATCTAAAAAGGTGGAGTGAAAAATGGCGGGTGAATATCCAGTAAAGAGCAGGCAGACGGATTCAAAGGAATGTGCTTCAGCTGGGAGTAAAGGGACAAAACAATAGGAAACAAGGCCGTGTAGTTATATTAACACGGTAGCTGCTCGAAAATGCAAACCGCTACGATGTGAGCAGCAGGCAATGTTCTATAAACGGGTTAGGGCAGAGACCGAATAATGTAAAGTGTTTGTGCCCTCACGCACCAACCTCAAATCACTGCACTCGTTTGTTCGCAAATAGACCAAAACCGTGTCCACGGCCTGGACTAAAACGTGTTGGCACCGCCCCATCTTGCTCACACCGTTTTCATTTTACTTTCTAACCCTTGCAATTCCCACTCTATAATGCTATACTCGAAATATAAACTCGAATGGAGAGGTGGTACTTATGCCCAGAACTAAAGGTAGCAAAAACAAGAAGTCTTTGACGGTTGATTATGCAGCGCTTATTGCGGAAAAGCAGGCTGAAAAGGATGCTGCAGCGAATGAGATTGCAGCTGTTGCTGCAAATATCGAAGAGCTGAAGGCAGAACTAAAAAGCAAGAAGACTGCAGCAAAGAAGCTCGACAAGGAATTGGCTAAATTGGTGGCCAAGAAGGCCGCTGTTGAGTCTGCGGCTGCTGAGGCTGCAAAGCGCGGTGAGGCAGAGGCCATGCTGAAGAAGCTTCTGGCCGAGGGCATGAGTGCCGATGAAATCATTGATAAGCTGAAATAATCAGCAACAGCCGTGCATGGGTTGCACGGCTGTTTTAAGAGGCATCTATATAGATTGTGACGCCATACAATTGCACGCCTTGTATTTGACTCAAAACTCATTCCCCGGCTTTCATTTGTAGCCCCCTCTCCCCTACCCCATTTCAGCAAGGAGCCAGATTTCGTGAAAACAGCTTGTGACGCTAATAAGGCCCAGCCATCAAATCAACCTCATTCAGATGACGCCCCAAATCCAAGAAAACCGAATCACAACACGCAAGAACTTCTCCGCCGCCAGATGCAGCAGGCTGTGCTGCTGTATGGTTCCGGGAATAGCCACCCTTCCCTGCAGAAGATTGCAGACGAGCTGGCTTTGAACCCCATCAAGGTGCGCAAACTATTGATTACTGCCGGCGTATATAGATCTGACATAGCCGCTCGGGTCAATGAGCGATTCTCTGCGTATCAACAGGAAGGCATCCCTCATAAGGACGCTATCGCCTTCACTGCACGGGATATGCAGCTTTCCACATCCTCGGTAGCCTCTTACCTGCCCTACAGCAAATGCCTGTACTTCCCTGCCGAAACCGCTGCAGACAACCTAAGCACCGGTGCCGAACGCCAGCGCCGTTATATAGCTGTGCAGCGCTTGCGGGAAAATCCCACCGAGAAAACTCTTTGGAACTGCGTCGTTGCTTTTCGCAATTATCCATTTACAACACTTTCCGGCTTGCCATTCACTTACGATTTGAAAATGGGACGCCACGGCAAATTTACTAAAGAGCTGTGGATCACCCGGCGCGAGAACAGCAAAAGTCTTACCTGGAGTTCCGTAGTTCTGGCTTTCCGAAATATTGAAGAAATTGGTGCTGAAGTCGAACGCCCCAAGGCACTGGGCGATATACGGGGCGTTTCGTACATTTACGCACTGTTCTGCCGATTTGGACTAATAAGGACACCCCGTGGTACGACATAGCCAGCAAGGGACTGCTCTTGCGCGGAAATTGATTGACTACATGGAAACGCACGATGGCTGTGCTGAGTGTTATCCCTATGATATCATTGAGGAGCTAAAGAGCACATTCTGGTTGGAGTAATCCTGTCATAGTTTTTCGTACAAAAAAGCTCTGCCAGCGAACTGGCAGAGCAGGGATCCTGTGAATTACTGGTTGAAATACACTCGCCCTGGGATGGCATTAAAGTGCTATCCCTACTGGCCCGATTTCAAGCGACATTATGTACTCAAGGCAAGTGCTTCACTTCTTATTTTCTTTGTTTTTAGCCATCTTTTCTTTTTCCGCGGATTCCCGCAGATCTTCCCAAAAGCAAGACATCAAATGATCCATCATGTTCATACTCCATTGCCCTGTGAAAATAATAATCAAAAGAACACATACTCATAGTTCTGCGTGCTCCTGACTTGTAGATTTTCGGGTAAATTCGGGCCCCGAAATGTACATCGGAAACCCTGTACATTTTTGCGAAAATGTATTCATACGGTCAAAACAATAAAAAAAGTCCCTAATTGCGGTAAAAGCAATTAGGGACTTAACAGGTTATTATAGATTGACCTTAGAATTCAGGTCTTTCCACATTCCCGTCCAAAACACGCAGCAACGCCAATTCCTATAAGGATGTACCCCTATTGGAAGCCATTGCAATGCTTAGAACCAACCTGCAAATTACTTGCGGGGAGCTTTAATGGCAGCCTGCTTATTGGGTCGTCATCATAGGTATGTACCCAAAAGCGCGTACTGTTTGCATCCTCAAGTATCCTATTGACGGCCCCATCCCCTTTCTTCGCTTTTGTTTTTCCCGGCATGATTTTTTCCGCCGAAATCGAATGGTAATTGTACGTTCCGCGCACATTGCATTGAACAGTGCATGACTCTTGAAATAGATTTAGTTCCCAGATGAATTTCTGTCCATCGATGGAGAAGATTCTCAGCACAAATCTGTCCAGAAATTCCCGGTACAAAACATTCCATTTGGCAGACCATACTTTCTTCCGGTCATTAAAACGCTGTC
>OGZC01001323.1_pt1 | contig 13419 bp, 9 predicted proteins | sample 1576751 | NCBI WGS metagenome assembly OGZC01 (sample SAMEA3541486, study PRJEB24748) | human gut metagenome | biome: human gut; feature: human-associated habitat; material: faeces | place: China | collected 2012
GATCGGGATTGGCGAGGCGCAAGGCTTCAGTACGGGGTGGGTAGCGGGAGCGATTATATCGGGCGCTTATTTCGGGGATAAGATGTCGCCGTTATCAGACACTACGGTATTGGCGGCCTCCGTAACGGACACGCCCCTTTTCACGCATATCCGGTATATGCTTTATACGACCGTTCCCTCTATGATCGTCACACTGATCGTATTCAGCATCGCCGGATTCTCGAGGGAGGCAGCGGACGCATCCCAGATAGCCGCTTTCTCCGAAGCCTTGAAAGGCTCGTTCCATATCACGCCTTGGCTTATGATCGTACCGATCGTTACCGGAATCATGATCGCCAAGAAGACACCTTCGATCGTAGTGCTTTTCGCCTCTTCCATACTCGCCGGAATATTCGCCTTGATCTTCCAGCCAAACGCCTTATTGGAGATTTCCGGGATCACAGATAGCGGGATTATCGCCTATATCAAAGGTCTGCTGATGACTTTCTATGACAGCACGCAGATACAGACCGGCAACGAGGCCTTGAACTCTCTAGTCTCTACCCGGGGAATGGCCGGGATGATGAACACGATTTGGCTGATCATTTGCGCCATGTGTTTCGGCGGGGCCATGTCCGCTAGCGGCATGCTAGAAAGTATCACACGTATCTTCTTGCATTTCATGCGAGGCCGTACCAGCATGGTCGCCTCTACCGTCGTGTCCGGATTATCCTTGAACATCTGCACGGCGGACCAGTTCATCGCCATCATCCTGAACAGCGAAATGTTTAAAGAAGTATATAAGCAACGTGGATTCGAGAGCCGCCTGCTTAGCCGGACAACGGAAGACTCAGTCACCGTCACCTCCGTGCTGATCCCGTGGACGACTTGCGGCATGACACAATCTACAATCCTTGGCGTATCTACTTGGACTTATTTCCCTTATTGCGTCTTTAATATCGTCAGCCCGTTTATGAGCATTCTTATAGCGGCAACCGGTTATAAGATCGTCCAAAAGACTGTGAAATAAGCACGGCTTTTTTATGCCCCCCATTGAGGAAAAGAGTATTATAAATAGGAAAATAAAAAATGCCCTTTGGAAAGTTGTATTTCTATATAACCTTTCATATCTTTGCGCTATGAGAAAGATAATCACATATAAAACCTATTTCAGCGACTTCATTAAGAAGTTATCCAAAGATGAAGTAAATAAAATACGTCGTGCATTAGACCTGTTTAAGATAGAGGATAAAATGCCACGACATTTTATTAAGTTTATACGTGATGGAGTTTATGAGTTCCGTGTCACTTATGGAAACAATGAATCTCGCATCTTTTTCATATATGACGGTGATACTATTGTTGTACTTTTTAACGCATTCAAAAAGAAGACACAGAAAACACCGGATAGTGAGATTAAAAAGGCTTTAAAATTAAAGGAGGAATATTATGATACTAAAAGAAATCAGTAAAGACATCTATGATGTAGATGCATGGCTGGACGAAGGTCTTGGCAAAGAAGGAACTCCCGAACGTGAAAAGAACCGTGAAAAGGCATGGGAAGAGTATAATGCTCAAATCTTATTGGATGCCCGTAAAAACGCAAGGCTTACGCAGGCGGAACTTGCCAAGCGTATAGGAGCCGACAAGGGTTATATCTCAAGAATAGAGAGGGGACTTACAGTTCCAACAGTTTCTACTTTGTATCGCATCGCAGCAGCTATGGGGCTAACTGTTGAGTTACGACCTATGTGATAAAAGCCGGAGCACTGAACTCCGGCGAGCGTGCTTGGAGAAACTTTCAATATTCGTCTATATTTTAGATGAAAGAGCCGTGTGAAATAAGGAAATCAATCTATAATTCATAACGCTGTTCACGGTATTTTTCGTATTTTCGCACCATCATTATTTAAGCGACTGAATGAACAATGGAAAATCATCTTAAGAAGATGCCCTCCCCTCTACTTTCACTAGTGCCTATCCTCGTGCTGGTAGCTCTTTTGTTTGTAACCATACGCACTTTTGGCAGCGACGCGTTGAGCGGCGGAAGCCAAGTCGTATTACTTACCACCACGGCGGTCGCCTCCCTTTTGGCCATGATCTTCTGCAAAGTCAAATGGCGTGATATAGAAGAGGCGATATGTAAAAACATATTGGGAGTGGCCACGGCTATAATTATCCTATTGTTGATTGGCGCCTTATCCGGTAGCTGGATGATCAGCGGTATCGTCCCGACCTTGATTTATTACGGGATGCAAATCATCCATCCGAGTTTCTTCCTTGCCTCTTGTTGCGTGATCTGCGCTGTCGTATCCGTTATGACCGGTAGCTCGTGGACTACCATCGCCACGATCGGTATCGCCTTGATGGGTATCGGTGAGGCACAGGGCTTCGCTACGGGGTGGGTAGCCGGGGCGATCATCTCGGGCGCTTATTTCGGGGATAAGATCTCACCGCTTTCGGACACGACGGTATTAGCCTCTTCCGTAACGCATACCCCTTTGTTCTCCCATATCCGGTATATGATGCTTACGACAATACCGTCTATGGTGATCACGTTGATTATCTTTACCATAGCGGGTTTTACGCATACCTCGAACGCATCCGGGCAAATAGCCGAGTTCGCCGCCTCGTTGAACGAAAGTTTTAATATCTCACTCTGGCTACTGATCGTACCGGTGGTAACGGGTATATTAATCGCCAAGAAAGTACCGTCTTTGATCACCTTGTTTATCTCGACAGCGATGGCGGGGGGGCTCGAGATCTTTTTCCAGCCTCATTTATTGCAAGAGGTAGCGGGAGCGTCGGTAGCGGATGCCTCCTCCCTGTTTAAGGGATTATTCATGACATTCTACGGGAGTACCCAAATCGATACGGGCAACGAGGCCTTGAACAGCTTGGTCGCCACCCGGGGTATGGCGGGTATGATGAATACGATCTGGCTGATCATCTGCGCCATGTGCTTCGGTGGTTCCATGACGGCCAGCGGTATGCTGGAAAGCCTTACGTCCGTATTCCTGCGCTTTATGAAACGGAGGGTCGGCATGGTGGCGTCTACCGTATTCTCTGGTTTATTCTTGAATATCGTTACGGCCGATCAATACATATCTATTATCCTTACCGGAAATATGTTCAAGGATATCTACAAGAAAAAAGGATATGAGAGTCGCCTGTTAAGCCGTACGACGGAAGATTCCGTAACCGTAACGTCCGTGCTGGTACCGTGGAACACCTGCGGCATGACGCAAGCCACGATATTAGGCGTAGCGACCCTGACGTATCTTCCTTATTGCTTCTTTAACCTGATCAGTCCGTTGATGAGTATTACGATGGCCGCCATTGGCTTCAAAATAAAGCAACACCATGAAGAAGATCAGAGTATCATTGTTAACTAAAGTCGTTATCGCTATCGCCGCCGGCGTATTGTTCGGCAACTTCCTATCGTTCTCCATCCCTCTAATCATATTGGGGCTGGTGACTCCCGCTATCGGAGATCTGGGTAAAGGAGCCGGAAAGCTATTGTTGATAACCGCCTTGATCGCTTACGGTTCAACAGTCTTCTCGGGTTTCTTCACGTTCCTGAGCGGCCTCCCAGACGCTGTATGGGGCAGAAGGCACATACTACCGACCAACACGGAATTGACGGCAATGGAGAATCCGGAAGATTTCATGCTGACACCTTACTTCGTGGTAAATATGCCGCCTTTAATGGATGTCATGACAGCCTTGCTGCTATCCTTTACGATTGGCCTAGGGCTTTCTAATATAGCGGGAACCACCCTGCGTGACTCTTTCACGGATTTCAAGGAAATTATCATTAAGCTAATCGAGGTGGTTATCATCCCGTTATTACCGCTCCATATTTTCGGTATCTTCCTGAACATGACCGTGAGCGGACAAGTCATGAGTATTATCACGATGTTCCTCAAGGTTATCATAGTCATCTTTGTCTTACATGTATTATTGTTATTGATCCAATTCACGATAGCCGGAGCCATAGCCGGGAAAAATCCGCTCCGCCTCTTGAAGAATATGTTACCGGCCTACGCTACGGCTCTGGGGACCCAATCCTCCGCCGCCACGATTCCCGTGACACTGGCGCAGGCTGTCAAGAATGGCGTACGGGAGAATATAGCGATCTTTACCGTTCCGCTTTGCGCCACGATCCATCTGGCAGGTAGCACCATGAAAATCGTAGCTTGCGCTATGGCTATCATGATCATGGCGGGAGAACCGGTTACCTTCTCCAATTTCAGCGGATTTATCATGATGCTGGGAATTACGATGGTAGCGGCTCCGGGGGTTCCGGGAGGGGCTATTATGGCCGCTTTGGGTATCTTGCAAAGTATGCTAGGATTCAATGAGACACTGCAAGCGTTAATGATCGCCCTTTATATTGCCATGGATAGTTTTGGCACCGCTTGCAACGTGACGGGAGATGGCGCTATCGCTGTCGTGGTGGATAAAATAGCCGGGAAAAACACCCCATAGTTACCTAGAGTAGCAGGAAGCCATAAGCGCCTCCAAGGTATCGACCTCTTTTTCCCGCATCATCGTAAGGGCGATATGGGCACAGGCGTAAGCGTCGGCCATGGCGTTATGATGTTGGGTAAGGTCGTAACCGCAGTGGGCGGCTACTGTCTGCAACTGATGATTTACCAGAAATGGGTACATCTTCCGGGATAGACGGCAAGTGCAATAGAAGGGATATTTCGGATAGGCTAAGTCATATACCTCGTGGGCGGCTTTCAGGCATCCCTCATCAAACGGACTGTTATGGGCAACAAGGGGGAGATCCTTTAGTTTCGGGGCGATGCTTTCCCAAGCCTCCTCGAAACATAACGCATCATTCGTATCCTCAACGCTCAACCCATGTATAGCCGTAGTCCAACGGGTATAGAAATTAGGGGTAGGACGTACCAAGGTATAAATGCTATCTACTACCCAGTCATCCTCCAATATGGCGATACCTATACTGCAAATACTGCTCCGCTTTCCATTAGCGGTCTCAAAGTCAATGGCTGCGAATCGTTCCATAGATAGATTACTAGTTTTTAATCCGTTTACTATTTATTTGTAGAGACGAGGCGTGCCCCATCTCTACAAATAACCTCTCATTATTTATGGCTCCAGTCCCTTGGTGCGGGGACAGGGGCTAGCGGTTTGCGTTCTTTTAATTGTTTCATGACTTCCTCGATAGCACGGTCTAATTGTTGATCCTCACCGTTCCATTCCTTGATGGGGTCGTTATCGATCAAGATATCCGGATCCACACCGTGGTTCTCGATAATCCAGTTACCCGTCTTCGGATCATAGCTCGTGAAGAAAGGCACACGGATATCCGTACCGTCCATATAAGGAAGCGGGCCGCTAATACCGATGATACCGCCCCAAGTACGGGTTCCAATCAATTTACCTAAGCCAAGCGCACGGAAGCCCCACGGGAATAAATCGCCATCGGAAGCGGAATACTTATTGATCAAGCAAACTTTCGGGCCAACCTGTACGGCATCCGGTACGGTCCCGATCAAAGAAGAACCCCGGCGCATTGTCAAACGATACGGCTCACGAGACAGACGTTCCAGAATCATCGGGGAGACATTTCCACCGCCATTCGCACGATCATCGATAATCAAACCTTCTTTATCCAATTGCGGATAGAAATAGCGGGAGAACTCATTCAAGCCTTCCGGCCCCATATCCGGGATATAGATATAACCGACCTTACCGTTCGTCGCCTTATCTACCTTCTTGATATTATCTTGGATCCAATTATAGTGATACAAAGAATATTCTTCCGCCAACGGACTGACCACGATCTTACGAGCCCCCGCCAACTGAGGCTTGCTATTCAAAGACAACTCGGTCGGAACGTTCGCCTTCCCGATCAACAACTTATACATATCGTTCACGCTATTCGTAGGTACTCCGTCTATAGCGACGATATACTCTCCGGCCTTCGCCTCAACACCCGGCTCTGTCAATGGAGAACGTAATTCCTTACTCCAAGAAGCCCCCGGCAGGATCTTTTCCAAGCGGAAGAAACCACTCTTATCCCGAGAAACCTCAGCACCTAGCAGACCCATCGATACCCGTTTAGGACTTTCCACCTCACCGGGGTTCACATAAGCATGCCCTACTCCCAGCTCGCCGATCATCTCGCCAATAATATAATTCAAGTCCAAACGTGTTTTCACGTAAGGAAGAAGGGCGGCGTATTTCTCCTTGATCGCCTTCCAATCCTTGCCATGCATATTCTCCAGATAGAAACCATCCCGGAAAGCACGCCAAGCCTCATCGAAGATTTGCGCCCATTCCTTCGTATAGTCTACCGTGATCTTCATATTCGCCAGATTAACCGGCTTACTTAAATCCGCTTTACCCTTCGGTATATCGGTTACGAATAGTTGATCGTCCTTAAAGAAAACAGCTTTCTTGCCAGCCGGATCAACCATCATAGCGGCATCGCTAACGGTTTCCTCTTTCTGTTTCTTCAAGTCAAACATTTTCATGCCGCCTTTCGTGAAATAATACACGTTCGTTCCATCGGAATAAAGATCGTAGTAATTCGATCCCGGCAAGGGGAGCTTAACGATTCGATCCGTGATACCCTCTATATCAATCTTTACGACCGGAGTAGAAGCCTCATTCTTTGTCTCGTCCTTTTTAGAGGCATCCGCTTTCGCTGGGGTAGATTCAATGGCGACCTCCGCATCCGTTTCCATAAACGGGGAAGCGGTATCCTTAGACAATAACGCCAGATATACGCCACCCATATTATTATACACATGATTCCATTCCGTTTGGCTATACGTAGGATTGAAATCACGGGCGGAAGTGAATACCAGATATTTGCCATCCGTACTGAATACCGGAGAATAAGACTCGTACCATTTATCGGTCACGGGATATTCTTTCTTACCCGCGATATCGTAGACATAGACGATCGAGAAATTATTATCGGACACACGGGAATAAGTCAACCAATTATTATCCGGAGAGAAACTTACGTTGCGGGCTTCACCTAACAGACTTTGTGAGATAGTTGTTAGCTGTTTGTTAGATACGTCCAAAAGATTGATCCGATTCTTACGATCCGTATAGACAATCTTCTTGGAATCCGGACTCCACTGGAAAGTACGGATATACGTATCGTTATTCTTGGTCAACTGGGTAGGCTCGCCCCCCTCGGAATCTTGGAGATACAGCTCGGTCTCGCCGGTAGCGTCGGAGATATAGGCTATATGTTTTCCGTCCGGAGACCATTGAGCGTCACGTTCGTGCGCTCCCGGAGTACGGGTGATATTTTTCGTAACCCCTTTATCTACCGGTATATTGAATACCTCGCCACGAGCTGTCACCACCATACGCTCACCTTTGGGGGAGAGGCTGGCACTCGTGATATATTTGGAACCATCCTTGATCTCGCTACGTGCGTAGACATTATCGGAGGCAAGGGTAACGTTCACTTTCTCCGGTTTCTTCGACGCCGCATCCATCTTATAGATATAGCCTCCATTCTCGAAAACGATCGTATTCCCGAAACTACTAGGGAATTTCACGTCGTACTCAGTGAAGTTCGTCACCTTACTTGTTTGTTTAGTCTTCGTATTGTAAACGAACAAGTTCATCGTGTAATCCCGATCTGAAAGGAAATAGATCTCATCACCAATCCACATCGGAAAGATATCTTGCGCCTCATTGTTCGTGATATTCTCTACACTTTTCTTCTCCGGATTATAAACCCAGATATCATCGGCCATACCACCCTTATAGTATTTCCATGTACGGAACTCACGCATTACCCGGTTGTAAGCCAATTGTTTTCCGTCGGGCGAATAGCTACAAAAGCCGCCCTCGGGCAAGGGAACCACCTCGGAAAGGCCACCTTCTTTATTTACCGTATATAACTTACCGGAGAACCCATCGCTGATGCGGTTGCGGTAAACAATACCATTGCCGTCCGGTGTCCAAGTCATCACAATATTATTCGGGCCCATGCGATCGCCCAGATCATCACGGCTATTCGTAGCCGTGTAAGTGATACGCAATGGCTCACCGCCAGAAGAGGGCATCGTGTACACTTCCGTGTTACCGTCGTACTGTCCCGTAAAAGCGATCGTCTTACCATCCGGGGAGAAACGGGGAAACATCTCATACCCCACATACGATGTCAATCGCTGTGCCTCACCACCTGTAGCCGGGACCTTATATAAATCGCCAGCATACGAGAATACAATCTCTGAACCATTTGTAGCCGGAAAGCGCATTAATCTCGCCTCATCCGCCGCCATCAACAACGTAGGGATAGCGACAGCCGCCAATGCTGTTAAAATCATTCTTTTCCTCATAACCAATCTTATCTTTTAATCATATCTGTTCTATCCGTTTTTAGTTGGCCCAATAGCGGGTAGGACCTCAAATGTACATAAAAAGATCCAAAATCCAAGTCAAGTCCCTTATATATCCGATCCTAGAAAAAGTTTTAGAATCTCTAATTTATTACTACCTTTGCGCCAGAAATCAAACAATGATACAAATAAGATGAACAAGAAGCTTCTGAACAACTCAAAAAGATGGTATACCCGAGCTTTCTCGGGTAACACGATCGTGCATGTTCATTGGTTCAGCGGTTTTGTCTAAATCCATTCATACTCTTCTTGAGAGGACTTCTTTTTATAGTTCTCTTCTACACCTACATCTAGGTATTAATTGCACTCAAGTTTAACTTCTGCGGAAAAGAGGGAGTATTCGTATGCTTCGTTTCCGGGGAAAGGATGTCTTGCGCATCTCAAAATACAATATGCTTATGTTTATCATTCTAGGTCTATTAGGTCTGGGGATAAGCGTCGGTTATTTATGCCGACACGTCCCCGCTTTCAAGGGATTGGAACATTCCATCTCTTATACGATTTTCGCGATGTTGTTCATATTTGGTATTACCATAGGAGCCAACCAATCTTTGCTGAATAATATTGGTGAGTTTGGAATACAAGCTGCCATACTAGCTATTTGCGGAGTATTGGGAAGTCTGGTAGCATCTTTTATCGCTTATAAATTATTTATCAAGAAAGGAGGTCTCAATGAAAAATAACCTAATCGTTATCTTATGTTTCACAGCGGGAATCTTTTGCGGAACCTTCGCCAACACGACTATCTCCACGTATTGCGAAAAACTACCGCAATTCTTGCTATACGCCCTCGTTATCCAAGTAGGATTGAATCTGGGAGCAAACGCCGAATTAGGAAAGATGGTAAAGGATATCCGGTTTTCCAGTTTGTTACTGCCGTTCTTTACGATCATCGGCACGTTAGTATTCTCTGCGGCGGCGAGTTTGTTATTGACCTCGTGGAATATATATGATTGTATGGCTGTAGGAAGCGGATTCGCTTATTATTCCTTATCCTCCTTGCTTATCGTACAACTGAAAGAGGCGTCGGCAGGGATAGAAATCGCTTCGCAACTCGGGGCTATCGCGTTATTGGCTAATATCATCCGGGAAATGTTAGCTTTATTCGGGGCACCGTTGTATGCCTCTTTCTTTGGTAAATTCGCTCCGGTATCCGTGGCGGGAATCAATTCTATGGATGTTTGTCTTCCCGTTATCAGCCGGTATTCCGGAAAGAATATCGTACCTGTGGCTATTATTCACGGGATTATCCTCGAGATCAGCGTGCCGTTGCTTATCTCGCTCTTTTGCAAGTAGAAGCAGGATTTATCCTCAACACCCGCTATAAACACAAAAGAGGATGCGTACATTATATCGACGCATCCTCTTGTTCCTTTATCCGTACTTCCTCCTCACGGAGGTACTTACGGACCTCTTAATTTATTACTTTAGTATTAATATTAATCCAACTCCCGCCTGTTCATCCGTCACGGATTACTTGGATCGATACCCGCACGGGAATTGTATGATTATCTTATTTTGTTAAATTCTTATTTAACGATAGCCTTAACAGCTTCCTCACCATCAACAGCCACTGCTACGATACCGGCAGGAACAGAGATTGTAGCGTTATCGGAAGTAAGAACGGTCTCAGCGATTACCTTACCCAAGATATTCGTGATAACTACAGACTTACCAGCTGCGCCTTGAACGGTTACGGTACCGTTACCGGCTACTACAGAGATACCTTCTACAGCATCGATTGTTTCGTTATCTGTTGCGATATCATCACCTTGCTCCACATTAAAGATCAAAGCATCGTCACCACCTGTATTCATCTCATCGAAATTAGAAGAACGATCATCAGACAGAACTAAACAACCATTCTGCATTCTCAACCAAGCCGCATATGTAGGAGCGATGTCACCCATAGCAGAATTATTGTAACCAGGAACATGTTTACTCTTCATAGACTCGAACAAGAATGCTCTATCAGCTTCTACCTCATTAGCGGCAACTTCCTTGTTTACGAAACGCATAGACCAAGTCACATACTTATGGTTATCACCAGATAAGATATATTTGTGTGAAACAAATTCATCTTCAGATACTCCAGCCTTCTTAGCCGCAGTCCAAGCATCCTCCTCAGCCTTGTTCAAATCAGCGAAGTTGATCTTCTCGTTCGGTAAGTTCTTGAACTCATCTCTCAAGATATACAAAGTATCAGCTACACGGATAGCTTCCACGAAACCTGCACGATCATATTTCTTCCACATGTAGTCAGCATCTTGCTCCCCATTTGATAATGTTGACCAACCATATTTATTAGCGAAATCATGGAAATTGATCAAATATTTACCTCTTTCAAAGCCCGGAACAGCCGGTTTTGCGTGAACGCAATGCCATTTATCTGTCGGTTTACCTTCTGCGGTAAAGTGATGGTCATCTTCCGTACAAGGTACGCCTTCAACTCCTTCGAAATCGTTACGATCAATAGAGATCAAATATTGAGGCTTGATATTACCAGAACCACGGTTTACCCATGCGGTATCAACGATGAATGACAAACCATCCTCAGTCTTATCCGGAGTATAAATACCTAAGAAGTCAATACCTTCTTTCATGAAGTTCTTATTATTCTCAACCTGCAAGTATTCTTTACGGTATTTCTCGATAAAACGTAAAGTATCGGCCTTGTCACCTTCATTACCTTCAAGTTCAAGAGAACTGAAACGACGGTAAAGCGGAGTGTTGTCCGGTTCGATAGCGAAAGCAGAAGTACGAGTCTCGCCTAATACTTGATTCTTCAATGTAGCGGCACCGTCATAATCGGATACTCCAGCTTTCTGATAACCTAATACATATTTTGTAGCATTAGAATAATTATCATATGCAGCATTAACAATCGCATAATAGTGCTTTCCACTGATATAGTTGTTTTCTTTGAAGAATGCATAATAAGTCGTATAAGATTGCTGATGACCAGTAGCACTAGAACCTACATTAAACTTATCTTCCTTATTAACTTTCCATTCATTAAGTTCACCTTTACCATCTTTATAAGAAACCTCATAAGCAGTTCTCACTAGAGTCTTCAAGCCTTTAATACGATTCTTAGCCACATCATCGCTAACCTTATAACCGTAAGGGATATCTACAGTCGCAAATATCTTTGAGTTATTATTCCAACGCTCAGTCAATGTATCAATTACGAAAGCATCTTTTCCATCCAACACAGTCAACGTAGAGTCTGTAGATTTAGCGATGTATTTATCCGTAGCATAAGGATGCCAATAGTTAAACGTATATTTGTTAACCAACAAAGAATCTTTCTCCAACTTTCTGTAACCTAAATACGGATCAGAAATAGAAGCTGCCGGAACTTTCTCGAAGAACAAAGAATCTATACCGACAGAGCCATACTCCGCTGTAAGTTTATCTCCATATACAAACATATAAGAACCACCCTCTGCCTTTCTTAACTGAACAGTAGAATAAACAGCAGTCTTATATGACTCCATCTGGCCATCACCATCAAAATCCGCATTTATAACTTTATCTGCGAATTCACGGTTAGAGATAGTAACCGGAGACACAGCCTTCACTTTATCATTACTTGTATTTTTCTTCAATACAACCCATTGATAAGCTGGCATATGAGCAACACTCTGCTCATCCTCATTCACGGTTGTCCAACGGATAGTACCATTCTCATAGATAGGAGAAGCTAAATACTGTCCTTGTTTATTCTTGATGAAATAAACACCATCATCAACGGAAGTCTTGGAAGAACCCTTTTCCTCACATCCGCTAAGACCCAAAGAAATATGAGTGTTCTGGTCCTCCGGATCAACTGTCAAAATACAAGTTTCATCTTTAATCAAGTCTTGCAAAGAGACACGCCAGAACTCATGCTCGTTAACTGGAGTAGCCGTAACGTGCGTATTCCAATACTTGCCATCATTATTCCAAGTAACTTTTTTTACATAGATGTATAAGCTATCGCCACTCGGAGAATAGATGAATTTGAACTGATGTTGAGCACGTAATTCAGAGCTAATAGAACTGTAAGCATCAGCTTTATCCTTTGCTTTCTCTGTCCAACCGTAAGCTAAGAACTTTGTACCTGTCTCATTCGTATAAGCCGTATCAACTTTCAAATAAGCGTCTTTATCCTTTTGCTTGATGAAAAGCCATTTGTTATTATCTTTATCCTCTGCGATAAACTTCTGCTCATTGAACGGATTCTTTAAGCTAGTACCTTTCACGTCCGGAGTGAAAGTCAATTGTACTCCAGCCTTGTTATCTTGAAGAAGACCCAACTTCGTATTTACTTGATCTTCGCTCAATGCGATTTGTGCTGCGCCAACCAAAGCAAAGTTAGTCACATCAGCGGCGTTTGAAGTGGCATCTATTTGATTAGCACCCCACTTGGCAACCTTAACAGCTCCGGTAGTAGGATCCGCTTTCAAACCAACAATTGAGTCCGTTGAGAAATAAGAATACAAAGGTCTCTTTTCTTCCAAATCCTTGTATGAGCGAGAGAATGCCCAACCTGCGATCTCACCACCTAAAACAGGTTTCCAAGCACCATTCGTACCATTCTCAGTCTTCTCATGGCCAGCCATTGTCAAATCCAACATAGTTCCAGACAATTTATTCTGGAAGTCATAAATAGGAGCTTGACCTTGATTATAATTAGAGACAGAAACACACCACAATGTAGCCTCTAAGTTATTTTTAGCTTCGCTTGCACTATAAACACGTAGTTCATAATCACCTGTTCCACGATTTAGCTCCATCGCAAGATAAGCAGGAGTAGTGCCATCCATGACCTTCAACTGATAAAGACCAGAATTAGCTCCCTCCTTCAAACCGCCTAAACGCCATTCTTGACCCAATACAGTTTCCGGGTCTACTCGACTTGGTGTAGTCTGTGCATTAACAGACATAACACTTAACAGTGCCATACCTGCCAAAAGAGTAGAAAACTTCTTGTTCATAAATTCAAAATTTAATATTAATAATAGTGTTAATTAAAGTCCATCCC
>OGZC01001326.1_pt1 | contig 13405 bp, 18 predicted proteins | sample 1576751 | NCBI WGS metagenome assembly OGZC01 (sample SAMEA3541486, study PRJEB24748) | human gut metagenome | biome: human gut; feature: human-associated habitat; material: faeces | place: China | collected 2012
ATGTGGTGGACAGTGGAGCTATATTATTTTCTTATAGTTGATATTAGAATATATAATGATAAAAGTTATTGCTTTTTAGTATTTTTTATGATAAGATATAGACAATCAAACAAGAGCAGAACACAGAACACAATAGCCGAACGGAGAAAGGATAATTAAAATGAAATTCATGAAGAACAAAGGCTACGAAGAAACCACCTTGCGAAAAGTCCGCAACGATGATAAAACAATTCTTTACGGCGTGGTTGGAACGGTTGCTGATCTTATTAAGGTTGGCATTATTACGTGGTGTGTTGAAGATAAAGATCTTTGGTTGTTCTTACCTGTAAGCAATATACAAGACGGTCATTTCGGAAAGACCAGAGAAGAAGCGTGTGAAGTAATTAAGGAGGGTTAAATCATGAATGAAATTCATTATAAAAACATCAACGATGAAATCCGTTATAAAACCATTGTGAAGCACGTTGAAGAATGGTAAAGCATTGCTTTTGATTTCTACTCAAGCAAGCGTGACAAATACGGAGAGTGTGACCAAGAGGTTGCAATTCGCAAAGGTGAATGGAAAGTCTGGAATATGCTAATGCTACTCATGAAAGACGATCGCCGCATGGCACAGTTAGCACGGCGGTATTTTGGAAAGGAGGCGTATTAAATGCGCTACCGTTTGATCTACTACAAGAATGGCGAACAATTTTCCTACTGGTCAGATGATTATGCTCGGATTTTTGTTCGTTCTCTCTATTTATATAATGACTGTGGAAATCTGGGAATACAATGAGAAGGGATCACACTTGTTGGAAAGGAGATTATACAATGGTTAACCAGTTACGGAAAGAAAATGCTAATCGTTATATCAATGATCTGGCGGAAAAGGTGCGTTATTGGCTTAACCGTGAAGGATGGGATAGCGAAGTATATCGGCGTAGTTTGGCAAGATATGCTACTGCAAAGATCATGTATGCAATTCTAACCGGTGAAGAATATCAGGAGGATTATTTAAATGAGCGGTAATAGATGGTTGCTGACAGTCCACTACACGTATCGGCCCAAGACCACATATCTATTTTTCGGCATGGCACCGGCGCTGCAATGTGCCGCTATTATCAAGCAAACGCATCCAGATATCCGCATCAATCTCATACGAAAGGAGCTGACCAGAGAACAATGCGAAGCCGTTTTAAGCACGGGGAATGCACCCACATGACGCTATCCGTCACGGCAGAGATGAAGCACCAGATTGAACAGATCGCAGCGCAGAACGACATGAGCGCTTCCGCCCTTTGCCGTGAACTGTTCCGGAAGGAGATCGCACAGCATGAAATTTGTGAGAATAGCAGACCCTGCAACCGGTGAAATGATTGACCCCAAGGACACGCCTGACCTCTACACACTGGACGCGATCCGGCATGCGGATGTATGGACACCAGAAAACATCAAGAGCGAGTACCAACGCTTGCGCGCAATCGCACAGAAGCGCCTAAAGCGAATCGAAGCCGAGGAAATCGGCAGATCCAGCAAAACATACTATTATAATAAGGATCGTTATAAGCCATCCTCTGAACTGAAACCATATGAAATGAAGCTGCTGCTTGCAGAACTTGCGAAGATGATGACCGCGCGAACCGGAACGCTGCGCGGCATTAAGAGAGCCAGAGACAAAGTAATTAAGACTTTCAACAAGCACGGTTACACCTTTGTAAATGAATCTAACTTTGTCGATCTGGGCGAGTTTTTCCGGCAGTGGAAAAATGGTATGATGCGCGGCTATGGATCCACGGTTGCGCTGGATTTTTACGAGACAATCCGGAATAGCGAAGCCTTTGAGAAAGCTGCTGAACGCAAAGACAAAACAGCGCAGGTCCTACGCGATTTCGAGGCGTGGCAGGAGGAAAAGAACAAGCCATACAAGCAAGAGCGGAATGTTATTGAGAAAAGCTCCGACGATCTATACAAGGAGCTGAAAGACTTCTTGTGATTATCAGTGCAGCTGAATTTCCTTATGATTGGCTTGCAAACATTCCTCTGGTGAAGCGCAAACCGGGCAACCAGCGCACGAAGAAAAGACGAAAATACAAGGATCTGATTACAGCCTTTGACATTGAGACAACCAGACTTCCGGACATTGAGCAATCCTTTATGTATGTGTGGCAGTGGCAATTTGGCACTAAATACACAGTTGTAGGCCGGACGTGGGAAGAATTCTTAGAATTCCAGAACCACCTGCGAAGCGTTCTTGATGATGTGTTCCTGCCTGTATTCGTTCACAACTTGTCCTATGAATTCCAATTTTTAAAGGGTATCTATTACTTTGATCAAGATGATGTATTTGCCATTAAATCGCGTAAAGTCCTAAAGTGTGATATGTGGGATTGCTTTGAGTTTCGCTGCTCATATCTCCACAGCAACATGAATCTGGACACATACACCAAGAAAATGGGCGTGCAGCATGCGAAGCTGTCCGGCACATTTGATTATGACAAGATCCGCTACCCATGGACGGAACTGAGCGAATCAGAGCTAGCCTATTGCGTGCATGATGTGCAGGGCCTTGTGGAAGCCATCCAGATAGAAATGGAGCATGACGGCGATACGATCTATACTTTCCCTCTAACGTCAACGGGATACGTTCGGCGGGATGCCAAGAAAGCAATGTCGGATGTGTCATACAGCTTTGTAAAGTCACAGCTGCCAGATTACGAGATTTACAAGATGCTCCGCGAAGCGTTTCGGGGTGGTAACACCCACGCGAACCGCTACTACACTAAATACACGCTGCATAACGTCCACAGCGCCGACAGATCCAGCAGCTACCCGGACGTGATGTGCAACTGTAAATTTCCAATCAGCGAATTTTACCGGCTGGGCGATCTGCCCTATGAAGAAGTTATAAAAATGCTGGGCGTCCGTGAGAAAGCCTGCATCATGCGCGTAGCGTTGACTGGGCCACATCTGCGGCGTATTGATTGGGGCTGTCCCTATCTAAGCCTATCGAAATGCCGACACACAGAGAACGCGCTGGTGGACAACGGAAGAATCATTTCCGCTGACTACTTAGAAACCACCATAACAGACATTGATCTCAAGATTTTGATTTCCGAGTATGACTGGACAGATATCAAATTTTATGACGTTGCGTGTGCGCGATATGGCTATCTTCCGCGACCACTTATAAAAACGATCTGCCAATACTACCACTATAAAACAGAGCTGAAAAACGTAGAAGGGCAAGAGCTGCTGTATGAAAAATCTAAGAAGAAGCTGAATTCCCTATACGGCATGTGTGCTCAAGATCCGGTGAAGCAGTCCATCCTATTTATAAACAATATGTTCGAGGAACAGTACGAGGATGAAGCAGGGCTGCTGCTTGCGCATAACAGGAAAGCATTTCTCGCTTATCAATGGGGGGTGTGGGTGACGGCATGGGCACGCTACCGGCTGGAAGAAGGTATACAGCTTGCCCACGGAGATCCAGACGATCCCAACGCGCCGCAGTTTGTTTACTGCGACACAGACAGCGTGAAATATTTAGGCGAAATCAACTTGAAGAAATTTAACAACGCGCGTATAAAAGACAGTCGTAAAAGTGGAGCGTTTGCCACCGATCCCAGCGGTGAAACTCACTACATGGGCGTGTATGAGCAAGAGCATGACATGTGTGAGTTTCGCACGATGGGAGCGAAGAAATATGTTTACCGCGAAACGCCGGATACTAAACTGATTTGTACAATCGCAGGCGTGGCGAAAACGAAAGGGGGTGAAGAGCTTGAAGCACACGGAGGTATCACAGCATTTCATGAGGGTTTTACTTTTGAAGAAGCCGGAGGACTTGAAGCAGTCTACAATGATATGCCGGTTGGTGAGTATCGCGAGTATCAGGCCGAGGGCCGCGCCCTTAGAATAACTTCTAACGTCTCTCTACGTCGCAGCACTTACACATTGGGCCTTGCCGCTGATTATAAGCGGCTGCTAACCGAAATTCGCTACGAATACGAATAACATTAATTTTAAAGGAGATTATCACTATGGCTACTATCATTAAGAGCAACAAGGAACTGAACAAGCGCGAAAGCTACAAGCTCACTCTGGATCCGGCTATCAAGAAGATGAAGGACTTCATCGGCGTTCAGATCGATGTGGCCGCGTACTGCTTGTACAAGGACGTAAACAAGGACGGCAAGGAAGTTGAAGTGCTGTCCGTCATGGACAAGGACGGCGGCGTTTGCGCAACCAACAGCGACACCTTCAAGCGCGATTTCATGAACATTGCGGATCTGATGGACGGCGATGACTACACAATCGAAGTTATCAGCGGACAGAGCAAGGCAGGCCGTGAGTTCATCACCTGCACTTTGGTGTAACTATGAGCCGTGTATATCTGGATAGTGGTTATTTAGATGTGCATGGCCTGCTGGCTAAGGGCCTGCCCTTCAACTTTGCTGTTGGAGGGCGGGCCACCGGCAAGACCTACGGAAGCCTGCTGGAGACGCTGAACGAAAAGCGCACATTCCTATTTCTGCGCAGAACGCAGGCCCAAGCCGATATCGTGACACGTCCGGAATTTTCACCATTCAAGCGGATCTGCGAAGATCACGAGCTAAATATCTCATGCGCTCCGATCACGAAGTATAACAGCGCGTTTTACTATTATAAGGAAACGGAAGAAGGCAAGCAGGTTCCGGACGGTGGGCCAATCGGCTATTCAGCTGCACTCTCCACATTTTCAAATATCCGAGGTTTTGACGCGTCAGATGTGGATCTCATGATCTTTGATGAATTCGTCCCAGAGCGGCACGAGCGCCCTATTAAGAACGAGTTTGAAGCGCTTATGAACTGTTATGAAACGGTCAACCGAAACAGGGAGCTTCAAGGCCGGAAGCCCGTGCAGCTTCTCTGTCTTGCAAACGCCAACGATGTTGCCAATCCTATTTTTGTAGGTTTCAACCTTGTCAAGACGGCAAACGCCATGTTAGCAAAGGGCCGCGAAGTGTATCAGGACAATGCACGAGGTTTGTGTCTCTACATGCTTCAAAAATCGCCGATCTCCGAGGAGAAGCGAAACACCGTATTGTATAAGGCCACCGAGGGCACGCGCTTTTCCGAAATGGCGCTGGATAATAAATTTTCATTCAATGATTTCAGCAACATCCGGAGCAGGCCCCTACGCGAGTTCGTTCCAATATGCGCAATCGGGAAGATCTGCTGCTACCGGCACAAGTCAGACGGCACATATTATGTTTCGCTGCATAAGTCCGGCAGTCCACCGGAATTTAGCGACAGCGAAGCGGACGTGCAGCGCTTCAAGCGCACATTCGGCTGGTTATGGGATGCGCACATGAAGAAAAAAATTGTATTTGAGGAATACTTAGCGGAGCACCTGTTGACAAAATATCTCAAATGATGGTATATTTGAGGTGAGCAAGGGCCGCACAAAGTCACAGCCGGAAGCTGGTGCACGCGTCTGACTAACGCATGATGCCCTTGCTCATTATTATAATATCCGGCAGAAAGGAAATGCGAATGGACGTTGGTACCATTAGCCAGCTTGTAAGCAATCTGGGCTTCCCTATCGTTTGTGTCGGTGTCATGTTCTGGATGCAGAACAAGGAGCGCGAAAGCCACGCGGCAGAAAGTGAGCGCTGGACGGAAGTTGTCAAGGAAAACACCGAAGCACTGCGAGATTTGAAGGAGGTTGTATCACTTCTAAAGGAGCGTGTTGGCCATGGCAGCGAAGAAAGAGAATGAGGTTGCGGTTTCAATTCCTTTGGATGATATTGAAAAAATTGAAATTTACCTGAACAAACCAAACCACCGAACACGAAAGCGGAAATCCCTATCAGCCATTATCAGCGCAACCGGCGCAGACTATGCAATTAACGGCACCTTATATAATATGAGGAACGGCAACCCTGTTTGCCCTCTGCGCCGGAACGGTGTAACGCTGTACCATGGGAAAGACCTGTATCGTGGTTATCTCTGGGACAACTACACCGCAAACAGCTTTCATTTTGATTTAGTCCCCAATGAAGCGTGGGGAAATTTCATTGCTTGCAGTCATATCCTGATGGACGGGAAAGCAATCAAGAAGCCGATCTACAACGCCGCCCAAGGCGGCAAGCGTGGAAGAACGGCTATCGGCACAAAGTACGTCAACGGGCAGAAGCGGCTTTGTCTCTATGCGTCTAAGGACGGATCACGAGCAAAGAAAACGCCGGAACAGCTTGCAAAGCTACTTCAAAGCTACGGCTGGGAAAATGCCGTTATGCTTGACTGCGGCGGCAGTTCACAGGTATACCTTGACCACGAGCGGCGGCAGGTCTGCTCAAGCCGCAGCGTGGCGCACGTCATTCTGATTTATTTAAAGAAAGGAAGAATATGAATGTTTAAACCTGACGAAATCCTGACCCTTGCAAAAGCAGGGTTTACCGCCCAGCAGATTGCGGGTCTTTCCATGCTGGCCGGACAGCATGCCCCTGTTCCGCAGCCTGCCCCTGTTCCGCAGCCTGCCCCTGTTCCGCAGCCTGCTGATCCCGTGCTTGCGGAGCTGCAAAAGTTGACCGGGCTTGTGCAGGGCAGCAACATCATGAATGTGAATCAGCCCAAAGTGCAAACCGCCGAGGAAATTCTTGCCGAGATCATCAATCCGGCACCGAAAGGGGAAAAATAAAATATGGCAAACGTAAATGATATGATGGTTTTTCAGGCCGGAACGATCCTGAAAAGCATCGTGCAGCAGGCCACCGGCCAGACGGTCATCACGGCCACAACGCCCGGCGAATTCGTGAGCGTGGCCCAGACTGCGCTGAAAACCGGCTATGATCCCATTATCAACGCGCTATCCCAGATGTGGGGAAAGACAATTTTCAGCATCCGGCCCTATACCCGGAAGTTCGGTGGACTTGAAATGTCCATGGAGCGATGGGGTAACGCCGTCCGTAAGCTGTCCATTGCTGATAAACCCATCGAGGACGATGCGCGCTTTACATGGCCAGCTGGCTATGATGTAAGTAAAGCGCCCAATGCGCTGGGCGAGGGTCAGAGCGTGGACATGTACGGGTTGAACAAGCCTGATATTTTGCAGGTGAACTTCTACGGACAGAGCGTCTATGAGAATTGTTACACTATTCATAAGGATAGCTATGATGTGGCCTTCACCAGCCCGGAAGAATTCATGCGGTTCAACTCTCTCATCACCGGCAACCGCTCTGATAAGCTGGAACAGTACCGCGAGAATATCGCGCGCGGCCAGCTGGCGAACTATATCGGCGCTCTGCTGAGCGAGAATCAGAACGCGCGTGTGGTGCACCTGCTGTCCGAGTATAATACCGAAACCGGATTGAAGTTGAATGCGCAGACCGTTTACCAGCCGGATAACTATATTAGCTTCATGCAGTGGGTTTATGCGCGAATCTCTACAATTTCCAGACTGATGACTGAACGAACCGAAATGTTTCAGACGGTCATCGGCGAGAAGCATGTATTGCGTCACACGCCTGCTAACCGGCAGAAGGTCTACCTTTATGCAAAAGTCTTGGATCAGTTTGATGCAATGGTCAAGACTAATAGCTTCCATGACAACTACCTGAAATATACTGATTACGAGGGCGTGAACTTCTGGCAGTCCATCGAAACGCCTGACAGCATCAATGTGACACCCATCTATACCGACACCACCGGCGCGATCAAGACCGGTGAAGCTGTGGAACATGCCGGTATTTTCGGCGTTATCTTTGACGAGGACGCGCTGGGTTACGCGCAGGTAAACAGCTGGGCAGCTGTCACCCCGTTCAACGCGAAGGGTGGTTACTGGAACACGTTCGATCACGTCAATTTCCGCGCGATCATGGATATGACGGAAAAGGGCGTGCTGCTGTTGCTGGATTAACAAGCGGAGGCGGGCACTTCCTTGTGTCCGCCCAATTTTAAGGAGGCTATATGTTAAATGTCACGCTGTATGAATTTAAGAAGCGCGAGAACAGCACGAAGCGTCCGGACGCCGCCGTTACTCAGAAGCAGCACACTGCAATTTTGAAAATGCCTACAAGCCTGATTAGGCCAGAGCTAACTTTTGACTTTGGACTAAAAGGAAATCCATCCTATTATAATTATGCGCACATTTCGGATCTTGGCGGCCGATACTACTTTATCACCGATTGGACGGTCAAGGAAGGCCACCTATGGACGGCGCACATGGAAGTGGACGTGCTGGCCAGCTGGAAGAACAGCATCGGAGAAAGTTTTCAGTATGTGACACGCAGCGCCTTTTCTTCTGACGGAAGCGTGATTGACGGACTGTACCCGGCTAAGGGCGATGCCACTTTGAGCGCGGAATCTACATCTACATGGCCCACGGTACCGGCGATCTCAGGCGGATCCTATGTTGTCGGCATTGTAAATAACAGCGCTGATGCAATCGGCGCAGTTGCTTACTATGTTTTCAGTGAAGTCCAGTTCCGGGCATTTATGGCCTATCTGATGGGTGATGTTTCGTGGACGGGTGAAATTACAGAGATCTCCGCGGATCTTCTTAAAGTCCTGTTCAATCCCATGCAATATGTCACAGGCGTCATGTGGTATCCGGACAATGCCCCGTCTGGAACAAAGGTAACTTCTATCCCGTTCGGCTGGTGGAACGTGCCGGTGAGCGCCGCGAAGCTGAAAGCATCTGGTGTGCTGCCTTCCGCTGCCATTATCACAATCCCAAAACATCCGCAAGCAGCTACACGAGGGAAATATCTAAACGCTGCACCATTCTCCCAGTACACGTTAGACAGCCGCGTTTGGGGTGTTATTCCGATTGATACCACGTCGATCATCAATGAAGAAGCGCTGAACATGTCTTACACGGTGGACTATACCACCGGCATTGCAGACATGCATCTCAAAGCCGGAATGAAAGACTATGCGATTGCCGTCCGGCGCGGTCAGTACGGCGTGCCGGTTCAGATCGCGCAGATCGGCCAGAACTATTTGAATATGGCACTAACCGCCGTGAATGGCGCGGCGAACGTTGCTAAAAACTGGTTCAATCCTGTCGGAGCGATTACGGCGGGCGCGAACATGATAGGCGATATGGTCAATGCGTCCATGCCGGATTTCGCCACCAGCGGCAGCAATGGCACAGTTGCCAACTTCACCAGCGCGCCCACGCTTTACGCAAAGTTTCTTCCGGTGGTCTCTGATGATAACGAGGATCGCGGCAGACCCTATTGTAAAAAGGTGAAGCTGTCCACCATGCCCGGATATCAGGTGATTGCAGATCCGGATCTTGCACTATCCGGAACGAGTGAAGAAAATCGAATGGTTAAAAGCTATCTGGAATCCGGCTATTTCTATGAATGAGGTAAGCTGCTATGCCATGGATCACTGGAAACAGATATCTGTCCATATCTGAAATGCAAAACAATGCAGATATTATGTATGCATTCTTCACAGCTCAGGGCTGGACGGTGAACGCTATCGCGGCCATGTTCGGAAACATGCAAACGGAAAGCACCCTTAATCCCGGAATCTGGGAAAATCTGGATCCGTTCGTTGGCGGCTATGGTCTTGTACAGTGGACGCCGTACACGCATTATTCAGAATGGGCCGGGGATGGATGGCAAGACAACGGCCAGAAAGAAATGGAGCGCATACAATACGAGCTTGAGAACCATCTGCAATGGATCAGCACGAGCCTGTACCCTATGACGTTCCGCGAGTTCTCGCAGTCTGACAAGCCGCCTGCATATCTCGCGCAGGCATTCCTTTATAATTATGAGCGGCCAGCGGTCAAGCCGCAACCGGCGCGAAGCCGACAAGCTGAATACTGGTATGAGTATCTGGCCGGGCATCCACCGGCGAAGCTAATCCCTATATGGCTGCTATTCAAACTTAAAGAAAGGAGATGATTGCATGATTGGTAACGGCATTCCGGCCTGCTATGACTATATCAACGCTGCTAACGCTGCTGTCAGTCCGTCCACAGTCCATTGCAGAAACACAGCACTTTCTCAGTATTTCCGGCGCTACCTGCTGCAAAAAGCAATGTCGCTGTACAAGTGGAAATTGCCGGAGCACTGGAGCAAGAATTATTTTCTTTATGTGCTGTACTGCTGGGGCTATCTCGCTGTGGTCAATACATCGAAGTTCGGCGTTATTCCGCAAGGCTGCACGCTGACCGGTTACAACGTTTTCTACCAGCCTACCAACGCAATTATCACAAATCCCCTGCTGCGCGGAAATCTTCAACCGCGCATCGGAAGTCAGTGCACTATCATCCGCTTACAGCCGGACTATGGCGGCCTTATGGATATCGTCGGCTATTATGCTGATATGCTGGCCTTGTGTGCTGAATCTGTCGGAATGAACTTATTGAACACACATCTTGCGTATGTGTTCGCTGCTGGTAACAAGACGGCGGCGGAGACATTCAAAAAGCTGTATGATCGCATTGCCAGCGGTGAAGTTTGCGCCGTGATTGACAAGAGCCTTTACCGGGACGATGGCAGTAAGGCGTGGGAAGCGTTTGAGCAGAATTTGAAAAATGTCTATATCAGCTCCGACATTCTAAGCGACATGCGGAAAATTGAAGCAATGTTTGATACGGATATCGGCATTCCAAACGCGAACACGGACAAGCGTGAGCGGCTCGTGACGGATGAAGTCAACGCTAACAACATTGAAACACAGAGCAAATGTGCCATGTGGCTGGAAGAACTGAAAGAAAGCATCAAAGCCACTAACAACATGTTTGGCTTGGATCTCTCCGTTGATTGGCGTTTCCCGGATGCGTTTGAAGGAGGTGTGAACAATGACAGCAACATTAAGCCTGCTGGGTCTGTCAAGGTTTAACCCCGGTATTCTGTGTGAGCTGGTTCTTCCGGATGGGCTGGACGCGGATCTTGTGAAAGACAATCTGCTTGCAGAAACGGCGGAACTTGAAGTTATCTATCCGGATGCGGTTTTTATGCAGGCCATGATTGGCCGGTGGAGCCATAAAGAGCTTCCCATCTGGACGAGACTTTATAAAACCACGCTGCTGGACTATAACCCTATTGAGAACTATGACCGGACAGAGGAATGGACGGAGGGCGAGAACAGCGCGCGCAGCGTGGACGCTGAAACCACCGGCAGCAGCACCACGGACAGCACCGGCAGCACCAACACAAGCGGAACAACCACGGCAGGCGCAACCGGGCAGAAGTTTGTGAGTGCTTACAACGAGACGGACTTCACGCCAACGGAGAAGGACACGGACACGCAGACCGGCAGCAGCGACACAGAGCAGCACGAGGAAGGAAACGTGAAGGTGAAAACGGCAGCTGACACCACCACCAGCGAAACGGAAAAACGCGATCTGGTGAGGTCTGGCCGTGCCCATGGTAATATCGGCGTGACAACATCGCAGCAGATGCTTGAGAGTGAACGCGAAGTTTCACTGTATAATATCATCGATGTGATTATTACCAGCTTCAAAAATCGTTTCTGCTTGCAAATTTATTAAGGAGGTCTAATATGGGTCTGTTTGAAAATTTCCCCTATGCGAATTTCCATGAACTTAACCTTGACTGGATCCTTCACGTGCTGAAAGAGCTTGAGACAGAGATTACGAACTTTGTCGCGATCAATTCCGTGAAGTACGCAAATCCTATTATATGGGATATCACAAGCCAGTATGAGACGAACACCGTTGTTTTGGATAGCAGCGGCAACGCTTACTTGAGTGTGCAGCCTGTTCCGGCTGGTGTGTCTCTGGATCGCACGGAATACTGGACGAAGATCGGTAACTTCTCCGCGCTCTGGGACAGTGTGAGATCTGCGATCACTCCGTATGACGAGCAGCACAGCACCACGGCCAGCGTTGACCACAAGGCCGGTGACTGGGTGTGGTTGGAAAATGATCTTCTGCTGATTACGACGAATATCAACGCCGGTGACAAGTACGTTGAAGGCTCCAACTGCAAGAAAACCAACGTGCACGATCTCTTTGCTATGCTGAGCGAGACGATCACGAACGAAGTAAACACGCTGTCCGCTGAGTTACAGGACGAGATCTCGAACCGTAAAAACGCAGACAAAACGCTGGATGAAAAGATTGTGGCAGAAGCACAGGCCAGAGCGGAAGCAGATGCAGCAGAAGCACAGGCCAGAGCGGAAGCAGATGCAGCGCTTGAAGCAAAAATTGGAAGCGGCACTATTCATGTAATTAACGTTCGTGATTTCGGCGCCGTTGGCGATGCTGTGCACGATGATACAACAGCATTTCAGGAGGCGATTGAAAATTTCCAGACAAATAAAACGCCTATCTATGTGCCGAACGGCGAATACAGAATCACGGCGAGTTTGCATTTAGATACAACTAAAGCGCGCAGACTTCAAATGTTCGGTGAGAATATCTACGCAACTATTCTTAGATCAGAAGCTAACACGCTGTTCGATTTTGTAATGCCGGACACTACAACAACTCAAGAATCATATATCAGAAACCTGACACTCTTTAACGTAAACACCGAGGGTGTGTGCATGAATTTCAAATATGCACAGAAATGGGTATTGTCTGATATTATTTTCAGACGTTTCACAAGCTCTATCATTGCAGATCACGCATGGACTTTTACAGTCAGAAATTGCATGTTCGGACAAAATGATTCGGCAAGTCCTTCCAATGTCAGACTGCTTGAACAAGCTAATAGTTGGCTGTTTGATTCTTGCGATTTCGCTTTGCCTCTGGACAATACCAAACAGGCATCTAATGTTGTAATTCTGTACAGCGGCGCAGCCATAAAGTTTGTCAAATGTAACTTTGAGGGCCAGAGGGGCATCACAATCAACCCAGTGAATAACGTGCGCTACAACATTGACGTTGATACCTGTTATTTCGAGTGGATGAACGGCGAGTGTATTTATTGCGAGGGTAGCGACAGTGCACATACCGAGGGGTTGTCAGTTAGAAATTGCTATCTGAATAACAACGAAGGTGCAACGGCACAAATTGCTATGAATTTAGGTTATATAAAAGGTCTGTGCGTTTTTGGAAATACCGCTGTAAGATACAATAGCGCACTAATTTATAGCGGAGCGGGAAATATCTCGGGTAACGTGCTGATTGCGGCAAATGTGATTGATAGGTCTAAAATGTCGTTGCTCAAAGGCATTTCCTTGTATGCCTTTGAAGCCGGTAACGCCGCTCCAACGGACGGAAATCACACTTTGGGCGAAGTTGTTTATAACAGCAGTCCTGCAAGTGGTAGTCCTGTCGGTTGGGTTTGCATTGCAACAGGAAATCCAGGCACATGGAAAGATTTAAGCACGATCAACTAATAGAGAATAGACTGCGGAGCATTTCCGCAGTCTTTCTTTATCCCTTGGTATAATATTTTCGTATAACCATTATCACAATTTTGTATAACGCCACTGTTCACCGTGC
>OGZC01001338.1_pt1 | contig 13337 bp, 10 predicted proteins | sample 1576751 | NCBI WGS metagenome assembly OGZC01 (sample SAMEA3541486, study PRJEB24748) | human gut metagenome | biome: human gut; feature: human-associated habitat; material: faeces | place: China | collected 2012
AATGCTGAGCGCCCATTTCATAGTCTTTTTATTTATAATAGGTTGAATGACATTCTTATAGATTTTCTCGATAACGAGTGGCACGGTAATAATCAAGCTGGGTTTTACCTCTTCGAAGGCCTTCATCAGAATCTTTGGAGAGGGGACTTTGCCCAAAAGTGTGACGTGAGTACCCACGGCAGTAGCTGTAAGAAAGTCGAAAGCGCAACCGTAGGCGTGAGCCAAGGGTAAGAAGGATAGTACTTTATCTCCCTTTTTCAACAACTCGGTGCGGATACCGAAAGTGACATTTCCTGCGAGATTGTTTCCTGTCAGCATCACACCCTTACTGAAACCGGTGGTGCCCGAGGTATAGTTCAGCAGCATTACCTTATCATTGGAAAGAGTGGTATACTGCACGTCTTCCCGGTGGAAACCTTTCGGATAAGTTATGTGCATTTCTTCATCCAGGTGTTTGAGGAAACGATTGATTGTTTCACCGTCGCGCTGATGCAGGCAACGGAAATCGGAAAGGGAGAATACGGCACGCAATCCGGCCAGGCGTTCTTCTTCCAGATGTTCCCAGATGGAATCGCTCGTAAAGAGGAAAACAGACTCGGAGTGGTTGACGATATGATGTACATCATTCGGATTAAAATCTTGAAGAATGGGAACAACGATAGCTCCGTAAGTGATGGTAGCCATATAAGCGATGCACCAACGGGCATTGTTCTTACCGATAATAGCAATTTTGTCGCCCCGGCGCAAGCTGCAATGTTTGAATAGCAAGTGCAATTTGGCTATCTCTTGCGCCACTTGTCCATAGGAATAACTCTCGTCTTCACCGTAATCGGTATAGCAAGGAAGGTCCCAGTTTTCACGGAAACTCTGCTCGTAGAGTTTGATAAAGTTCTCTTGTATCATTGCACGAAAATTGATGATTTGTGCAAAAGTAGAAAAAATCTAATAATTATATGTAACTTTGTAGCAGAAATGTGTTTAGAATAGATATGATTGATACCAATATATTTCAAGATAAGACAGCGGTTTACTATACATTAGGTTGTAAGTTGAACTTCTCGGAAACCTCTACTATCGGTAAGATTTTGCGGGATGCAGGTGTGCGTACGGCACGTAAAGGCGAGAAAGCGGACATCTGTGTGGTGAACACTTGCTCGGTGACGGAAGTGGCGGATAAGAAATGCCGCCAGGCTATCCATCGTCTGGTGAAGCAACATCCGGGGGCTTTCGTGGTTGTGACCGGATGTTATGCCCAGTTGAAACCCGAAACCGTTGCAAAGATTGAGGGTGTGGATGTGGTGCTTGGTGCCGAACAGAAAAAAGATTTGCTTCAATATCTCGGCAACCTGCAAAAGAATGAGTCGGGAGAAGCTTATGCTTCGGCGCTGAAAGATATCCATTCGTTTGCACCGTCGTGCTCACGTGGCGACCGTACCCGTTATTTCCTGAAGGTACAGGATGGTTGCGATTATTTCTGCTCTTACTGTACCATTCCTTTCGCCCGCGGGCGGAGTCGCAATGGGACAATTGCATCCATGGTGGAACAAGCCCGCCAGGCTGCGGCCGAGGGAGGAAAAGAAATTGTGCTGACGGGTGTCAATATCGGGGATTTCGGTAAAACTACCGGAGAAACTTTCTTCGATCTGGTGAAGGCGCTGGATGAAGTGGAAGGCATTGAGCGCTACCGAATTTCCTCCATAGAGCCCAATTTGCTGACTGACGAGATCATAGAATTCGTTTCTCATTCCCGCAGTTTCATGCCTCATTTCCATATTCCGTTGCAGTCCGGTAGTGACGAAGTGCTGAAGCTGATGCGCCGGCGATATGATACGGAACTTTTCGCTTCCAAAGTGCGGAAAGTGAAAGAAGTGATGCCCGACGCTTTTATCGGCGTGGATGTGATTGTGGGCACACGTGGTGAAACGGATGAATACTTTGAGCAGGCCTACGAATTTATCAAAAGCCTGGATGTGACCCAGCTTCATGTGTTTAGCTACTCCGAACGTCCGGGGACGCAGGCATTAAAGATAGACCATGTGGTAACTCCCGAGGAAAAACACCGTCGGAGTCAGCGTCTGTTGGAACTTTCGGACGAAAAGACGCATGCATTCTATGCCCGTCATATCGGACAAACCCTGCCTGTGTTGTTGGAACGTTCCAAGCCGGGAACTCCTATGCATGGCTTCACTGCTAACTATATCCGCGTGGAGGTTCCCCACAATGATACATTGGATAATCAGGTGGTGCCTGTTCGTTTGGGCGATTTTAATGAAGACGGAACGGCGTTGCAGGGAATGGTGCTATTATAATAAGGTATAAGAAAAGTATGAAATCGAAACTTGTCTACTGGCTGACTTACGCTGGCATGTGGCTTCTGGCTCTGCTTCCTTTCCGGGCACTTTATATATTGTCCGATGGAGTTTGTTTTTTGATGCGTCATGTGGTGCATTATCGTCGTAAGGTAGTTCGTAAGAATCTGAAGAATTCTTTTCCTGAAAAATCCGAGGCTGAACTGCGCGAGATTGAGCGTGAGTTTTATCGCTATATCTGCGACTATATGCTGGAAGAAATAAAGATGATGCGTATGGCGTTCGAAGACCTTTCCCGTCGTATGGAGTATGGTAATACTGAAGAATATCTTGCCATGCTCGAAAAACATGGAGGCATCGTTGTACTCATTCCCCATTATGCCAATTTTGAGTGGCTGACGGCGATGGGAGCCTTCATGAAGCCGGAAGACGTACCGTTGCAAGTGTATAAACCTTTGCGAAACAAGTATATGGATGAAATGTTTAAGATCATCCGTGCCCGTCATGGTGGCTATAATGTACCGAAACATTCCACTGCCCGCGAAGTAATCCGGTTGCGCCGTGAAGGGAAGCATGTAGTGATCGGACTGATTACCGATCAGTCTCCCAATCGCAATGAAGCCCATCACTGGACAACTTTCCTGAATCAGGATACCGTATTTATGGATGGTGGTGAACGTATTGCCAGAATGATGAATTATCCTGTTTTTTATTGTGAATTGGAAAAACGGGGTAGAGGATATTGCAAAGCATACTTTGATCTGTTGACTGAAACCCCGAAGCAAACTGCCGAGGGAGAAATAACCGAACTATTTGTGCGTCGCTTGGAGCAGACCATTCGCCGTGCTCCTGCTTATTGGTTCTGGTCGCATAAACGGTGGAAACTCACACGGGAAGATTTGAAGAAACAGCATGAATAAGATAGCAGTTGTCATATTAAACTGGAACGGGTGCGATATGCTCCGCTCGTTTCTTCCTTCCGTAGTACGCTTTTCTGAAGCGGACGGTGCGGTAGTGTATGTTGCCGATAATGGTTCTACGGATGCATCTGTTGATATGCTTTGTCGTGAATTCCTTACCGTCCGATTGATTCTGTTGGAAGAAAATCAAGGTTTCGCTGATGGTTATAATATGGCATTGCAAGAGGTCGATGCCGAGTATGTAGTACTTCTCAATTCAGATGTGGAGGTGACGGAACATTGGCTTCAGCCACTGGTTGACTATATGGATGCTCATCCTGAAGCGGCGGCTTGCCAACCGAAGATACGCAGTTGGAGGCAGAAGGAGATGTTTGAGTATGCCGGTGCGGCGGGTGGTTTTCTTGATCGTTACGGCTATCCGTTCTGTCGTGGTCGGATTATGGGTGTGGTAGAAGAGGATAGGGGACAATATGACACTATCATTCCCGTCTTTTGGGCTACAGGTGCAGCTTTGTTTATCCGCCTGAAAGATTATCGTGAAGCCGGTGGATTGGATGGACGTTTCTTTGCCCACATGGAAGAGATTGATCTTTGCTGGCGGCTTCGTGCACGTGGTCGGCAGATTGCCTGTGTGCCGCAAAGTGTGGTTTACCATGTAGGCGGTGCTACGCTGAAGAAAGAGAATCCCCGAAAGACTTTCCTCAATTTTCGTAATAATCTTGTCATGCTTTACAAGAACCTGCCATCCAAGGATTTTGCTTCTGTGATGCGTACCCGTGCAGTTCTTGACTATATAGCTGCATTGAGTTTTATACTTAAACTACAGTTCCCCAATGCATTGGCAGTTCTTCGCGCACGGCGTGAATATCGTTTGTTACGTTCTTCTTTTACTCCTGCACGTGAAGAGAACCTGAAAAAAACTTCCCTTTCCGTGATACCGGAATGGACAAAAAGCAGTATCTTGGCACAGTATTATTTACGTGGAAAGAAATTTTTCTCGCAATTATAGCTTTTTCTTTTTACCGATTGTTTATTATTTAAACGTATTGCCTTATGACAAAATTAGTTAGAAAGATTGGACTGGTGGCGCACGACGCCATGAAGAAAGACCTCATAGAGTGGGTTCTCTGGAACTCAGAATTGCTCATGGGGCACAAGTTTTACTGTACAGGTACTACGGGAACTCTTATTCTTGAGGCTCTTAAGGAAAAGCATCCCGATGTTGAGTGGGATTTTACCATTTTGAAATCCGGTCCTTTGGGTGGTGACCAGCAAATGGGATCTCGCATTGTGGATGGCGAGATTGATTATCTTTTCTTCTTCACTGATCCTATGACGTTGCAGCCGCATGATACGGATGTGAAAGCGCTGACTCGTCTTGCCGGTGTTGAGAATATCGTTTTTTGCTGTAACCGTAGTACGGCAGACCATATTATTTCAAGCCCGCTATTCGTTGATCCGACGTATGAACGCACTATTCCAGATTACACCGGCTACACCAAACGATTTGAAAATAAACCGGTGGTTGCCGAGGCAGTGGAGTCTGCAAAAAAACGGAAGAAAAAGAGAGGATAAAGGAGACGGTTGGTTCTCCGGTGAAAATTAAAGGGGGAAGGTTTTCGGATAGAATACCTTCCCCTGCTTTTTTAAAGCAAAGAACTCTATAATATATATCCTAAAGAGAAAGTGAAACTTCTGTTTTTGTATGTATAGTCGTTAGCTTTAGATACGTTCATTAAACTCCAATCAGCTCCAAATGAGAGTTGAAAATGCTTTGCATATTCTACACCAACATTGAATCCGCATCCCCAATCGAATCTTTTATACCCATATTTATCACTAAAAATGTCACTTTCAGTGTGAAACTTTTTTCCGTTTCTATAAGATTTTTCCTTGCCCCACAGTGCTACTCCTGCATATGGACCTACATTGGCGAAAAGTGAAACCGATTTACTGCATTCTATTTTATATCCTATATGGACAGGAACAACTAAATAGTTGAGATTCTCTGTGTAATGTCTTTCGTCGCCGTTCACTGGTGTTGCATAGAACATTTTATAACCTTTTGCAGACAGATGTAATCCGAATTCGGTGTAAAAACCTTTTATTACGGATGGTATTCCCAGTTCTCCTTTGGCTCCCAAGAGAAGTCCTGCTTGGCATTGGGGTTCTATGTCTCCCATAGGTTTACTTAAGTTGACACCGCCGGTGAAGCCGTATCTAAAATTTTGTGCGTATGAGAATGTGGATACCATACACAGCAGATAAATTATAGTGAATATTTTTTTCATTATAGGTAAATATTTACATTAATCTTGTTATTACTGATTTTATTTTTATACTATGATATCAAGGGATTTAGTGGTGTTGTAGAGAAAAAGAACTTTGGAAGGAAGACTTTCTTCTCTTCAAGTTTTATAAAATATATCCTAAAGAAATAGTGAAACTTCTGTTTCTGTATTTATAGCTACTTTTTTTGCATATATCCTTTAATCCCCAATCAGCTCCTAATGTGAGTTGGAAATGTTTTGCATATTCTACACCAATATTGAATCCGCAACCGTAATCGAACCTTTTGTACCCATATTCACCACTAAAAATATCACTGGCTGAGTGATACTTCTTTTCATCTCTATAAAATTTTTGTTTACCCCACATTCCTACTCCGAAATATGGTCCTGCATTGACGAGAAATGAAATTGATTCGCTACATTTTATTTTATATCCTATATGAATAGGGATATTTAGGTAGTTGATATCAGTTGTAGATTGCAGATACTCGTTTTCAAACCCTATAACTAAGCCACTTTTATGTGCTTTAGTGGATAGTTGTAATCCAAATTCTGTATAAAGGCCTTTAATGGCAGGTATTTCTAACTCTCCTTTGACGCCTAAAAGAAGCCCTGCTCTAACTCCGTCAGGTTCTACATCTCCGGTAGGTTTACTTAAATTGACACCGCCGGTAAAGCCGTATCTAAGATTTTGCGCGTATGATAATGAAGATATCATACTTAACAGGCACATAGTAATGAATAGTTTTTTCATCGTAAATAAAGTTTTTGTTTCCATCTTAAACTTGTTTTATTGGTAAAGTTTCTATTTAATTTTCTTTGCTTGTTATTGTTCAGTGATAACATTAAAACATCATGGTTTTTACGGAGTAAGCTCCGTAAAAACCATACTATTGAGTATTTGAGAATATCTTTTTATATTCTAATCTATCTCTTTAAGTAAGTTCTGTTTATGGTATATAAACAGTGAAATCTACATTGCCAACCTGACCTTCACAACATCCGGTGGTGAAATTTCTGAATGCGCATTTTACATTTTTTCCGCTATATTGTCTTGCATTTATTGCAACTGGTCTTTTTTTTGCACTGCTATCGCCATTGTTTTCAACGGAAATGTGAGCATGGCCTCCTTCTACCCATAGATCTGCTTCATAATTTGTAGGGTGTCTTCTACTCCACAATTTTTTCTTTTTTTGTGAAGCAACTCTTATCATGAAAATATTGCCAGATTCGTCTATACCAAGAGTGATGTCACTTCTGTATTTTCCTTTTTTGATTGTCACTCCAAGTACATCTCCTGCAAGTGCTTGCCATTGAGGATCGTATGGAAACCCTCCTGCACGTGTGTTCACATTTGTTGCAGTATATTTGTAGTTTGGCACATTGTTATTCGGTGCAATAACTTCATTACCTATAATCAGATAGCCTTGATTACTACCCAGAAGTTCGAGTTCAGCATCTGTAAAGGGAAGATACGGAGATAAATCATACGTATTTTCTGTATTAAAGAGGTATGTATCCTCGTATTTATCTTTGAATTCTTTGTATGCCTCAAGAAAAGCATTGTCATCTTCGATATCGAAGATTTTGTCGAGTTCGTCATCTGCTTCTTTTAAAGAAGAGTATGCACCTCTAAATCCTAAGTCGTTGAAGAAAGCTTCCTTCTTTTCCAGACTCATTCCTTGCAGTTTGTTCAAAGTCTCTTGGTAGACATTGTAATCTTTAAATTTCAAAACTGCTTGGTTCTCTACGTTACCAGATCTTGTTGTGTTACCATTGTCGGCAAAGTCGTTTAAGTTTACCACTTCCAGATCTTTGGAATTCTTTGTGTTCTCTAATGTTTCATCGTTGGAACACGAAATGCATAATAGTAGTAATGCAATAGAAATAATACTTTTAATTTTCATTTTTAGTTATTTAATCGGTTAATGTATATAAATAATATTCTGTTCTTTAGTAGATGCCTATTAATTAAATAGCATTGATAATTTATATTTCTTCAAGTGTGATTTCTCCCGTTACGTCTATGGTGGGTGAGGTTATTTTTATTGTGTAGAAATCAGCTTCTGGAGCAGGAACATTTACTGTCTTTCCTTCATGAATGGAGGCTTTTGATTCGAAAGCAACAGTTACTCCATTTTTATCAATCACAGTAATGTCTGCTTCATCTAAAAACGATTGGAAAGTAATAATTAAGTTACTGTCTATTTCATCGGCGGTCAGGTCAAAAAATAAGGGGCTGCGAGTGGTTACTTTTATATTTGAATGAATAATTCGGGTCTTTACTTTGTGCTGATGCCTTTTGTATGGCATTGCATTCATTGGCATAATGAATAATACCGATAATAGAATAAATAATACTTTTGTTTTCATTTCTATATTTAATTAATTGTTTACGGTTGCAAAGTTAGGGCAAACAATTAGGATGAATGCATTTTTGTAATCACACTATAGAAATGTAATGTGTTGGTAAATAGGTGGATAGCGAAAGAGGCAATCACATCTTGCTTTCTTCTTCAATCATTCTCTCTTTTATTCTATATTTTTTCTGACTGAGAGGATGCGTGTCGCTATAACCAAAGCAAATAGCGATGGATTGTGAATCAAGAGAGGTTTCCTGCAAACAGAGGTATAATAAATCACTTTCTGTCAATTTGGAATATTTTTTTTGAAGGAAAGATATGTAATCATGGTATATTTCAAATATGGTCTTTTTTAATTGATCTTGCTCAGCTGTGGTCAACACTTTCATTGCTTTTTTATTCGAAACAGTTTGTTTCGAAAGAGTAATCACTCTTTTATAAATATTGCTTTGCTCCAATAACCAGTTAAGTAGTCGTTGCTTTTCTTTCTTTAAGTTAGCTATACTTTGTTCTCTTTCTTCTATTTGCCTTTTAATATTTTCTTGTTCTTTCTTTAAGTTACTCTGCTCTTGGTGTAATAAGTCAATTATTAATTGATTATTTTCAATTGTACCTTGTAAAGAAGATAATTTATTCAGTGTTTGTTCTAATGATTGTTTGTATTGAAGTTGGACACGTTTCTTTCGGTTTATATAGTTTTGATAGCCAAGTATGATTAGAAAGCAAATCGAAACAAAGCCTGCAATGGTACAATATATGATGCGTTTTCCTTTTAATTGTTCCTCTCTTACCCTCATTTTAGTATTGTATTCATAAATCAGTTGTTGTATTTCGGTTGACTGTTCCATGCAATATAGAGAATCTATGATGGCGGCATGTTCTTCTAAATAAATATTTGCTGTTTTATAATCTCCGTTTTCTTTTTCAAGATCATATAAATTCTTTAAAGTAGTAGACTTACCTTCAATCGATAGCTCTTCTAAGCTTTTATTCATATAATAGCGCGCTGAGTCTTTATTTCCTCCTGTCTTCAAAATTAAATATCCTAGATTACTATAATAATTTCCATGGTTCTCCTTTTGAGGCAGTCTTTTAAGGGCATTTTGTGCATAATATAAGGCGGAATCAAGCTCATCAAAACTATCAAATTCCAGACTTAAATTGTGCTTAGACATTGCAATCTGTAGAGAATCTCCCGAAGCGATAGCATAATGTAGTGCTTTACGCTGGAACATGAGTGTGGAGTCTTTTTCATCTATTAAGCAATAATATGTACTGATACTGTTGAGGGCTATTGATTTATCCAGGTCTGTGATAGAACATTGATACATAGCTTCGTATATTTCTATGGATTCGTCATAATACCCGGCGTCAAAGTAGAGATTCCCTAACGAACTGAGGAACAAACTTTTGGTTTTAAGTTCTTTTGGAAAGTTTTGTATGATGGTCAATCCTTTTTGAAGATATGAAATGGCTTCTTTTTCCTCTTCCATTTCCACCGCCAGCCTTCCTTTATAAAGCAGTGCTATTGCTTTTTCTTTTTCATCATCGTCATAATACTCTAATGCCACGTTCAGCAGCGAGTCGCAAGGCAGCAAAGATTGTTTGCATTTATCCGTGGCACGTGCAAGAAGCAGTGCATAGCGTGCGCATTCTTTGTCTGAAAAATCTTCTATTTCTTTCGGCTGAATGTTCAATAATTGGAGTACGCTGTCAGGATATTCATCCATTAGTGAATCTGTTTTTAAGAATAAGGCTTCTGTCTCATTGTTGTGTGAACAGGAAAAGAGTAGCAATGATAAGCTAAGCAATGCTGATGTTATTTTCATTTTAGTTATAGCTTGTTTGTTTTGTCGACGGCAAAGGTATAAATAATTATTTGTAAAACGACTGTTGAAATCGTTTTTAAATATTCATTCGTTTCGCTTTTCTTTCTGTATTTCCCATCGGCAGGGCGATACAGGCTAAGACACTTTTTTTAAGAGGATAAGGTTTAAGGATAGAATAGGATAATCTTAACGGTGCAGCTATTGAAGTGTCATTTATAAGCTGTTTTAGCTATCTACATGCCACAACAGAACGCTTGGAAACAATCAGAAAGATGGGAAGAAAGCCGTATGAAAAACATGCTTTGCTTTATTGTTTTTTTTCTTTTGCCTGTAGCTAAACTTCGTCCCGCAGTTGTGGGCTCTACGTTTTCCAGTTGAGGGCTGTGCAGCCTGCAATTGCGGGATGGACAGCCCACAACTGCGGGACGAAGTTTAGCTGCGGGCATAATGACATTAACCTGAATGCTTTTTGGGAAAAAGTAAGGAGCATATCAAGTTTTATATCTATCATTTGACTTTCTACATAATGAGAGTATGGGGCTTATCATCCCTTAATTCCTAACGAAATGCTAACTTTATTCACTTGTGCGACGAATAAAAGAGATATTTGCATCAATTCGGATAAAGGTTGCATAACGTATATTAAGCGCTTGTGAATTAGTGAATTACAAGATTAAAAGCACGCTTTTTGAGCCGTTTTACGGTGTAGAATAAAACTTTCCTACACCTTCCTACACCACTTCCTACACTACCTATTTATCTGATAATCAGATAAACATAATAGCCGGTGTAGGATGTAGACAATATTGATGAAAACTCAACTGTGTGAGATTTCCTTTTATTGCTTACTGAGTTCACTTTAATAAAAAAAACAGTGGGAGTGGGTTAAGCTCTTTCACATTGCACTTCCACTCCTGCCGCATCTAAGTCTGCACCCATGGGTGGATTACGTTTAGCGAGTTTTAGCTCAATAGCTTTAACGGTGGGGAAAGTACGGAACAGGCGTTTTATGATACGTCCGCAAACATGCTCCAGCAATTTAGAAGGTATCTCCATCTCAGCCTTCACATTTTCGTATACATCGGCATAACTGACGGTATGTGTCACGTCGTCAGTCTCGGCTGCACGTGCAATATCGACTTTCAATTTCAGATTAATGACAAACTCATTACCTACTTCCCGCTCTTGCTGACCTACACCGTGGTAGGCAAAGAAACGGACGTTATCAAGGAATATATAACTGTTCATATCAAATAGAATATTCGGTGAATGACAAAAATAAGAATTACCTCCCAGTAAACAAAGAAAACAGGTGTATTCTTCCATAAACAAGCGTTTGATTTGGAAAATGAGTTACGTAGTCAGCCCCATACCCTTCAGGGGATTGGGGATAAGGCGATGGTATTTTAAAAAAAAGGCACCTACTATGGGTGCCTTTTTCTATTATAAAGATTGAGAGTATTATCCTTTTCGTCCGGTCTGTTCTATCAGTCCTTTGATCTTCTCGTTCAGACTTTCCGCTTTCATCAGTTGTTCCAGCGTCAGGTGCATACGGTAGCGCCAGTAATGTCTGGGGTTAGCAGGCACGTTGATGCGCTCTTCCTGTACATTGGGGTTGCGCCATTTTCCGTCCATAGCCATCCAGTCCTGCAAGGAGAGGATGCACAGGATGGAGTTGCTGTAAAGATGGTTGCGTACCACTTGTTCACAAAGTTCCGGAGTGGCAACGGCAGGTGCAGCGCCGTAATGTCCCAGCATGGTGTTGTAGTACCGTTGCGTTTGCTGGAAATCTTCTTCCCACCAGCCGCGCAGCGTAGACATATCATGCGTAGAGATGGTGCAAACCGAGCGGTACGGATACCAGTCCGGATGTCCGAATTCCTGTGAAGGATCTTTCGGCATGCGTTGTATCTCCAGGCTAAGGATGCGCAGGTCGTTCATCACCCAAGCTACACAATCGGGGATCATGCCGAGGTCTTCACCACATACCAGCATACGGGTGGATTGCGTCAGTTGCGGCAACTTCTTCATGGCTTGTTCGCGCCAGAACTCGTTGTGGCGATGATAGTAATACTGATCGTACAAACGATTGAATGCTGCCTTCTCCCAATCATTCAGAGCACGGTAGATGTAATCGTGTTGTACGCCGATGCGCGGATGGAATTTGTGCGGGTCTTCACGGTCGGGCACAAACAGTACGTCCCTGATTAATGCGTACAGTCCGTCGCGTATCCAGATGCTGTCTTCGTCCGTCTTTCCGGCAAAGTAAGCCTCTACTTTGCGCTGTGTGTCGAACTCGGGACGCATGCGATATATTTCCCATGTTTCCGTAGGCTCTATGAAGGTCTGCTTTACATAATCAGTATGCGGACCGAACATTTGTCCGAGGAAGTATTCATGGATATAGGGTTTCGTGAAGAAATCTTCGCGGAATGCCATTCCGTAGCCTTCTATTTCTTCGCGCGTCATCGGCAGGGCGGGAACAAACTGGCCCAGCAGTCCGTGTACGGCATGCATCGGGATTTCCCAAATGCGGAAGAAGCCCAGGATGTGGTCGATACGGTAGGCATCGAAGTATTCCGACATCTTGCGGAAACGCTTCATCCACCAGGAATAACCGTCTTTCTCCATTACGTCCCAGTTGTAAGTAGGGAAGCCCCAGTTCTGACCGTTCACGGAGAAGTCATCGGGTGGTGCGCCTGCTTGTCCGTTCAGGTTGAAGTAATAGGGTTCTGTCCATGCTTCTACGCTGTTGCGGCTGATGCCGATAGGAATGTCACCTTTCAGTACTACACCATTGGCTCGTGCGTGTTCCGTTGCAGCCAGCAGTTGCAGGTGCAGGTGGAACTGGATGAAGAAGTAGATGGCGATATGCGGATAGTCGGCAGATTCCGGCTGGCATAACTTTTCTATTTCTTCTGCTTTATATTCAGTGAATTTCGGCCATTCGCGGAAGTTGGGTGTCTTGTAGGCATCGCGCAGATAGCTGAACACGTTCAGTACATTTTGTATAAATTCTATCACAGATGTATGAGTTGTTTTATGATCAAGAGTCCATATAAATCTATCAGGCATCAGATCGTAACGGGCAGACTCACAAGAGAGTAACAGGCAACCTAAAATATGATAATCTTTAATATGAAGTTGGCGCAATGCCTCATATTCAACCAATCCTGAAAATAAAATTCTGTAAAGAGGATCATCAATATTATAAATATATTGCGTATTGTGACTTCCCAAAGCTCTTATCAGTTCTTCAGAAAAATCATGGTTAATTTTTATAGAATTTTTGAAAATATTGTATTCATGAAACTTATTGATATAAAATTTACGCTTAATAGAATAAAGCCGATTAGATTCAATACATTTACAACCATAACTAGTAAGATTGTCTACTAGTTGTCGTGTACTATAATAGCTTAAAAGTTCGTCGTAGTTTTCATTCATAACCATCTCTCCTTATAAAAATAAACATTACTAAGACCATCATGAAGTACAACTAGCCAAAAAAACAAAAAACCCCAAAGAACAATTTAAAATTGCTCATTGAGGCTCAGAAAACCCTAACAACAGCTAAAGTTGCATCTGGGTATTCCATAATAAAAATAGAATATTACGATTACAT
>OGZC01001342.1_pt1 | contig 13330 bp, 8 predicted proteins | sample 1576751 | NCBI WGS metagenome assembly OGZC01 (sample SAMEA3541486, study PRJEB24748) | human gut metagenome | biome: human gut; feature: human-associated habitat; material: faeces | place: China | collected 2012
GTTGGTTTAGGCTTCGTGAAAGCATCCCCTACATGGATCTCGCCGCCGGTGAGCACCCGGGCGAACACGCCCTCGTGGGGCATGATGCACTCGCCGGTCTGCTGCTTGATGACACAGTCGTTGTGGCATTCTTTGCCGATCTGGGTCATTTCCAGCACCACATCCCCGATGGCAAACCGGCTGGTCACCGGCAGATTGCGGAAATCGAAGCCCTCGATGACCAGATTTTCGCCGAAGGCACCGTAGTCCACCCAGATCTTCTTGCGGAAGGTCTCAATTTTTTCGGCGCTGAGCATACTGACCTGACGGTGCCAGTTGCCGCCGTGGGCGTCCTCCACGATGCCCCATTCCGGGGTCAAAACGGCGCTGGGTACCTCGGTTTTTACGGTGCCCCGCTTGGGGCTGGTGCAGATTGCCAGAAGCTTACCCATAGTTATTTATCCTCCAATGCGATACATCCCGCGGGTAGCGGGCATGGAACTATCGTTAAAATGGTGTTCCCGGGGCTTTGCCCAGATGGTCTCCCGGATAGCGGCCAGCAGCTGTGCGTCGTCTGCGCCGCTGCGCAGCAGGGCGCGCAGGTCGCACCCGGTCTCGCTGGCAAGGCATCTCGGCTTTTTCGCGCATCTTGGTGCCTATCAGTATCAAGGCTCCTCCGCAGAACTCCCACCATTGGCGTACCCAGCTCATGCGGATGGAGGACACGATTTCTTTGGCGGCAAGCATTTCCGGGTAGATGAGTGAATCGACGCCCAGCTTCTGGAAAAATTCCTTGTTTTTGGGCAGCAGGTATTCGTAGTTGTCAATACGGGCTACGGTCTTCTGTGCTCCCAGATTGTTTGCCAGCATGCATGCGGTCATGTTCCGGCTTTCATCGGGGGTGACGGCTATGAACAAGTCGGCTTCTCCCACTCCCACTTCTTTCAAGCCTTTTATGGAGGTAGGGGAGGCTGTGGCCGTCATCAAGTCAAAGTTGGAGTTCAGGGTGCTCAACTTCTCTTCGTTGTCGTCCATCAAAATGATGTCCTGCTTCTCGCGGGACAGCAATTTAGCCAAGTGTGTGCCTACTGCGCCGGCACCTGCAATAATTATTTTCACTTTTAATTCGTTGATAGTTGATAATTAATAATTAATAGTTGACATATGGGGTAAATGCTCAAACTGTCAATTTTCAACTATCAATTATCAATTGATTATAGATTCCTTCTTCGTCCATTCCGCAAAGATGATGCAACTCTTGTATGGTGCCGTGTTCTATGAAGGCATCGGGTACACCGATACGTCTGAAATGGGGAATATAGTCATTGTCCGCCATGAACTCCAGTACGGCACTGCCCATTCCTCCTTTTTTGACACCGTCTTCTATGGTGACGACATGCTGGAAGTTGAGTCCTACCTCGTGCAGCAGGGCTTCGTCGAGCGGCTTGAGAAAACGCAGGTCGTAGTGGGCTATGGAGATTCCTTTGTCCTTCTCCGCACGCTCTATGGCACGTGCGGCCACGTTGCCTATGGGACCGAGGGTGATGACTGCCAGGTCTTTGCCTTCTTTCAGTCTGCGCCCTTTGCCTACGGGGATTTCTTCCAGCGGACATTTCCAATCCAGCAATACGCCGCGTCCGCGGGGATAGCGGATGACGAACGGACCTTGGTCCGGCAACTGTGCCGTGTACATCAGGCGGCGCAATTCATGTTCGTCCATCGGTGAAGATATGGTCAGGTTGGGAATCGGACGGAAATAGGCCAGGTCGAAAACTCCATGGTGTGTCGGTCCGTCTTCTCCTACCAGTCCGGCGCGGTCCAGGCAAAGTACGACGGGGAGGCGGAGCAGGGCGATGTCATGGATGACATTATCGTATGCCCGCTGCATGAAGGAGGAGTAGATGTTGCAGAAAGGCTGCATTCCTTCTTTAGCCATACCGCCCGAGAAAGTGGCTGCATGCCCTTCGGCAATACCCACATCGAAGGCACGGTCGGGCATGGTGTCCATCAGCTTGTTCATAGAACAGCCGGTGGGCATGGCGGGGGTTACTCCGACGATTTTCGGATTTTCCTTTGCCAGTTCTACCAGCGTTTCCCCAAACACGTCCTGGAAAAGCGGAGGCAAATTGCTGGTGTCCACCTTGAGGCGTTCTCCGGTTTCCGGATCGAACTTGCCCGGTGCATGCCAGATATCGGGATTCTTCTCGGCAGGTTCGAATCCTTTTCCTTTTACAGTGTGCAGATGCAGTATTTTCGGTCCCTGCATATCTTTAATGTCCCGTAGGACACGGGCTATGTTTTTCACATCGTGTCCGTTGATAGGGCCGAAGTAGCGGATGTTCATCCCTTCAAAGATATTCTGCTGCTGGGCGGCCATTGATTTCAGGCTGTTGGCGAAGCGAATCAGCGCTTTGCGGCGGTCCTCGTTCAAAAGTCCCATTTTGAACAGCAGTCTGGATGTCTTGAAGCGCAGCTGGTTATAGCGGTTGCTGGTAGTCAAGTTGAAAAGGTACTGCTTCATGCCGCCTACACTTCTGTCTATCGACATGTCATTGTCGTTGAGAATGATAAGAAGGTTGTTGGGGGTGGACGAAGCGTTGTTCAGTCCTTCGAAAGCCAGGCCGCCGCTCATGCTTCCATCACCGATGACGGCGACCACATGGCGGTCTTTCTCGCCTTTTTCGGCAGCGGCAACAGCCATGCCAAGAGCGGCGGAGATTGAATTTGATGCATGTCCGCAGGTGAATGTGTCATAATCGCTTTCCTCTGGTGAGGGAAAAGGACGAACTCCCTTGAATTTACGGTTGGTGGAGAATGCTTCACGGCGTCCGGTCAGTATCTTGTGCCCGTACGCCTGATGGCCTACATCCCAGACTATGCGGTCGTACGGAGTATTGAATACGTAGTGCAGGGCAACGGTCAGCTCTACCGTGCCCAGGCTGGCTGCGAAATGTCCGGGGTTGCAGGAAACCTCCTTTATAATGTCTTGCCTCAATTCTTTACAGACTTCAGGAAGCTCTTCTACGCTGAGTTGGCGTAAATCCTCGGGAAATGTAATGGTGTTAAGCAAGTTATATGTTGTTGGTTCTGTTCTCATTTCTAATCTGAAGATTACAAAATGCAAAAATAGCAAAAGAAAACGGATGGCGGGAAGTTTTAGAAGGAAAAAAAGCCTCTTTTGTTCACTTCTGTTTTTGCTTTCTCTTGCATACGCCACATTTCTCGTTCAGCCTGCCTATGGTTAAGGGAAAAGATGCCTGATAGTAAATCGTTCCTCCATGGAGAAAATATTGTTCCATCCTGGAGAAAAAATCGTTCCACCATGGTGGAACGATTTTTTCTCCATATAGGAATGATTTAGTGTTAGTAGACAAGGATATTAATCCTTCCAAAGATTGACTTTTATTCTCTCACGTGACCGTCTGTGATAAGAGCTGCTCTACACTTGATGTTTGTTGAAAAATGCAATTTTATAAATTATTTATTGTAACTTTTTAGAAGCTTTGGTTGTTGTTGATATAATATTATGTATATTGCGAAGTGGAATATGTCCTGTTTATTAATATGTTATACAATTCTGAATTGTATATGATGGTATTCTTGGTTGTAATATGTGTCGGAATGGGGTGTAATCACGAATTGTTAAATGAATAAACAATGAATGATATGAAGAAAAAGCTTGACTTTAAAGTTTTGGCTATTATGGGCGTAGTGGTTTTTTCCGCTTGCGGTTCTGATAGCGATCTGTTCAACCCGGAAAAGGCGGCAGCTAAGAAAGAGGCACAGTATGCATCGGCTTTTGTGCAGAGGTATGGAGAAATTGCAGTTGATCAGGATTGGGGATTTGGGGCAACACCGACAACGCGTGTTGCTAACACTAATAGCAATCAATGGAAAGATTTTACGGAAGTACCCGAGGGTATTACGGCTACAGAAAAAGAAGTGGTTACGGAATGGTTTAAAACACATCAGAATCCACAATCCATTGGTGTGGATTGGACCGACTTTTTTGTTCAACATGTAAGTGGCTCACACTCTAATATGGATTTTTTGGTTGCAGCATCAGATGAGCATATCAATAATTTTAATGCTACTGAGGGGGCTATAATGCTAATGCAGAATAGTGGAACGTCTTCTTTTGGCTATAGGGTTTCTTTGGATGGTAAAATGCACTATAATTATACTATACAATATATTGGGGGTGCTTATTATGTGGGATTTGACTTTGAAGCTACCGGACAGAACCCAAATCAACAAGTGGCTGCAGATGGATATTATAGTGATTGGATTGTGAAGATCTCTCCGGCCGTATATACGAATGCGTACAGAATCATAGCAGAAGACCTTGGAGACAGTGATGATTTTGACTTCAACGATGTCGTGTTTGATGTAGCGACCAATGGAGGAGCAACTATCATTACCCTGCAGGCTGCGGGTGGTACTTTGCCTTTGTATATTGAGGTGGGCGGTGATAGCCGTGAAGTTCATGGACTCTTTGGCGTTTCTAATACTACAATGGTAAATACAGGTGCTGGGGCAACTAAGGCTCCGGTGATGTACAGAGTTGACGGTACCGGTGCCGTAAATGTCAAAGTGGAAGGTCAAAATGCTGAAGTATATACACTGAAAGCGGAGATAGGTAAAGCGCCGCAGAAGATACGTGTAGAGACAAGATATGAATGGACTGCTGAACGTCAGGATATTAATGATAAATATCCAGGTTTTGCAGATTGGGTGGCTGATCCTACGGCTAATTGGTATTAATAGAATATATAGTATTTTTATTTAAGGCAGATGATATAATGAAAGGTTATATCACCTGCCTTTTTATGTTTCGACCGTTATATATTGAAATTTACTATCTTTGTGGCGTAGCAAGCAGTTGGTACATCATTTTTTTCGAGAAAGTGAATGGTTTATTTATTCCGAGCTTATGAATCTTTATACGCCTGTAGAAGTAGTTTCCAGTATGCCCCTTCTTTCGCAAGAGAATAATCTGTTGCTGATGGGTTCTTGTTTTGCGTCCGAGATGGGGCAAAGGCTGGCGGATGCCAAGTTCCGTTGTGACGTCAATCCTTATGGTGTGCTTTATAATCCGTTTTCCATTTCTGCGGCATTGCGTGAAATCATTGCGGGCAGATGCTACAATGAAAACGATATTTTCCTCTTTCATGAACTTTGGCACAGTGCCATGCATCATGGTAGCTTTTCCTCAGTCTCTGCAGAGGAAACATTGGCAGGTATTAACGGGCGTTTGAAAAGCGCCCATGAAAGGCTGGACCGGTTGGATTGTCTGCTGCTGACTTTCGGCTCTGCCTGGGTTTATGAAAATGAAAAGACGGGAACTGTAGTTGCCAACTGTCATAAGCAACCTGAGTCCTGCTTTACCCGCCGTATGCTTTCTGTCAGTGAAATAGTATCTGACTACACCTCTTTGCTTTCCGGCTTGCTGGCGCGGATTCCCCGGTTGAAAGTGTTGTTCACCGTCAGCCCCATCCGCCACGTGCGTGACGGAATGCATGCCAACCAGCTCAGTAAAGCTACCTTGCTGCTTGCCGTGAACCAGTTGCAAGCCACTTTCCCAGAACATGTTTTCTATTTTCCGGCTTATGAGCTGCTGCTCGACGAGCTTCGTGACTATCGCTTCTATGCAGAAGACATGGTGCATCCTTCCGAAACAGCCATTCGCTATGTCTGGGAACGGTTTACCCGGTCGTGCATCTCTGCCGATGCGTTACGGATTATGGAAGAAAGTGAAAATATCCGTAAGATGTTGTCACATAAGCCATTTTATCCCGCTTCAGAAGAGTATAAGCGTTTTTTAGGACAAATTGTGTTAAAAATAGACCAACTTAACGGAAAATACCCGTACTTAGATTTCCAAAAAGAGAGAGAAATATGTCGTATTCGATTGAAAGCATAACCGAAAGTATTGGCGCACGGCGTATGGGAAACGCGCCGGCTACCATAGACTGGCTGCTCACTGACAGCCGTTCCCTGAATTTTCCTGAGGAAACATTATTCTTTGCCTTGACCACCAAGAGGAATGACGGTGCGCGCTATATTGCAGATTTATATGCCCGTGGAGTACGTAATTTTGTGCTTAGCGAAGAAAGCTTTAGATTAATGGACAATGGACAATTGACAATTGACAATGCTATGCAGCGTGATGATGCGCAGTCAATTGTCAATTATCTCATTGTTCCCAACCCGCTGAAAGCCTTGCAAAAACTGGCGGAACAGCATCGGAACCGGTTCCAGATACCGGTCATCGGTATTACGGGAAGCAACGGTAAGACTGTTGTGAAGGAATGGCTGCACCAGTTGCTCAGTCCGGAACGTGCCATTATCCGTTCTCCCCGCAGTTATAACTCCCAGATTGGAGTGCCTTTGTCTGTGTGGCAGATGAACGAACAGTCCGAACTTGCTATTTTTGAAGCCGGTATTTCCGAGCCGGGGGAAATGCGCGCTTTGCAGAACATCATCAAGCCTACCATAGGCATCCTGACCAATATAGGAGGGGCTCACCAGGAAAATTTCTTCTCGTTGCAGGAGAAATGCATGGAGAAGCTGACGCTTTTCAAGAATTGTGATGTAGTGATTTATAATGGTGACGATGAGTTCGTCAGCAACTGTGTGGCGAAGTCCATGCTGTCTGCACGTGAGATTGCGTGGAGCCGGAAGGATATGGAACGTCCTCTATATATAAGTAAGGTGGAGAAACGGGATGACTGTACAGTCGTTTCCTACCGCTATCTGGATATGGACAATACGTTTACTCTACCGTTCATAGATGATGCTTCCATCGAGAATTCGCTGAACTGCCTGGCCGCATGCCTCTATCTGATGCTTCCTGCCGAACAGATTACAGAACGTATGGCAAGGCTGGAACCCATCGCCATGCGGCTGGAAGTCAAGGAGGGAAAAAACAACTGTCTGTTGATTAACGACAGTTATAATTCTGACCTTGGCTCATTGGATATTGCACTCGATTTTCTTTACCGTCGTTCGCAAAGTAAGGGATTGAGGCGGACTTTGGTTCTTTCGGATATATTGGAGACCGGTCAGAACACGCCGACACTTTACCGACAAGTGGCACAGCTGGTAAACAGCCGTGGCATTGAACGCATCATAGGTGTAGGAAATGAAATATCTTCCTGCGCTGCACGCTTTAATATAGAGAAGACCTTTTATCCGGATACAGCGGCCTTGATACGTGCCATTCAGCGTGGGGAACTTCGCCTTGAAAACGAAATAATTCTGATTAAGGGTGCACGTAAGTTCGGTTTTGACTCCTTGACGGAAGTATTGGAGAAGAAGGTGCACGAAACCATTCTGGAGGTTAATCTTGGAGCGATGATTGCCAATCTGAACTATTATCGTGGCAAGCTGAAGCCGGAAACAAAGATGGTCTGCATGGTGAAAGCCTCCGCTTACGGTGCAGGTTCTTACGAGATAGCCAAGACTTTGCAGGAACATCATGTCGATTATCTTGCCGTGGCGGTTGCCGACGAAGGCTCCGAACTCCGCAAAGCGGGCATCACTGCGAATATCATTATCATGAATCCTGAGATGACTGCTTTCAAGACCATGTTCGATTACAAGCTGGAGCCCGAAGTATATAGCTTCCATCTGCTGGACGCTTTGATTAAAGAAGCGGAAAAGGAAGGTATCACAAACTTCCCCATCCACATAAAGCTGGATACCGGTATGCACCGCCTGGGGTTTGCTCCGGAGGATATGCCCCGGCTGATAGAACGGCTGAAGGGACAGAATGCCGTGATTGCCCGTTCCGTCTTCTCGCATTTGGTAGGGAGCGATTCGCAACAATTCGACAGTTTTACACGCCGGCAGATAGAAATGTTCGAGAAAGCGTCCATGGAATTGCAGGAGGCTTTTCCGCATAAGATACTTCGCCATATCTGCAATTCCGCAGGTATCGAGCGTTTCCCGGGGGCGCAATTCGATATGGTGCGCCTGGGTATCGGCCTCTATGGTGTCAATCCCATAGACAATTCCATTATGAATAATGTGAGCACGTTGAAGACTACCATCCTCCAGATACGTGATGTTCCCGAAGAGGATACGGTGGGGTATAGCCGGAAAGGGCATCTCACCCGTCCGTCGCGTATAGCGGCTCTTCCCATCGGTTACGCCGACGGCCTGAACCGCCATCTTGGAAATGGACATGCTTATTGTCTTGTAAACGGCCAACGGGCAGCCTATGTAGGGAATATCTGCATGGATGTCTGTATGATTGACGTGACGGACATCGATTGCAAGGAGGGTGACAGTGTGGAAATTTTTGGTGACCATCTGCCTATAACCGTTCTTTCCGATGTACTCGAAACTATTCCTTATGAGGTGTTGACAAGCGTTTCTACGCGGGTAAAACGTATTTATTATCAAGACTGAAGATAGGGGGCAGGGATTAGGGATTAGGGATTGCGATAAAATTAATCCTTAATCCTTAATCCCTAATCCTTAATTTTCCTATCTTTGCACTATAATTAATCAGATATAACTATGACAAACTTACTTTTATTAGGCTTTCTGCCCAGCGGTTCCGAATGGATAATTATTGCATTGGTCATCTTACTGTTGTTTGGTGGTAAGAAAATTCCCGAATTGATGCGTGGTTTGGGCAAAGGAGTGAAGAGCTTCAAGGATGGCGTGAATGAAGCCAAAGAAGAGATAAACAAGGCTCAGGAAGATTTGGATAAACCGGCTGAAAAGAAATAAAGGAACAAGGGTATTTACTATTTGACAATTTACTATTTACTATTTGATACTCTGAGAAGTTCAGGAGTATGGGTAGGCTTGTTGCCTTTTCCACAGCGCAGCCCAAATAGTAAATTGTCAAATAGTAAATCCCCACAGCGCAGCCCAAATAGTAAATAGTAAATTGTCAAATAGTAAATCCCTTTATGTCAGAAAAAGAACTAACCTTTTGGGACCACTTGGACGAGTTGCGCCGGGTGTTGTTTCGTGTACTCGGTGTGTGGTTTGTATTGGCTATCGGTTATTTTATTGCCATGCCTTATCTGTTTGACAATGTGATATTGGCTCCTTGCCATAACGACTTCATTTTCTATGACTTGCTGCGCTGGATAGGGCAGAGACTGGACTTGCAGGATGAATTCTTTACCCAGGAGTTTCATGTGAAGCTCGTCAATATTAATCTTGCCGCACCGTTCTTTGTCCACATGTCTACCGCTTTCTGGATGTCGGTGGTAACGGCTGCTCCTTATATTTTCTATGAAATCTGGCGCTTTGTAAGCCCTGCACTCTATCCAAACGAGCGTAAAGGGGTGAGGAAAGCGCTGGGTATAGGTACGGTGATGTTCTTTATCGGTGTGTTGCTGGGGTATTTTATGGTCTATCCGCTGACATTGCGTTTCCTTTCCACTTATCAATTGAGCGCAGCCATCGAGAATCAAATTTCCCTGAACTCGTACATCGACAATTTCATGATGTTGGTGCTTTGCATGGGACTGGCATTCGAACTGCCGCTGGTGACATGGCTGCTTTCCCTGCTGGGACTGGTGCACAAGACCTTTTTGCGGAAATACCGCCGTCATGCTGTTGTCATCATTGTTATTGCCTCGGCCATCATTACTCCGACCGGTGACCCGTTTACCTTGACAGTAGTGGCGGTGCCGCTTTATCTGCTCTATGAGTTGAGTATCCTAATGATAAAGGATAAAAAGACTGATGATGAAGCGGAAGAAGTGGAGACAGAGGAATGATGGATTGTGAAGTAAAGGAATATTTTAGTATATTGCTGGAAGCCTGCTACGTTGAGGAAATCTCCTTGGACGTGGCCTATCGGCAATTGCGCGAGTTGCTGGAGCGTTTGTGCCGTACACAGATGCCCGACGGCAGCTTGCAGATGACGGACCTTTCTGCACGTATCAGTTTCGTGGCTTCGAAGGCCGGACTTTCCACCGTGGAACAGAACCGTCTGCATACCTTCCGGCTGACCTCCAATGCTATTCTGAACCGCCAGGCGGAACCGCAACGTGAACAGTTGTTGCGTGATGCCAAGACACTGGCATTCTTTGTCAAGCGCTTGACGGGGGAGGAGATACCTGCCGAACTTTATCGCCTGCTACCCCGTGCGGATGCCACCTATATAGTGGCACCGCCTGTCAAAGAGCGGATAAAGCGCATGCGCGTCTGTTTTCAGTATGCCGATGATACTTATTTATATGTACTGCCCGTAGACACTGTGGCCGATGAGCCGTTGCGTGTCCGTTATAATGTACCTCAGATTAATGAAGAGTTTGCAGAAACCTGCCGGATTCTGTGGCGGCATGCCCAGGTCAATCTGCTGGATGTTACGGTGGACGAAGTCGGTATACTCACCCCTTCCTTTATTATACTTGAGCCCGATTACTTGATAGACATCAGTTCGCTTGCCGAATGCTTCAAGGATTACGGGCATCATCCTGCCAACTATATTCTGGCACGGCTCCAGTCGCCAGACAATACCCGTCCGTTACTGTTGGGTAATATTGCCAACCTCTTTCTGGACGAATGGATTCATGCCAAGGAGGCACCCGATTATTTGGCATGCATGAAGAAGGCCTTCCGTTCTTATCCCATCGAGCTGGCAGCATGTGCCGACCTGCGCGACCGGGAGAAGGAAGCCGAATTCTTTTCCGATTGCAAGCGCCATTTCGACAATATCCACCGGACGGTGACAGAAACATTCCGTGCATCCGGCTATGAACTCGATAGGACTGATGCCGTGCTGGAACCCTCTTACATCTGTGAAGCATTGGGTTTGCAAGGGCGTCTGGACTACATGCAGCGGGATATGACCTCGTTCATTGAAATGAAGTCCGGTAAGGCGGACGAGTATTCCATCCGTGGTAAGGTGGAGCCTAAAGAAAACAATAAGGTACAGATGTTGCTCTATCAGGCTGTGTTGGAGTATTCTATGGGAATGGACCATCGACGTGTAAAGGCCTACCTGCTCTATACCCGTTATCCGTTGCTTTATCCGGCACGTCCTTCGTGGGCAATGCTGCGCCGGGTAATGGATGTACGGAACCGTATTGTAGCGAATGAATACGGCATCCAGTTGCGCAATAGTCTGCAATATACGGCGGAGCGTCTGCGCGATATTGCTCCGGGAACTCTGAATGAGCGGCAACTGGATAATACATTGTGGAAACGTTATCTGTATCCTTCCATCGATGCGGTGACACAGAAGATTCACGCGTTGTCTCCATTGGAACAGTCGTATTTCTATGCGTTGTACAATTTTATAACAAAAGAACTCTATACTTCAAAATCCGGTGATGTGGAGTATGAAGGACGCACCGGCGCATCTGCTTTATGGCTTGCTACTTTAGAGGAGAAAAGCGAGAATGGAGAGATTTTATATGATTTGGCGATACGGCAAAACTGTGCGGCGGATATTCATAAACCTTATTTATTGCTGGAGCGTACACATACGGATATTGATACTTTGCCCAATTTCCGGCAAGGAGATGCCATTGTTCTGTATGAGCGGAATGTCAGTGAAGATAACGTTACCAATAAAATGGTGTTTAAGGGGAACATCGAGGAAATTTCCGATTGCAATATCCGTATCAGACTCCGTGCGGCACAACAGAACGCCAGGGTCTTGCCAATGGAAAGCCGTTATGCAATAGAACATGATTATATGGATACCTCTTTTCGCTGCATGTACTGGGGATTGTCGGCCTTTTTGTCTGCAACGAAAGACCGTCGGGATTTGTTGCTGAATCAACGTAAACCGGAATTTGATACTGCCCTTAACGGAGCTATATCGGCTGCTGCCGATGATTTTGTACGCATTACTTTGAAGGCGCAAGCTGCTAAAGACTATTTCTTGCTGGTAGGTCCGCCGGGAACCGGTAAGACCTCTCGCGCTCTGCGCAGCATGGTAGAGGCTTTTTATAGGGAAGGGAAAGAAATACTTTTGCTTTCATATACTAACCGGGCAGTGGACGAGATATGTAAGATGTTGACAGCCATTACACCGGAGGTCGACTTCATACGTATCGGCAGTGAACTTTCCTGTGACGGCGTGTATCGTCCGCATTTGATAGAAAACGTGTTGGAGTCTTGCTCCACACGCCGGGAGGTGCAGGAGCGCATGGCGCGTTGCCGAATTTTTGTGGGAACGGTTGCTACGCTGTCTGCCAAGACCGAATTGTTTCGTTTGAAGACTTTTGATGTGGCCTTGATAGATGAGGCTACCCAGATATTGGAGCCGCAACTGTTGGGATTGCTTTGCATGCGCGGCGTTACCGGCGGGAATGCTATAGGGAAATTTGTCCTGATAGGTGACCATAAACAATTGCCGGCTGTTGTACTCCAGTCATCGGAGCAATCGGAAATTCAGGATGAAGGTTTGCGGGGCATCGGTTTGCATAACTTGAAAGATTCTCTTTTTGAACGTCTTTATCGGAATGCCATTAGGCAACAGGCGGTTAACGGTCGGCAAACCTCTGCTTTCAACTCCCGGTTTTCAGCTTTCAATTCTCTTGATATGCTTTGTCGCCAGGGACGTATGAATGTGGAAGTTGCAGCTTTTCCGAACCGTGCTTTCTATGGCGGGTTGTTACAGCCGGTAGGATTGGAACATCAGACAGGGGTTCTTAAACTGTCTCCTCAGCTTTCTGCTGATGAATTTGCCGCTTTGCTGACCCGGCGGGTAGCTTTTCTTCCGTCCGTTCCCGAACCGCCTATGCAGTCGGCAAAGATGAACCGTTCGGAAGCAAAAATCGTAGCCGGACTGGCTGCTGCTGTCTATCGGCAGTATACATTTGCCGAGGGACGCTTCAGCGCAGCTTCTACTTTGGGAGTAATAACCCCTTATCGTAGTCAGATAGCTTTGATAAAGAAAGAAATAGAAGCTTTGGGAATTCCAGCCTTGAATGAAATCCTGGTAGATACGGTGGAGCGTTTTCAGGGAAGCGAACGCGATGTCATCATTTACTCTTTCTGTGTGAACAGGTTGTCTCAGCTGAGATTTCTTGCCAATCTGACAGAGGAGAACGGAATACGGATAGACCGTAAACTGAATGTGGCTTTGACCAGAGCACGCAAACAGATGTTTATAATCGGAGTCCGACAATTGTTGGAGCAGAACCCAATCTATGCGCAACTGTTGAAAAGTTGTGATTCATAAGGTACGAAACGTTTCCTATTGCCGTAGATTGCAGCTATTTCTTCATTTAATAAATCTTAAATATTTTCTTTCTCTTTATATGCTTTATTAATAACATCGTGTGTTATAAAGCCTTATCTTTGCAGCACGTTTTTTTCATAGAGATTTAGATTTAAGGTTAGAAGAATTGTGGAAGTCGTG
>OGZC01001346.1_pt1 | contig 13320 bp, 17 predicted proteins | sample 1576751 | NCBI WGS metagenome assembly OGZC01 (sample SAMEA3541486, study PRJEB24748) | human gut metagenome | biome: human gut; feature: human-associated habitat; material: faeces | place: China | collected 2012
GTCTAGTAAATGCAAATTAGTCCTAGATTCAAAAAAAGCATTGTTGATAAAAGATCCTCCGGTTCCAATCACCACGCCGTCTTCTTCGTCAATGCAAATGTCCAGTGATACTTCAAAATCTCTTTCACGGCTGGCAAGATTGATTGTTAATTCATCATCACCAAACGTGATTTTTTTACTGCCGGACAGTGCATATTCAATATGTGTGCCCGGTGTTTTTTCAACTACATTGATTTTATTAGTAGCCATAATATTTTCTACCTCCATTCTGGTTCTTTACTACCTCATTGCTTCTGGCTGCGATAACTTCCGCAGCTTCCCTCTGGGCTGCTGTTCCTCTGCCCTGCACGCCAAAAGAACGCAAGACAGCTTCTTCATGCTGTCTGCGTTCCTCTGTCTTAATAATTACGCCTGCCATTAGTAAAACCCGCCTTTCACATAGATTTTCACCGTCACGCTGGTTGCGCTGCCAGTGTGTGCGATTTTGAAACCATTTAACAGTTTTTCAGTAATAACAATGTCACCCGGAAAACCGCCCGTGTACTCCACAACTTCCGTTTCCACGGTGTAGTCCATGTGGTTCCTTTCAGTCTTCAGTGCAACTGCCTGTTTGGAATTGTTGAACGGGTACTGCTGCGTATTTTTCAGTGCCACCGTTTTTGTTTCGCCCTGCAAGTCAGCTGTTGCCTGCTGCTGGTGGATTGTTGCCAGTGCCAGAAGCGCCGCTGTTTCCGTCGCATTTGAAATTCCCTCCTCCATGTGATTGAAGTTGGTTGCGTTCTGCGGCGTTCCCTGCTGAATAATTTCACCCTCAACGGGTGTATGCGTTATTGTCCCGTCGTCATTTCTGCTTTCGGTGTATCTGTCTTCAAATTCTGTTACATGGTCCTGCCACAATTTAGGTTCGTACATCTGTTACACCTCCTTTTCTACAAAGTCAAATGTAAAGCGGTATAACACGCCCTCTTGTACGTTGTTCAAGGGAATGTTTACCGCTTTATCTGCCCACAACTTATTATTCTTGTTGTAAAGCTGCACCCGCTGCACCGTAGCGGTTCCGCTTACCTGCGGGGTAATCTGCACATATACAGCCACCCTGCCGTCTTTCAGACGTTCCCTGCGGTGTATCACCTTTTTTTCGGAAACGCCGTTGACCGTTACTTTCGCATAGGCAATGATATTGTCAATGAAATCTTTAAAATCATTGATTGCGTCCGTTGTCAACATGGTCTTCACCTCCTTTTATAGCTTCCGGGTGCTTCCGCACGGCTTGACGCCGTATGAATACCCCATTGCTTGCGTACTGCTGCCCACGGTGCCGCCCTCTGTCCTCTGCACCGTGCTTCTTTCCGGGACGGTCCCGGCTGCTGGGGTTGTGAAGTGGTATGCTTCCGCTGTGTCGCCCATTGTGACCGCTGCCCCGTCCGTCTGCCCTCTGGTGTTCCTCTGCGGGCTTTCTCCGGCTCTTATGCGTCCGGCTGGTGTATTTGTATACCCAAACGCATTTAACGCCGTTTCTGCGTCAATATGCGTTGTCTGATTGGCAAATATCGTGTTTCTGTACGGTTTTGTACCTGCTGCTGGGGCGTTGAATATGAACCCGGCTGCTTCTGTCCCCACGACAAATGTTCCGGCACCGATACCGCCCCTTGTGTTCCTCTGCGGGTGCGTTCCGGCTTTCAGTCTGCCTGTCAGCGGTGTTTTATATCTGAAATATTCACCGTGGGTGTATATTACCCCGTGGACCTGCCCTTGATATGTCAGTTCGTCCATGTGCGCTGACAGCCTTTTATACATCTTTACCGCCCGGATAATAGCTGCATAGTCTGCCGTGATTTTCTGGTTTGTTACATCTAAAATAATGTGAAAGTGTCCGGGTTCTCCCTCATACTGGAACCATTCTTCCACTTCACTTTCTGGAAATAGGCTGCCCAGTGCTGTTTCAATGGCGTACTTTGTCCCCATTTTTTTGTGAACCTTGACGCTGTTTTTCACTAAGTCCCGTTTTGCTTCCAGTGGGTAGTTATAGTCGTACCAGTCAACGTGCAGGTCATACGCCAGAATGTCCACCAGTTCTTCCGGCAGTTCGTCAAACCGGGAATATATCAAAACGCTGTTCATTATCCCGGAAGTGTCCAGAAGTGCTGCTGCCGTAGCGTTTGCCAGTGCAACCATTTTAGGGTCTTTCTTTAATGCTTCCGGCAAACATTCTGAATAGTCGGCATTGTAAATTGTTTTAGACATTCTCAATACCTCCATTCAGAACCGTTGTGTTTCCCAACTTTGCAACCTTTATGTCTTCAACCACCGTGAAAACAGGCTTGCGAACTTCGACACGTTTCACGCCTGCTTCCATTAGTCGTGCCGTAAGGTATGACGGGTTAATGTCCCGCCCCATTTTGCTTGTTTGCCACGTCTTGTAATCTTCTACCGCCTGCCGTGCTGCCGCTTCAATAATCGTTGTGCTGGCTGCGTCTGGCTGCGGAATATAAAAGGTCACATCAATGTCAAACGGCACTGTTTCCGGCACCGATACGGTCACGGTGTCTGTCAATGGTCGGACGTCAGAAGCGTTCAACGCTGTTTCAATCTCTTTCAGTACCGCTTCCGTTGCCTGCGCTCCATTCTGTAAAAGCACCCGGACGTCTACCACGCAAGGTTCCGGGCTTGTCACCGCCACGTCTGCAACTGCTGGGGACACCGACTTTGTGAAGTAAATATAACCATTTACGGGACCTGCTGTGCTGAAACTCTCCATACTCTCCCGCATACGCTCATAATAACTGTCGTCGTCTTCTTCCTCTGCACCGCCGCTGGTTGCTGTGATATTCTCTGCTTTCTGGTAGTAGTCGTATAGGTCCACAATTTCTTTGACCTGCCCTGCTGCCAGATTGTTTCCAACTGAAAAATGTCCCAGCTGTTGTGCAGACGCCCTCAACGTCCCCGTATGTCTGCCCGGCTTTGATTTCAAGAATTTCTTTCGTTTCGAACAATATTGCGCCGTCAAAGGAAATTCTTGTGCCCGCCGGGATAATTACTGATTGTGTCTGCGCCTGCGATATGTAGAAGCGGAACATTGCAGACGCCGGACTTGCTGGCATCCTTTCCAAATCCTTGAACAGTTCTGCCAGACTGTCCAAGTATTCACCGTCCGCATAGCGTGGCACGTTCTTTTTTGCAGTTTCGTTGATAATGACACGCTGCTGCACAATGATATTTGCCACCCATGAAATAAACAGCCTTTCTGGTGACGCCGGGTAAACTTTGTAATGCTCACGCCCCGGCACCTGCTGCACCATGTTTTCATATAGTGCAATCAGATTGCTTTCTATCGTTTCTGTGTCTGTTTCCACAAACTCAATGTCTGGGTATTTTCTGTCACTCATTGTCTGTTCTCACCTCCTCCAAATAGATTATAGGAACTGTACGCCCTGTTCCTGCGTCGTGGTCAAATGTAATGTCTGAAACCACCGCCCGTGGTTCAAATTGTTCTATCTGGTCATACAGATAGCCAACCAGTATACTTTCAACTACTGGCTGCGGTCTGCCATATAAGCTGCCCGGCAATCCAAAGTCACGGAACATGGGGCATGACCCTTGCACTGTGTCCAGAATAACTGCAATATTCTGTATTACGGCTTGATGTTCATTTGCTGGCGCAAGGTCAATTTCTTTCAGCAATGAGCCGTCACCTCTTATTACGTCCATGCTTTTTCACCTCTTTGGATATTCTTTCAAGGTCACATCTGCCGTGGCAGCCCAGCAGTTACCTTTATTGTCGTAGCGTTTCAATGTGCTGCTGACTCCCGTTATTACCCACTTATATGACCCGTACTTTTTCCCGCCTAAAATCAAGTAGTTTACTTCACCGTTGCTACACATTTTGTTTAGCTTTTTAATTTCATTCAGCGGGTTTGTTCCGTGAAATACACTGAACGCCATTTTGAAACTGATTGTGTCCGGCTCTGGTCCCAGAAATTCCAGCACATCACGTTTTATATGTCTGTCATGCGTTGCGTACTTTGCAGACACTTTCCAGCTGATTTCATCAAACGTGCGCACCGTCTTTTCTGATACCGAAAAAGCCAGCTTTCCAAAGCTGCCTATCTTCGCCATGCGTTACACCTCCCCCACAATGAAGCCGTCACCGTCACCGTCTGGAAGCATAATACAAAGAACCATGTCGTTGACGTCCGGCACCCATGCAGAAACAAAGGCTTCGTGGTAGTGGCTCACTTTCTTTTTCAGTTCGCCGCCGTAGTCATATTGCAATTCTGTTTTTGCTGTCTGCCCCTCTGTTCCGCTTTCCATCGCTGGTATGACGTACACCGGGCGTTTGATAATGTGCAGGTCGCCGGAAGTTATGCCGCCTTTGTCCTTGAACTTCACACGGGCTGTCATTTTTTCCGCACTCACACTTTGCACCGTGCCAATGCGTATGGCGTTTTTAAGTTCTGTCATGTCTGCCATTTAGTAGCCCTCCAATACCTGTTTTAATTCAATTTGCGTTGTATAACCTCCCGTCAGCTTGTGCGTTGCTTTCGTGATTTTATACTTGCGGTCGAACTTCTGAAACCCTTTCAACCGAACCGTTGCGCCCGCCACCAGCTGCACGTCACCAAGCATGGTGAAACTGGCTGTATACTGCTGTGTATTCTTTTCACGCAGCCGCTTTTTCGCCAGTTCGTGCGCTTCACTGGTGCTGTTCACCTTTTCGTTGATTTCAAGCACCTGCCCGGTTCCCTCTGTACTGTCCGGGGTGTATGTACTTTCTATCGTTTCCTTGCTGTCCGGGTCAGTATACGAAACATGGCAGCTGGTGTATGCTGTATCATGCAGGCTGGTTCCCAGCTTATATGACAAATAATCACCGCTGCCATATTTTATGGTTTTTATAGGTGGCTTGCTGTCGTATTCTTCGGCGTCATAAATAACCACGTTCATTGTGGTTACTTTCAACGCCAGCCCAGCCGCCTTGCATAGCTTCTGCAAAAATACAATGTCTGACTGCTGCACCTGTTCTTTTCGCTTATATTTCGGGTTTGACCCAGCAAGGTACATCAGTTTTAAACGGCTTTCTTTCGCTATCTGCTCCGCAATCACTTTCAGTGTCGTGTTTTCCCATGCTTTTGACTTTCTCGCAACCCTCATGGTTGAGGTGTACGGAATTGACGTGCCTTTTAATGTGATTTTGGTTGGCGGTCCGCTGGCGTCTACGCTGTCCAGTTCAAAGGTTCCGCAATTCAAATGCACATCTTTTCCGTTGTCATGCCAGTTTTTCTGCACAATAGTTGCCGTTATCAATTTAGGGTCTGACACCTTTTTTGTGGTTTCTTTTGTTTCTGAAACCGTCTGGGTTGCTGTCCCGCCTGTCGTGATTTTAAATACCTGCCCCGGATATATCAAATTGGGGTTCTTGATATTGTTTTCACTGGCAATCTGCGGGTATTTCGTGCCGCTTCCCAGATACTTTTTGGCAATAGCCCAAAGGGTATCACCTTTTTTAACTACATAATTGACGACGCTTGCAGCTTCCACCTGCTTTTGTACCGTCGTTGAAGTCTTAACAAATGTCGGTTTTACTTCCAGCCAGCTTCCCAGCCACTTACTTTCTCTATCATCAAACGCAAGCTGCAAATCGTCTGCGTTGTCTTCTTCTTCATCAGTGAAAGTAAGGCTGCTTAAATATTTGTTGATGTCTGCCGGGACAGAAACATTTTCAAATTTCAGTTTCAATTCCACCCGGCGTGCCAAGTTCTTTGCACTCATTCTATGTCAGCAGCCCCCTTTTCCACGGTGGCAGTTCCAAGTCTTCTTCGTCTTCCACCTCCGGGATTGTTAAAACAACCCCGGCTGGGAAAACGTAGGTGCTGGCATATTTGACATTGGCTTTCATCAGCTTATCTGTATGCAGAACGCTTCCCATTTCGTTGTATGCGATTTTGTCCCACATATCCCCAGATATTGTGGTGTAGCTTTTAGTCATATTTCTGCCGCCTTTCTTTGTCTTCTTTTTCGTCCAGCAATTCTTCAACGTCACGCAGCAGCCGTTTGTTGTTTTCTTCCAGCTTTGCGTCTAAGTCTTCCGGCTTATCTCCGTTTACCACGATTGTTGGATTATTGTTGATAGTTACATTCTTTGCACCGCCGCCGTTGTTGCCTGCTCCTGCTGTCACCTCCGGCGCTGTATTGTAATTATTTACCGTCTGCGCTGTTGTGGTCGGTGCTGTTGTTGGCGCTACCGCTGCCGCTGTTGTGGCTGCCGTATTCTGTGCCGCCATGATACTTCTTGTCTGGCTGGCAGTAAACACCGTGCGCCCCGGTGCGTTTGTGATTAACTCTGGTCCAGCTTCGCCCGCTATGAATGTATCTGGGGTATTGCTTGAACCTTTCGCCAGCATAGGAATTTCAGATATGTTTATACCTTTTCCACCTACGCCCGGCACCCAGTCTGGCACTTTTACTTTGTTCAATCCACGAATAACCGTGTTGACCGCAGATATAATGCCGTTAATTGCACCCGTACACACTGACTTGATAGCCTGCCAAATTCCAGAAAAAATGGACTTTATGCCCTCCCAAGCCTGCCGCCAGTTCCCGGAAAAGACGCCAGTTATAAAAGTGATAATTCCATTCAGCACGGTTACAATTCCAGAAATCACGCCGGAAATTGCTTGAACTCCGCTTTGAACGATAGCTTGAATTGTCGGCATTACAAATTGTACCGCCGCTAAAATTCCTTGAATTATCGGACTGACAATATTCCAGATAGTTGATAAAGCGGTTTGAATGGCTGGAAGCAGTGTTTGCAGTACGTTTTGTACGACTGGTAAAATTGCTTGTATTGCGTCTGAAATTGCCGGAAGAACCGTGCTGCAAATAAAGCTGAACAGTTCTGAAATAATCGGTAAAACGTAAGTTGAAATAAACGTGATTATTTCGCTTATAATTGGCATAAGCCCAGCAATAAAGCTGCCTATCACCGGGATAATTGCCCCGATAAAATCCGCAACGCTTTGTATAATTTGCATGATTGTTGGGGCTGCCGCTTGAATAAAGCTAACAATCCCCGGTATCACTTGTGTTGTGATTACCTGCAATACCTGTTCTGCTACTGGCACAACATTTGCCGTTATGAAGCCCACAACCTCTGAAACTGCGTTCTTTACTGTTCCCAGCACATTTACAAACGTGTCAAAGACTGCTGCCCCTTTATCTCCGAACAGTTCTTGTATTTTGTCACGGGCTGCGCCTATGTTCTCACCAGAAAACACATTTTTTATTGTGTTTCCTACGTTTGTTATAACCGCAACGATTTTGTCAAATACCGCCAGTGCTTCATCACCAAAAGTGCGCTGAATGAAACTGCGTATTTCTTCAAGGTGTGTTTGTACCAGCTTAATGACCGTGATAATTGTTGTGATAACGCCCACAACTGGCAATATCTTTCCTGCGATACCTCCCAGCGGTCCTAGTGCTGTTTTGGCAAGGTTTCCGAGCGGTCCCAGAACTGTTTTGACTGCGTTTCCGAGCGGTGCAATCAGTGTTGTTGCCTTACTGAAAGCCCCGGTAATTCCTCTTGTTATCAGACCGCCTATTTTCCCAAGCGGGCTGTTTGCAATCGCAGTTCCTACGGTTCCAAGTATCGGACCCAGTTTGCCGCCAACCAGTGAAAACGGTTTGAGTAAAAGCCCCAGCAGCTTTGTTCCTGCGCCTGTCAGTGCCCCGCCTGCCTTTGTAGCAAGTCCCATGAAGCCATTGACAACGGACGCTTTCACATTGCCCATGAAGCCCGTAACTGCTCCAATTACTCTGTTTCCGCTGAAAATATTACCTATTGCAGAACCTACGCCGCCCAAAGCACCTTTTACGTTGCCAAAGTAAGAAAGTACACCGCTTCCGGCTGCTTTCAGCTTTGCTGCAAAACCTGCGCTTGTTGCTGCGTTCTCAATAAATCCGGCACGCAAGCCAACCAGCTTCTTTGCCAGTGACAATATGCCGTCTTCCGCTGATAAAGTAACCAGCTTTGTTGTCAACATTCCCACTTTCAGTGCTGCCAGTCCTGCTGCTACCTTTAAGACCGTTTGCACTAACTTTGGGTTTGCTGCTGCAAATTCTGAAACTTTCGTGACCACGGTTGCCACTTTGTCTGCCATGTTTCCTACAATCGGCAGTAGGTTTTGACCAAGAACAATGCTCAAATTCGCAATACTGTTCTTTGCCTTTTCCATTTTGGCTTCTGTGGTGTCTTCCATTTTGGCAAATGCGCTGTCTGTTGCTCCAACGCTATTCACCATATCTTGTACGCTTGCATTGAAGCCGTCAACGCCGTTTGATAACAGCGACATTGCCGCTTTTCCTGCTTCCGAACTGCTGAACATATCGGACAGGGCAAGACCAGACTTGCTGGCTTCGTCTTGTATTCCTCCCAGAATTTCCCCAAGTGATTTCCCACTTTTCATCAATTCTGAAAAGCTACCACCCATTTTCTCACGCAATAGCTTGTCCGTTGTACTTCCAGACTTCGACAACTCATTCAACATACTGTTCATGTACGTTGTCGTTTCTGCGGCTGCAATACCTTTGCTGGTCATTATCGCATAGCCAGCGCACAACTGTTCCAATGAAACATTGCTTGCGTTTGCAGTTGGGATAATTTTACCCATGCTGCTTGCCAGTTCGCCTACGGTTACTTTACCTTTGTTCTGCGTCTGTACCAGCATATCTGATACAGTACCTACCTTGTCCGCACTCATGCCGTATGCGTTCAATACGGTTGTCAATACGTCCAGCGTTTGCGAACTTTCGGCAAATCCGGCTTTCGCTAACTTCGTACTGTTTGTAACAAAGTTTACTGCGTCTGCCGTTTTCTGCCCGGCAGATATTGCGTTGTATACATCATCAGCAACGGCGCTGGCTGCAATTCCTGTCTGGTTTGACAGCTGCATAATCTGTTGTGACAATGTGCCCAGTGGTACTTCCTGCGTATCCGCAATGGTTCCAACCTTTGCTATTGCCGTTTCATATTTCTGCGCCGCCTGCACTGGTCCCGCATATACCGCCGTTGCTATTGCACCGATAGCGCCAATCGTTCCCAGCAGTTGCCCTTTTGTTTTAGAAATGCTCTGCTGTACCTGCTGTTGCTTTTCATTTATCTTCTGCAACGTCTGCTGTGAACTCTGCAACTTTTCATACGATTTTTGCAACCTGCCGTTGGCTTCTTCCAGATTGTCTGTATTTACCCCGGCTTCCCGCAGTTCTTCTGCGTAACTGTTTAATTGTCTTTCCTGTTCCTGTATTTTGGCAGTGGTCTGTTGTATCTGGCTTTCATTTCTTTCGAGCTTCTTCCGCAGTGCGTCTGTGGGTTCGCCCGTCTGCTGTAACTCCTGCTGCAACCTGTCATGTTCAGCATTAAGCAACGCCAGCCGTTCTTTGTTCTTGTCAATAGCGGCAGACTGCTTTGTGTAGCCGTCAATCTTCGATTGCAAGGAATTTACGTTTTTCATGCTGTCCCGCAACTGGTTATTGGTGTTTATCGCACTTTTGAACGCCCCATTGAAGTTGGGACCCAGCGCCGCTTTCAGCTTGAAAAGCAGTTCAAATTCCTTTTGTGACCCTGCCAAGCTGTTTCACCTCCCTACGCTTTATTCTGCTGCCGTTCTTCCGCTTCTTCTTTTTCCACTTCATTGATTGTTTCAATCCATGCAAAAAGCCTGCGTATGGGCATTTTTAACCAGAATGGGACGGGCGTATGTGAAGCCCTTGACATTTTATATATCTGCTTTCTTATGAACTTTGCGGGTTCTTTAATCTTTAATAGCCCGCAGCAATTAAAAAATCCCTTGCTTTGTTCTTAATTTTCATATAGTCTGGCACTGGAAGCCGTCTGATTTCGTCAGAAGCAACCCCCGCAGCCTTTGCCGCAAGAATACACTGGAACGCAGAAGAAATTTCCGGGGAAAGAACATATTTGTTCATGTCCGCAAGTTCCTGTTCCACTGCTTCTATATCCTCACCAGTCAGATTGTCAAAATAAAAGGTTAATGCGGTGTACTTCTTGCCCTCAATCTCTCTGGGCGCTTTGAAAGTGTGGGTGTAGTTCAGACTGGTGTTTTCTTTCTCTGTCTTCTTTTCCTCAAAACTCACCACGCCGCTTGCCTGTGCTTCCTGCATTTCTTTTGCCTGCTCTGCCGCCTGCTCCATGTTTTCAGTGTTTTTTGTTGTATCTGCCATTTTGTTTTCCTCCATATCTGATTTATTGCAGGAAAAAACCAGCGGTTCCCCGCTGGCTCCTGCTTTTCTGTCTTTACTTTCCTAACGCTTTTCTAACGTCCTTTAAGTAGTCTTTGCCATTGATAATACAAATGAAGTTCAACGGGTCAATCTCCGTTACCTTTGAACCGTCCATATACATTGCGTAGTATGAAACGGCATATTCTCCGCTTACATCAGCAGTGGACGCAGCAGCAACCTTGCCCAGTGCTGTTTTCTTCGGTTTCACTTTCATAATATGCTTTACCCCGGTGACTTCATTTGCACTGGTACGCAGGTTCATTCTCTGCTGTGCCACACGCAAATCAATTCTATGCACACGGGGTTCCATTAACTTGACCGCTGCTGCCGTTACGGTTCGGAAATTGAAAGTTGTTGTCATGGCATTTAAGTGACCAATAATGATTTCTTCAATATTGCCCGCAATGCCTGCGCCGCTTAATTCTTCCGTCATGTACTCTAAATCCGGCAGGGTCACTTCTGTTGTTCCCAGATACTCCGTGGCGTCTTCGTAAATCGCATAGTTAATTACTAATTCATCAACTTTAGACATTTTGTTTCACCTCCCCTTTATGCCGCCACCAGTGCTTCAAGATATGAAAGGTCATATTCAAGCACAAAGTCCATTTTCTGTAATGGTGACGGCGGTGTCATGTAGATATGAAAACGGACAATTCCTGCTGCCAGCTGGCTTGCGCTGTTCTCGCTTGCGTTCAGTTCGACACGCCCGCCAATGATTTTTTCATCAGTCGCAAGGCTTGACAGCCAATCGTTGACGGACTGCACGATTGCGTCCAGAAGACGTCTTTTAATACCTCTGTCAAGGTAGTTCCAGTATGTCAAAATAAGGGTCTTTCCAACCCATTTGAACATACGGTTGATACAGTAGAAATAATTTGTCATGTCAGTATCGGCAGGGTAGCACGCTGTATAATTCCCCCAACTTACAAAACCGTTGTAGAAATTAAGTGCTGTAACCACGCCGTTTTCATTCAGATAGTTTGCCTGCTGTACGTCCAGAATAACTTCTGAACCGTCCGCAACAACCATTCTATCTGCCTGTATGCCCTTGTTTGAAGCACTTTCGCACGGTGTACCGTCGCCGTATGCTGTCGCATTGTCTACGGCAGAAATGCTGGCTGCAAGCTGTGTGGAAAGATTAAAAACCCTATCGCCCAGCGCAACTTTAGGAAAGCAAAGAATTTCCGTTTTCTTTGTGAAATTCTTTTTCTTTTTCCACTCCGGCACCTCTGTATAGTAGATTGCGCCTGTTTCCTCTGTGCAGTCTACGTCCAGAATTGCTTCTGCTTCAAACAGACCGTTGATGTTCTCTGCCTTTGCAGACATGACGGCTGCAACCTCCGGGTCATGTGACCAATTCGGACACAAAATAAGGTCTGGAACTTTCGTGAAGCGTGGGAACACGCTGTTAATCAGTTCAAGCCCTGTGGTCTTGTGTGTGCTTACGCTGTAACCGCCGATAATGTCACTCTTTGTAACCTGTGTGGGGTCCACGGCGTCATATTTTACGTTTGCTTTTCCTGTTGTTTCTTTCAGAAACTCCACAATGCAGGCTGTGTCACCGTAGAACACTTCGTAGTCTTCCCCAGCTGTCTTTCCAGTCACTTCCACGCTTCCTGCGATTGCTTCCAGTGGTAATTCAATCTGGTTATCTGCCACGTCCATTTCCTTTTCTGCTACTGTCTTCTTATGCTTTTTAGGGTCAAGCACATTTACAAAGAATACCTGCGCACTGTTAAAAAGCGTAAACGCTGTGTAGATTTCTTCGCAAAGGCTGTATTTTTTCCAGTCGTCGGAATATCCCAACGCCTGCACCGCTTCTGCGTAGCTGGAAGCCATGATAACTTCATTTACTTTTCCGTTGGTCGCCTGCACGGGTGCTGTACCGACTACAAAATGTACGCCAGTGTCTACGGAAACGGGCGTGATTGCTCCGCTGTCGGTCTTTCCGGCATTTACTCCATGTGATACGTCACTCATTGCTTATACCTCCTGTTCTCGTTCTGCGTATGCAAGGGCGGCAGCTTTTAAGTCGGAATACCACTTGTTGTATACGTTCCCGGCTGTCTTCACCTTGTCTTTCTTCTCCGCAAGTTCCGTTGTCGGAACAAGCATTTTCTTTACAAGTGGGAACTTTTCAAGAATAAAAGACAATTCCTTGTCAATTTCTTCTTCTGTTCCCTCAAAAATTCTGTTGCACTGCAACATTGCTTTTGGCAGGTTCGGTCCAATGTAAATCAGCTTTACCGTTTCCGGCTGCTCATTTGCCGTTTCTGCGGCTTTTTCCGCTTCACTGGTATTTTCTACCGCCTGCACCTTTTCAGCGTCCTTTTCGGCTGCTGTGGCGTTTGCTGTGGTCGCTTTTGCCATGTCTTCTACCTCCTGTTTATAAATTTTGCAGAACTGCTGCCACGTCACGTTGTACGACTGGCAGGCTCCAATTTGTCACCATTTCCCCCATGTAATACGGCGGCGTGGTGTCTTGATACACGATATATTCCAGTGGCATTTCCAGCACAAATTGACCGCCGCCAACTGCTCCGGCTTTCTTCAATTCGCTTCGCACTCTCAACATGAGGTTGAGAAGTGCAAGTGGTCCGTCCTGTCCGTTTTCGGAATACACCGCAAATATAATTCTTACTTTGCAGCTGTCTTCTTCTGGCTCTCCCGCTGCCTTGTCGTCCGTCCCTGTTAGGAACTTAACCAGAATGTATGGCACTTTCTGTTGTGCGTCGTCCGCTTCCGGCAGTCCCATTTTGTAGACCGCCGCCGGGCGCTCTTTCACTTCATTTCTGCCCGTTCTGGTTCTCACTGGTAAAATAATGTCAGCCGTTTTTTCTTCTATGAACCGCTGCAAATTTTCCAGCAAAAAAACTGGTGTCATGCTTTTTATCCTCCATATCCATTCAAAATTCTGTTCATTTCACTTCGTCCAGACCGTTGTTTTCCAGCACCAGCACGCCTTTTTCGCTGACTACCTGCTGCACCCGGCAATTTCTATTTCTAAAATCATTGGCGGGTGCGGTC
>OGZC01001355.1_pt1 | contig 13262 bp, 13 predicted proteins | sample 1576751 | NCBI WGS metagenome assembly OGZC01 (sample SAMEA3541486, study PRJEB24748) | human gut metagenome | biome: human gut; feature: human-associated habitat; material: faeces | place: China | collected 2012
GAGTGTTCGAGACCTTACATGACAGATATGTGAGGAGTACGGCTTCTGTTGCGGAAGCAGATGCAATACTGGAGACAGAGGATACGGAAGTACTGGTTCAGTATGTAAAAGAACATTCCCTGTTTTGGGAGGATGGCTATGATAAGTACACGGAAAGGGTGCAGATATATCAATCCTACCGCAATTTGCTGGAGATGATGGCATATTTCCGGCAGAATGAGGACTGGAACCATGGAGAGACTCCCAGTATGTACCGTATTGGCTCAGCCTTATATAACGGACAGTATATGCTTAAGGAATTTAACCGTACCTATGGAAGCGGTCTGGAATATCCGGACCCTTCTGTGATCGGCACTCCGGAAATTCTGAATTTTGCCATCAGATCATTGGCGTCTGCCAGTGTATGATCCGGAGAAAGTGAAAATGGATCTGTGATAACACCATTCTCTGATCTCTTTACTTTATCTACCTCTTCTGCCTGCTGCTCGATCGTCATGTTTTTATGAATGATACCGATTCCTCCCTGACGTGCCATGGCGATTGCCATGCGGTGCTCAGTAACTGTATCCATACCAGCACTCATCATCGGAATGTTCAATTTAATCGTCTTTGTCAGATATGTGGATAAGTCCACCTGATTTGGAATGACCTGTGAATATGCCGGTACTAACAGGACATCGTCAAATGTAATACCTTCTCCGATTATTTTTCCCATGATTTATTTCCTCTCTTTCTCTAATATGTATGTCCATAGATTATCTGTTATGGTACAAAAATTCCCACCACTTGTCAAGCCTATTCCCACTTACAATTTATTTTTATCCTGATTTATTTTAACTCCTATTATTAAGCGATACTTATAGATGATGTCTCATTCATAATTTTTACATAATTTCTCAGTTTTTCTATAATTCTTTTGTCTATTACTGCTGAAATCCCGAAAATAAAAAAAGAGCCCCGGATATCTGTATCAAAACAGATATCCGGGAAACCTCTTGTCATTACATCATTCCCATTCCGCCAGGTGCTGCCGGCATTGCCGGTGTCTCTTCTTTAATCGTAGAAACAACAGATTCTGTTGTCAGCAGAGTAGATGCAACACTGTTTGCATTCTGCAGTGCGCTTCTTGTCACTTTGGCAGGATCCAGAATTCCTTCACTTACCATATCTACATATTCTTCTTTGTAAGCATCAAATCCGACTCCCGGTTCTGATTCTCTTACTTTATTGATGATCACTGCACCTTCCAGACCTGCATTTGTTGCAATATGGAACAATGGAGCCTCCAGAGCTTTCAGGATGATATTCGCACCTGTCTTCTCATCACCTTCCAGAGTCTCTGCAAGTTTTGCAACTTCTTTAGAAGCATGGATATATGCAGTGCCCCGTCGTCTGCGGTGGCAATACCGTCGGCCGTGTTGAGATAATGCCTCTGTTTTATGGTGATTTTGTAGTTCACTACTGCTGCTCTTGTCGCATTGAGTGCATCTTCCATACGCAGTTTTGCTTCTTTCATCTCAGTTTCTGTCGCTGCTCCCACACGAATCACTGCAACACCGCCTGCCAGTTTTGCAAGTCTTTCCTGTAATTTTTCTCTGTCAAATTCAGATGTTGTCTCCTCGATCTGTTTTTTGATCTGAGCCACTCTGTCTTCGATTGCTTTCTTATCTCCGCATCCGTCAACAATGACTGTGTTCTCTTTCTGAACTTTTACAGATTTTGCACGTCCGAGCAGATCCATTGTTGCTTCTTTCAGGTCCATTCCAAGTTCATCGGAAATTACCTGTCCGCCTGTCAGGATTGCAATATCATTGAGCATTTCTTTTCTTCTGTCCCCGTATCCAGGAGCTTTTACTGCAACAACATTAAATGTTCCGCGCAGTTTGTTTACGATCAGAGTTGTAAGAGCTTCTCCTTCAATATCCTCTGCAATGATCAGAAGTCTTGCTCCTGACTGTACGATCTGCTCCAGCAATGGAAGGAGATCCTGAATATTGGAAATCTTCTTGTCTGTGATCAGGATGTACGGATCATCCAGAACTGCTTCCATCTTCTCCATATCTGTCGCCATATATGCAGAAATATATCCGCGGTCAAACTGCATACCTTCTACCAGATCCAGCTCTGTCTGCATTGTCTTGGATTCTTCGATCGTGATAACACCATCTTTGGAAACTTTCTCCATTGCATCTGCAACCATATTTCCAACCGCTTCATCACCGGAAGATACTGCTGCAACTTTTGCGATCTGGTCTTTTCCTGTTACCTGACGGCTCATATTTGCAATTGCTTCCACTGCTGCATCTGTCGCTTTTTTCATACCTTTACGCAGTACGATCGGGTTTGCTCCTGCTGCAAGGTTCTTCATTCCTTCATTTACCATTGCCTGTGCCAGAACAGTCGCTGTTGTTGTTCCGTCTCCGGCTACATCGTTTGTCTTCGCTGCTACTTCACGGATGAGCTGTGCTCCCATATTTTCAAATCCGTCTTCCAGTTCGATCTCTTTTGCGATCGTCACACCGTCATTTGTGATCAATGGTGTTCCGAACGATTTATCCAGAACAACGTTTCTTCCTTTTGGTCCCAAAGTTACTCTTACAGTATCTGCAAGCTGGTTTACACCTTTTTCCAGAGCGGCTCTTGCCTCTGCTCCATATTTAATTTCCTTTGCCATTTTCATTCACACTCCTGTTATACTTCGTCTGTTGACTGTTTCCAAAAAATTGTCTCTTTCTTCTATTTTACAACTGCAAGGATATCATTCTGTTTTACGATAATGTACTCTTCTCCATCCAGCTCTACATCGGTTCCTGCATATTTGGAATAGATTACTTTATCTCCTACAGCTACCTGCATTGTCACTTCTTTCCCGTCTACCATTCCACCAGGTCCGACTGCAATTACCTCTGCTTCCTGTGGTTTTTCTTTTGCCTGACCAGGCAAAACGATTCCTGACTTTGTTGTCTCTTCTGCTTCTAATTGCTTTAATACGATTTTATCACCTAATGGTACTAATTTCATGGTAACTCCTCCTTATTTTATACGTTATTAGCACTCATTCATATTGAGTGCTAAACCTCATGAATATAAAATAGCACTCTGTTTTCTATTTGTCAACAGAGATTCAAAAATTTTATATTTAGTTTATTTTCTTTTTACAGGTCCTTTCATATCCGAAATTGTATAGAATCCATTCTCAATATGAAAGACCAAAATTTTCCCATGTTCACACTGGTATCGCTCCTGTACCACGCCTGTGCAGAACAAAAGCTCTGTCCTTGTAGAAATATAGCACTGATACTTTGCATCCAGCGAGATTGCTGTCAGATCGTCCTCCTTTAATTGTAAGTATATGTAATCCTCTTCCATATCATAACGAAAAACCTGACAGTGATGTGTCTCATCATCCAGGATCGCATCTGCCGCGATCACTTTCTCCATCTGAAGATCTACTGCATTGCCTTCATACATGTTCTTTTCCTCCTGCTTTTCTTACCTGTAATCAGAGAAAGGGCATCAGCTTGCTGATACCCTTTTATCTTCTGTACGACTTTTACAAACGTTCTTTTTTAATCTTTTCCAATTCGGTAAAGACATAGTCATTCAACACTTTGATGTATGTTCCCTTCATCCCGGAGGAACGGGATTCGATCCCTCCGGCACTCTCAAATTTTCGAAGTGCATTGACGATCACGGATCTTGTGATTCCTACACGGTCTGCAATCTTGCTTGCCACCAGAATTCCCTCTGTTCCATCCAACTCTTCAAAAATATGGATGATCGCCTCCAGTTCAGAGAATGAAAGTGTGCTGATTGCTGACTGTACGATATGTTCCTTTCGCGTCTCCTCTGCGCCCTCCTCATTCACAGACCGGAGCATTTCCAGTCCGACAACTGCTGTTCCATATTCACTTAAGATGATATCATCAATGGAATACAACTCATTCTGCTTATAAATAAAGAGTGTTCCAAGGCGTTCTCCCGCAATATCAATTGGAACAATAATTGCCTGATATCCTTGCACTTTTTCCGATGAAAAACCAAGTGTCTCCAAATTCACGTTCTCTTTGGTAGAAAGTACATTGAGCAGACGCTCATTGAGCATCTCATCGATATGCGCTCCCACAGACTCTACGATCAGTTCATTGATTGCATCTACATGCGCACTTTTGCTGACTCCGAGAATCTTTCCTTTTTTACTGACTACCAGGACATTGGAGTTCAGGATCTCTGTGAGGACAGCACAAATATCATTAAACACCACTTTGCTGGAATTATTATTATGCAATAATTTATTTATTTTTCTTGTCTTATCTAATAACTGTACGCTCATCCGTCTCCTCCAGACTCAATTGTATATACAACTCGTTCCTATTCAATAGACACCCTCATGTTATCATACAATTCACGAATTTTCAATGAAATTGTTGCAATTTCCTCTTGTTTTTATTCGAAATCCTTCTAATTTCCCTTCAAATTTCGGACATATCCACACTGTTCATCTGCACAGACCAGTTTATTCCCTTTTTCCACCATATATCCGCCACATTCCGGACATTTTTCTTTGGACGGTTTCTGCCATGACATAAAATCACATTCCGGATTATTTTCACATCCGTAATACTTTCTTCCCTTCTTCGTCTTGCGGATCACAACTTCTTTTCCACAGACCGGGCAGGCAACACCGATCTTCTCCAGGTACGGTTTTGTGTTGCGGCAATCCGGAAATCCCGGACAGGCAAGGAATTTTCCGTGAGGACCGTATTTGATCACCATGTTTCTTCCACACTCTTCACAGATTACATCCGTTACTTCATCCTCGATCTTCACGCTCTCTAATTCTTTCTCCGCAGTTTTCACTGCTTCATCCAGATCCGGATAGAAGTTACTTACGACAACTTTCCACTGCACTTTTCCTTCTTCCACCATATCCAGAAGCCCTTCCATGTTGGCCGTAAAGTTGACATCCACAATACTAGGAAACGACTGCTTCATAATATTGTTGACTACTTCTCCGATCTCTGTGATATACAGATTCTTGGCTTCTTTGGTAATATAACGTCTTCCGAGAATTGTGGAGATTGTTGGTGCATAGGTACTCGGACGTCCGATTCCAAGCTCCTCCAGTGCCTTTACAAGTGTTGCCTCTGTATAGTGTGCCGGAGGCTGTGTGAAATGCTGTTTGGTATCAAACTCTTCTTTCGTCAGTTCCGAATCCATGCTCAATCCGTTGACAAGAACATTGCTTACTTCTTTTTCTTCATCTGCTTCTGTATAAACCGTACGAAATCCTTCAAACGCCACTTTTGAAGTTGCCACTGTAAAACGGTATTCCCCGGCACCAATCTTGACAGATGTGGTCTCATATTTTGCAGGCTGCATCCGGCTTGCGGCAAACCGTTTCCAGATCAGCTGATACAGACGGAACTGATCTCTGGAGAGAGACTCTTTCAACGAAGCCGGTGTCATGGAAATGTCCGTCGGTCGGATTGCCTCATGCGCGTCCTGTATCTTCTTCTCAGTCTTTTTATTTGCTTCTCCTGCTGCTGCATACTCTACGCCGTAATTCTCTGTGATGTACGCTCTCGCCGCTGCATCTGCTTCCTCTGAAATACGGGTAGAATCCGTACGCAGATACGTGATCACACCAATCGTACCGCTGCCCTTTACGTCAATTCCTTCATACAGCTGCTGTGCGATACGCATCGTCTTCTGTGTACCGAAGTTGAGCACCTTTGCTGCCTCCTGCTGCAAAGTGCTGGTTGTAAACGGAAGCGGCGCTCTTCGGATACGCTCTCCCTTTTTGATATCTTTTACTTCGTATGTTTCTTTTTCCAAAGCCTGTAAGATCTCATCCATCTCCTCTTTGGAATGGATCGTCATCTTCTTTTTCTCGGTTCCATAGAACTTGGCAGTGAGCGGTCTTTTCTCTCCTTTCACCTTTAAGATTGCATCCAGACTCCAGTATTCTTCCGGAATAAATGCATTGATTTCTTCTTCCCGGTCCGCAATGATACGGAGTGCTACAGACTGCACGCGTCCGGCGCTCAATCCCCGTTTTACTTTTGCCCACAAAAGCGGACTGATCCGATATCCTACCATTCTGTCCAGAACACGTCTTGCCTGCTGTGCGTCCACCAGATCCATATCAATATCTCTTGGTGTTTTTAATGACGCCTTGACTGCATTCTTTGTGATCTCGTTGAATGTAATACGGCGCATTTTTTTCTCATCCAATTTCAGCGCTGCTGCAAGATGCCATGAAATTGCCTCTCCTTCACGGTCGGGGTCGGTTGCCAGATATACTTTGTCGGCTTTCTTGGCTTCCTTTCTCAGGTTTGCGAGAATCTCCCCTTTTCCCCGAATGGTAATATATTTGGGCTCAAAGTCATGCTCCACATCGATTCCGAGCTGACTTTTCGGCAAATCTCTGACATGCCCGTTTGATGCCGCTACTGTATAGTTCTTTCCAAGAAATTTTTTGATCGTCTTCACTTTCGCCGGTGACTCCACAATTACCAGATAATGTGCCATTGAAACATTTCCTCCATCCGGCGCCCTCACGCCGTCATTTCACTTTTATATAATAATTTTTTGAGATTTCTCTGATATATCCCTGTAATTCCAAAGACACTAAAAGCTTTAAAACTTCCTCCGGGCGCAGCTTTGTTTCTTCTGTCAGCTGCCCCACGCTCTTTGGATACAGACCGACACAACTATACACCATATATTCAGGACTTTCAAGCATTTTTTCATTTTTGTCTGATTTTTCACATTCCCCGCTGTATGCAATGCCCATCTCATCCAGCAGATTTTCCGGGCTTAAAAGAATTCCGGCCCCCTGAAAGATCAGGCGGTTACACCCTTGACTTAAGCTGCTGTTAACAGGCCCCGGCAGCGCATAGACATCCTTTCCCTGCTCCAGTGCCAGATCTGCCGTGATCAGTGATCCACTCCTCTCTCTTGCCTCCATAACGAGCACAATATCTGACAGCGCGCTGATGATCCGGTTTCGCCTCGGAAAATGCTGCGGAAGCGGCGGTGTGCCGGGCGGGAGTTCTGAAAGGATCCCGCCTTCCTGCTCCAGGATATCCAGATATAATCCCATATGGTTTTTCGGATAACAGACATCTACCCCGCTCCCCAAAACAGCAAAGGTCTTTCCACCTCCCAGCAGAGCACCTCTCTGTCCGATCCCGTCTACGCCGCGCGCAAGTCCGCTGATCACCTGAATTCCACATTCCGCCAGTTTTTTCCCATATTCCAGCGCATATTTTTCTCCATAGGGAGTACAGCTTCTCGCTCCCACAATGGCTGCCGCACGCGCAGTATTATCCGGCAGCTTTCCTTTCACATACAACGCATACGGCGGATCATAGATTTCTTTTAAACGACCTGGATATTCCTTTTCTCCCCACGGGATCACCGAGATTCCTTTTTGTCTCATTGCTTCATAATTTCTGTCCAGCTCCTCTTTCTTTTTCGCCTCCAGCAGCTTCCAAATTTCCTGTTCCTTGAGCAGCTGCATCTTTCTGAGTGCAGTTTCTTCTATATAATAAATGGCTTCTGCTGTCCCTGCTTTTTCTTTTAATTTTATTTTTGTCCGATCCAGAATATTTCGGATTCCGGCAAACCAGTATTCATACTTCATGCGTTCTTCCTCCTATCGTTTCCAGTACTTCTTATCCGGCGTCCGATAGCCGATTGCCTCACACAAATGCTGCTTTAGAATTTCCTGACTTCCGTCCAGATCTGCGATCGTTCTCGCCACCTTTAACACTTTATGATAAGTACGTGCTGTAAATCCAAAGGCAGCAAATGCCTGCTTCATCACTTCGTTTTCCGGCTCTCCCAGACGGCAGAATTCTTCTGTCTCCCGGCTGTCCAGTCTTGCATTTACCTTTGTTCCTCCATAACGCATTCTCTGCAGATTTCGCACTTCACATACTCTCTGCCGGATTGCTTCCGAAGATTCCTGTGCTTTCTTCTCCACCAGCGAGTCATATTCCACCCGGGGTGCCTCTACACACAGATCGATTCGATCCAGAAACGGCTGACTGATCCTTCCTAAATAATTCTGAATCTGCACAGGCGTACAGGTACATTTCTGCATATCCGGATAGCATCCGCACATTTGGAACGAACATGACCGGTTATGTGATGTTGAAATGGTTATAATATCCGCAGGGACATGGATTCATCGCCGCGATCAAAATAAAATCCGCTGGAAATACATAATTTCCGTGTGTTCTCGCAATCCGCATCTGGTGCTCTTCAAGCGGCTGTCTCAGTACCTCGATCACACTTTTCGAAAACTCCGGCAATTCATCCAAAAACAAAACACCGCCGTGTGCGAGTGTGATCTCTCCCGGCGTCGGGATCATCCCGCCTCCAGCCAGTGCTGCCCTTGTGACCGTATGGTGTACACTGCGAAAAGGCCGGCTCTGGATCAGCGGTTCTTTCTCATCAAGCAGTCCCATAATACTGTATATTTTTGTAATCTCCATGCTCTCTTCTAATGTCAGAGGCGGCAGAATTCCGGCAATCCGTTCCGCTGCCATGGTCTTTCCGCTTCCCGGCGGTCCGATCAAAAGAAGATTATGTCCGCCTGCCACTGCAATCTCCGCTGCACGCTTGACGGCTGCCTGGCCCTGCATTTCAGAAAAATCCGGCTGCGGATTTTTTACCGTCTGCTTTTTTGCTTGATTCCTTGTTTTTTCTTTTTTTCTCTCTCCTGAAAGAATCTTTGTAATCTGCTTAAGATGCTTTACCCCAATGATCTCGATTCCTTTCACAAGTGCGCCTTCCGCCTCATTTGCTTCTGGTACAATGCAGCGTTTCACTCCCGCCTTTTTTGCCTCCAGAACGATCGGCAGAACACCAGGTACTTCCAGCACACTGCCATCCAGTCCCAGTTCTCCTATAAAAAGCGTATGCCTTATCCCCTCTGAAATCTGACATCCCAATGCAATCATCACTGCCACTGCAATGGGAAGATCAAACGACGCTCCTCTCTTTCTTACATTTGCCGGCGCCAGATTGACGATCGTCCGTTTGGCTGGAAACGAAACTCCACTGTTTCGGATTGCTGTGCGCACACGCTCTGCAGCCTCCTTCACTTCAGAAGAAAGGTATCCCACCATATGAAATACCGGAAGCCCGTTGCTGACGTCAGCTTCCACATGAATAAATTCTACCCGCAGCCCGATCACTGCTGCAGATAATACTGAGCAAAAACTCATCACACACTCCTTTTCCAAGAGCCTGTACGTTCAGTCCCCACATAACTGATCTTCTAATAAATTTGTAACTTGAAAACGCTGGCCGATACGGCCTTTTGAATCAATAGATCTTATACTCTCCAGAGCGGATCGCTCCGGGAATGTAGTCTTACTATATCTCTCCTGCCCGCTGTTTGTCAACCACTTTTTTCTGCCCGTCCTCTTTTCAAGTGGAAAAGCACAAATCATGCCTTCTTTACATACACTGTTATCAAATGTGCTTTGAGGTGCTGTCTTGAAATCATTTCCAAATCCCCTCACCCCTTCCGAAGAAAAAGAATATATTCAAAAATATACTGAGGGTGACCTGCAGGCAAAACACATTCTGATTGAACGGAATCTGCGGCTCGTTGCACATGTGATCAAAAAATATCAGTATGTGGACGAAGATCCCGAAGATCTGATCTCAATCGGAACCATCGGTTTGATCAAAGCCATTGTCACCTTTAATCCAAGCAAAGGAAACCGGCTGGCAGCTTATGCCTCCAAGTGTGTGGAAAACGAAATCCTGATGCATTTGCGCGCACGGAAAAAGACGTCAAAAGAGATTTCTTTATATGAACCCATCGGTACGGACCGGGAAGGAAACGAGATCAAATTATACGATATTATCGAAACGGATGAAGACGACATCCCGGAACGGGTATGCCTGAAAGAAAATATCCAGAAGCTGTATGAAAAAGTAGAAAACGAGCTCTCCCAGCGGGAAAAACTCGTTTTAAAAATGCGGTATGGACTTTATGGCGGCGAGGAATACACGCAGAGGGAAGTCGCCAAACAACTGGGGATCTCCCGTTCTTATGTATCCCGGATAGAAAAGAGCGCGGTCGAAAAGCTACGCGTCTTTTTCTGCTCTTCGTAAGATATCATATTTGTCCGCCTTCTGATCCAGCGCCACATATAACACCTGTTTTGAGTGAGGAGCACTCTCCTGCTCCTCTCCTTCTTCATTGAGGATACGCTCTACTTTCGCTTCCACATTTTCCCCGTTCGGCTTCATGATCTCAATGATCTCACCCACAGAAAACTTGTTGCGCTGTTCGATCCGGCACAGACCGTCCCTGACCTCTCCGATAATTCCGAGATAGGTATACTCTTTCACATACGTATTGCTGTCATAGATCTGTGTTGTCTCATCCGGTTTTCCAAAGAAGAATCCTGTCGTAAACTGGCGGTACGTACAATTGGAGATCTGCTCCAGATACCACGGCATATTCTTTTTATATAATTCCGGATCCTTCTGATAGTCATCGATCGCCTTTCTGTAGGTTCTTGCAACTGTTGCCACATAGAGCGCGGTTTTCATACGTCCTTCGATTTTCAGACTGTCAATACCCGCGTCCAGAATCTCCGGGATATACTGGATCATGCACAGATCCTTGGAGTTGAAAATATAAGTTCCTCTTTCATTCTCATAAACCGGCAGATACTCTCCCGGTCTCTTCTCCTCCACAACCGCATATTTCCAGCGGCACGGGTGGGTACATGCCCCCCTGTTTGCATCTCTGCCTGTGAAATAGTTGCTCAGAAGGCATCTTCCGGAATAAGAAATACACATCGCTCCATGTACAAATGTCTCGATTTCCAGATCCTCCGGAATATTCGCGCGCAGCTCTTTGATTTCTTCCAGAGACAGCTCTCTGGCGGAAACCACGCGGCTCGCGCCTTGTTTATACCAGAAATTATAGGTTCCATAGTTTGTATTGTTTGCCTGAGTACTGATGTGTCTCTCAATCTCAGGGCACACTTCTTTTGCGATCTCAAACACTCCCGGGTCCGCAATAATAAGAGCATCCGGCTTGATTTCCTTGAGTTCCTCAAAATATTTACGCACTCCCGGCAGATCCTCATTGTGTGCCAGGATATTGGCTGTTACATACACTTTCACATCATGTTCATGCGCAAATGCGATTCCTTCTTTCATGTCCTCCATGGAAAAGTTCTTCGCTTTTGCACGGAGTCCAAATGCCTCTCCTCCGATATAAACCGCATCTGCTCCAAAAATGACTGCTGTCTTTAATACTTCCAGGCTGCTTGCCGGTATCAAAAGTTCAGGATGTCTTGCCATTTTATTCTCCTTCCTGTTTCTTCACACTGACAGCCACTCCATCCCCAAGCGGAATAATGGACGTTGTCAGCAGTTCATGGTGTTTTAATTCGTACAGATACTCCCGCATTCTGGAATGAATCGTTCGGTTTCTCCGTTCCACCGCAAAACGGGATTCGATAATATCCCCATCCTGCAGTACATTATCTGTCACAAGAGTTCCGCCCGGACGAAGCAAACGCAGCACCTGGGGCATATACCGGATATACTGTCCCTTTGCAGCATCCATAAAAATAAAATCAAAGCTGCCCTCCAGTGTTTTCAGCACATCCATAGCATCTCCCTCTATGAGCGTGATCTGCTCTTCTTTCCCTGCCCGTCTGAAATTCTCCCTGGCGATCGGAATTCTCTTTTCGTAATTTTCAATTGTTGTGATCCTGCACCCTTCTGGTGCCGCTTCACTCATCAATAACGCAGAGAAACCTACTGCGGTCCCTACTTCCAGGATGCACATAGGTTTTTGTATCATCAGAAGCACTTTCAGGAAACTCTGCATTTCTTTTCGTATGATCGGCACATATGTGCTCAGAGCTTCCTGTTCCACTGCTTCGAGTATTTCACTGTTCTCTGTCTCTAAGGAATTGATGAATGTCACGATACGTTCATCTACTATCATATCTTACACATCCATAATAATCGGAATGACCATTGGTCTTCTCTTTGTCTTCTTCCAGATAAAATCGTTCATTGTGTCACGGATCGTCATCTTGATCTTATTCCAGTCCGCATGTCTTCCGGAAAGACATTTATCCAGACTGTCTGTCACAACCTTTCTGGCTTCTTCCATCAGTCCTTCGGATTCTCTTACATAGACAAATCCTCTGGATACGATATCCGGTCCTGCCAGCAGATTGTTGCTGCCTTTTTCCAGTGTCAGAACAACGATCAGAATTCCGTCCTCTGCCAGATGCTGTCTGTCTCGCAATACGATATTTCCGACATCACCGACACCCAGACCATCTACCAGAATCGCTCCTGTATGGACTTTATCCACTATTTTTGCTTCTGCATCACTCAGCTCGATCACATCTCCGCTCTGGATGATAAAGATATTCTCTTTCGGAATTCCCAGAGACTGCGCGATCTCCGCATTTGCTTTTAAGTGGCGGTACTCACCATGCACCGGAATGGCATACTTTGGTTTTACCAGCGAATAGATCAGCTTTAACTCTTCCTGACAGGCATGTCCGGAAACATGCGCATCCTGGAATATCACGTTCGCACCCTTTGCAGAAAGCTCATTGATCACACGGGATACTGCCTTCTCATTTCCAGGAATCGGATTCGAACTGAAAATGATCGTGTCATTCGGCTGAATCGTCACTTTACGGTGTACATCCCCTGCCATTCTGGAAAGTGCAGCCATGGATTCTCCCTGGCTTCCTGTTGTGATCAGAACGGTCTTCTCCGGTGGATAGTTCTTCAACTGATCGATCTCGATCAGTGTATTCTCCGGCACATTCAGATACCCAAGCTCAGATGCTGTCGTGATGATATTTACCATGCTGCGTCCTTCTACCACAACTTTTCTTCCGTACTTATACGCAGAGTTGATGATCTGCTGCACACGGTCTACGTTCGATGCAAATGTCGCGATGATGATTCTTGTGTTCTGATGCTCTGCAAAAATATGATCAAACGTAATTCCCACCGTACGCTCTGACTGGGTAAATCCTTTCCGCTCTGCATTCGTGCTGTCTGACATCAGAGCCAGCACACCTTTCTTTCCGATCTCCGCAAAACGCTGCAGATCAATGGCATCTCCGAATACCGGTGTATAATCCACCTTGAAGTCTCCGGTATGCACAACAGTTCCTGCCGGTGAATAGATCGCCAGTGCGGAAGCATGCAAACATGTAAGTTTTATTAAATAA
>OGZC01001358.1_pt1 | contig 13238 bp, 10 predicted proteins | sample 1576751 | NCBI WGS metagenome assembly OGZC01 (sample SAMEA3541486, study PRJEB24748) | human gut metagenome | biome: human gut; feature: human-associated habitat; material: faeces | place: China | collected 2012
TACCGTGTGGAAAAAAAGAAATCCAGCCGTGCGATAGCCGGACTTTCCATGGGTGGTTTCCATTCTTTGCATATATCTAAGCAATATCCGGATATGTTCGATTACGTGGGATTATTCTCTGCCGCTATCCTCCCCCGCGAAGGCTCCGAATCTCCCATCTACCAGAATATGGATGAGAAGCTGAAAGTACAATTTGGCAAGCACCCGAAATTATACTGGATCGCTATCGGTAAAACCGACTTCTTATACAAAAACAACGTAGACTATCGTAAGAAACTAGACGATAACGGCTACAAATACGAATACTACGAGAGCGACGGCGGCCATATCTGGAAGAACTGGCGCATCTACCTCACAAAATTCGCCCCAATGTTATTCAAATAACAAAATACCCAGTTGTAGAGACGCGGCATGTGCCGCGTCTCTATGACCTAGCTACAGTCATATAATTACAACGTATTCTTAAGGATACGCTTAAATACAACATCTCTGAGATTACGGGCGATCGGGATTTGATAGGATTCGATACGTAATCTATTCCCTTCTACCAGATCGACACGATCCGCATTAATTATATACGATTTATGCGTTTGGAGAAATTGATCATCGGGTAGGGATTCCCCGATCCGCTTCAAGGTTGAATGGGTCAATACTCTACCGGAAGTAGTATAGATACTAACATAATTTTCCAACGCCTCTACAAATAAGATATCTCTTAGGTAGATCTTACGCATTTGCTTCTCGCTTTTCACGAAGAACGAGGCATCCGCATCCGGCGTATTCTCCCGAGCCAACAGGTCGTGCACCTTATTCACGCCTTTTAAGAAACGCTCAAAGGAAATAGGCTTCAGCAAATAATCCACGACATCCAGCTCATATCCTTTCAAGGCATATTGCTCATAAGCGGAAGTAACGATCACTTTGGGAGGCTGGTTTAAGGTCGCCAATAAATCCAAACCGGAAAGATAAGGCATCTCGATATCTAACAAAAGTAAATCCGGCTGCTGAGTTTTCAACAGGGTATTTAATTGGATAGCGTCCTCACATACACCGGTCAAGGAGAGAAAATCCACTCGCTCCACATACGATTGCAATCCTTTACGGGCCATCGGCTCATCATCTGTTATCACGCAGGTTATTGTCATATATCTTCTATTTCAATCATTAATTCCGCTACGAACTCAGTCTCTTCTTTCCGGGTTTCCAAACGGTGCTTATTGGGATACAATAAAGATAATCGGCGGCGTAAATTTACCAGACCGATGCCTTTACGTTGCCGTTCATCCACCGATTTACGCAACGCTTCGTCCTCCGCTGAAAGCTCGGGGATGGAGTTTCGTATAAACAAACTGATCCGGTTATTTTCCCATTTCATGATAATATCCAATTGATAATCGCCACCTACGTATTTAAAAGCGTTCTCTACCAACGGGAGGAAGAGTAACGGATAAATATTCAGTTCATTCAATTCGGGCGGAAACTCTACACGCAACCGCAGGCGTTCACTCATACGAAGCTTACGCAAAGCTATATAAGTTTTCAAATAATCAATTTCTTGTAGGATACTGACCTTCTGATTACCGCCATACAGTTGGTAACGCAAGAGTTCGGATATCATCTCTAACGTGCGACGAGGCGCCTTGTTACTTTCATCAATCTGGAAATAAACGGTATTGAGCGCATTAAACAAGAAGTGAGGATGATATTGGGATTTCAAGAACTTCAATTCCGTCTGTAATTGATCATTCTTGATCTTTTCCAGTTGGATACGCTGCTCGGCGTAATCTTTATCCAATACTTGAGCTCGCTGAACATTATAGACCATAAACGCAAACAAGCTCCCTATCACGTTCGCAATTATTATAGCGTCCATATGGAAAGTATCACCGGTAAATATACGGGTAATTGCCAACGTAGCATTCACTCCCAATATAATCAATAAGAAAGGCATTCCATACGATCTCCAAACAAATTTCCACCTATTCGGTTCTTTCGCTCTTCGGCTCTTCTCGATCAGCCGTCTGAAATAAATAAAAAACAAATAAGAGACAAATGCAAGGATCACGATCTCTAGGATACTATTCCTCAAGGACTGTGTCCAGTAGTGTCCTTCTTTCGTATAATCCGTTACCCAGCGGATACAAGAATACAAAGAGACCGCAAAAATCAAGGCATATATCCACTTATATATCTTTTTCATAAACCATTTGTCTAGAGGTTTCACAAATTTATTCTTTTACTTTCATCTACGCTATGCTTCCGGCGAGATTCTTTCACCTCCAAACCACGATTTATACGATAGGTCAATGAAATACCGACTACTGTCCGGTTCATCCGCTCTTTTATAAAAGCGTGCTGGGTGGGAGTCATCACGCTCATTCTCGATACATTCGAATGGAAAATATCCCGTGCGAATAACTGGATCGTTCCCCGGCCTTTCCATATCTTCTTCTGGATACCGGCATTTATTTGCCATAACGGATAGATCGTAGCTTGTCCCGCCGCCATTTTCCCATTATAGAAACCGATAAGTTCAGCGCTCCAAGTCCGGACAAAGCTAAACTGATTCGAGATCCCGATATTCGGTGTCCATCTCTTATTCACCTTTACTTGATAATTCTCCGGTAAACGATACCGGTTATAGATCAAGGATGCGCTGACGTTCACGTTCCAAAATGAGGTTAGCGGTAATTGGGAGGTACTGAGCCGGGGACCTACGCTGACGCGGGAAGAGAGATTTTCCGGTGAGACATAAACGACATAGTTCCCTTGATCCAAATAGCTCTTGATAATTACATCCTTCGTATAATTGAAAGCAAGCCCCACCCGGAATAAATCGCCATGTATATAGGCCAGTTCCAGATTATCGGATAATTCCGGGCGTAATAAGGTGTTACCTTTATCATACGTATACTCATCGTGGATATATACAAACGGATTCAGGTCCCGGTAATTCGGACGGACAATCCGTTTGCCATAAGTTAGCGACAGACTATTCCCATTCCTCAAGGCATACTGAACAGAAAGCGTTGGGAACAAGTGCGTATAATGATTGGTAAACGAGGAGTCTCTTTGATAAGCGTTACCCGATTGTTCGCCCTCTATGCGGGTATTTTCCAGACGAAGACCTGCCTCCAGACTTATAGAAGAGAATTTGGCGTCAAGCTGTACATAGCCCGCGTTTATATTCTCGTCATACTGAAAATCACAACTCAAGTCATGGTCCGGTTGCCAAGAATCACCTTGTAGCCGATTATAATCAGCGTTATTATCAATAGAGACGAAAGAGGTCTTAGCGCCCGCATGGAACGTGAAGGATTTCGAGAAAGGCCACACCAGATTCGCTTGTCCGGAGTATAAATGGATTCCTCCATCCATATCCCCAAACAAGGTATCTTGGCTATTCAAATATTGGTCTTCCTCGTATCGATAACGCAAGTAATCCATAGAGGCATCCAAGACCCCACCATCAGAGTTAAAGGTATGTGTTAAACTTAAAACAGCCGTAAAATTATCCTGCGAACGATTCTGATCGTTCAAGGTGCGAAGCGAACCTCCGGTTTGCGGAGATCGCTTAGGAATGGATGAGTTCATATCTCCCTCAACCTTGTTACCCGCCAGATTACCATCCGTCGAAAACCCGATCGTAGTCTTATCCGACATTTGATAATCGATCCCGAAACGATAATAGTTTGATGTATTCTTCCAAGTTCGATAGGAAGATTGCGTCATCTGCCCGGTCTCCCCTTCCGGCCGCCAACCTTCCAGATAGTTTCTCTCCACATACAGATCATCGTAATCATTCTTCCGGGAATAGGAATAAGAGAGATAGAAGTTGAACTTATTCGTTCGCAGATTCAGGGTAGTAGAAGCGAAACCCTCTCCATATTTACCTTGGTCATAACTACCGTTTACCGAAAGGTTCATTCCCCTTCGCAATATCTTCTTCGTACGTATATCGATAATACCGGAGTTTCCACTAGCGTCGTAACGTGCCGATGGCTGCGTAATCAAATCGATTTTATCCGTAATGGAGGCAGGAGTCGATTTTAAGAGGTTGACAAGATCTTGCCCCGATAAATAGGTAGGCTTACCATCCATCAAGATATTCGCACCGTTTTGACCATTCAAGAAAATAGTGCCATCATTTTGTATCACGACTCCCGGCAAACTGGTCAACACGTCGTAGACATTCCCTTGGCTTTGGGTGATAGAGGCATCCAGCCTATAAGTCATCTTCCCCGGTTTCATCTCTACCGTAGGGAGCTTAGCCATTATCACCACCTCCTGTAACTTCTGGTCCGCTATCGTATCGACCTGTCCCCAACCACAAAAAGGGGTAATTATCAATAGAACTATTATAAAAAGATTCCTGCTCATGTCGTTTTTATATCAAAATTACATCAGCAGGAATATCCAATCAAATTATTGTGACCAACGGAAGTATCCGGGGGATGAAAGGTAAAATCTCCTACTTTTGCCTTCTGAAGTGAATAACTTGCGGCTTGTCGAGTGAATAACTAACGAGTATACCCAGTGAATAACTAACGGCTTTAGAAGTGATTAGTTATTCACTTCTAAACGCTTTTTCCAGCTGTTGATCAAGCAAAATTCTCATTTCCATAAAGTCATCCACGAAGAGGCTTTTCTGTCTTTTTGAGTAGTATTAGAGCTTTTCCATAACATCTCATTTCCACAGGAATCACAAGATAAAGGAGGGGAGATAACAATAAACAGTGCTTTTCCAATGAAAAAGACCGTTTTCGATACACATTAGGCGACAAAAGCCTACACATACGGTCGCGTTAAGCAACGCCAGTAGTGCCATTGGGCATTATAAGCAGTCGCAAATAGGGTTGTAAGTAGTCGTGAATGGGCACTCTTACCTCCTTATAGCCCTATCGTAACACCGTTTTTCCCTCCTTTTGCTCCATCGGATATGAATTACGATGAATTATTTTCGCTAGAACAAAAGGCCATTTTTCAGCATTGCTCTATCAATGAACCGATTGCTGATTTATTTTTTCAAATTCAAGCACAAGACGTACCTTAGCCCGGAAAAATCGATTCTCCGGGACTTCCGATTACAAATTGTCAATCCTAACAAATTGTCATATCCTTCGATCGTCTTTCTCGAAATCTCTCAAAGATGATTATCAATTCAATAAAAAAACGTATTTTTGTCACATACAATCTATAAACAACCCAAGATATGGAAGTGACAGTCAAGAAAGTAGAAATTACCTTACCGGAGGTAGACATGGCCTTGCTCAAAGAACTGGCCAAGAAATTCGGTTGGAATATCGGCAGGAAGAAGTCCGGTATAGAGAAGGGACTGGAGGATATCAAGGCCGGAAGAACACACAAAGCGAAAAACGCAGAAGATATGTTTCAACAAATCCTTGGTTGACCCATGTACCGATTGGAATACACCACGAATTTTAAGAAAGATCTTAAAACGTGTAAGAAAAGGGGATTAGAACTTCATCTACTTCAAAGGGTTATCGATATTCTTCAAGAAACCGGTACGCTCCCCAACCAATATCGCCCCCATAAACTAAGCGGTAAATTTGAGGGCCTATGGGAATGCCATATTAAAAGCGACTGGCTCTTAATATGGCAACAAAACGATACCGAACTGGTCTTGATCATGACCGATACTGGTACGCATGCCGACTTGTATTAAGTCATCAGCGGTTATGCTTGATCAGATTCATAAACTCCTCGCGCGTCTTAGCTTGTTGGAAAAAGCCTGTGAAATCAGAGGTAGTCGTCAAGGAATTTTGTTTCTCCACGCCACGCATCTGCATACACATATGCTGCGCCTCGATCACGACCATCACGCCCAACGGGTCCAAGGTCCTCTGGATGCAATCCTTGATCTGCATCGTCATACGCTCCTGTATCTGGAGGCGGCGGGCGAAGATATCCACTACCCTAGGGATCTTGCTTAAGCCCGTAATATATTTCTTGGGGATATAAGCCACGTGGGCCTTGCCAAAGAAAGGCAACATATGATGCTCACAAAGGGAGAAGAAATCGATATCTTTCACGATAACCATCTGTTTGTAATCCTCTTCCTGAAACATGGCGGAACGGAGTACCGCCTCCGGATCCTCATGGTATCCCTTGGTTAAAAACTGCATCGCTTTCGCTACACGTTCCGGCGTTTTAAGCAGACCCTCACGCTCCACGTCCTCACCCAGCAAACCCAATACTTCCTTATAATGGCCGGCCAAAGCTTCCCGGGCACATAGCGTCTCTTCGTTTACTTCTGACATCATCTTTAATTTAGGGGAATTTTTATCTCTTCTCGTACGATATACATTTCCTTTCCGTATTTCGGGAAAGCGCCCATCAACAGGCGCATCATATGATAAGCCTCCTCATGTGAGCGGAAATCCCCTACACGCAATTTCCAGAACGGGGCGTTGTAAGTGACATAGGTCGGGACCTCGGGAAAAAGCTCCTTGATCTCCTTCTCCTTACGAAAAGCCTCGTCTTTCGAGACCCGTTGGTTGTTACCGGAAAATACCTGCGTACGATACCCTTGTACCTTCAAGAAGGTAAGGCTATCGGTCGTCTCCACGTTCGCTCCACGCATACGCTCGCCCACCATCTCGCCAATAGCGGCGGATTGATTGATAACGACCTCGCCTTTTCCCAAACCGGATCTCCGCAATGCGTCGAATATGGTCGAACGCTCACCTTCCAACGCCGTCTGAGCGAATAAAGATGAAGTACCGGCCATCAAAAAGGCAAATAGCAATAAGATACAAGGAATTCTTTTCATCGATATACTATTAAAAGGGTATCTTTCCCCTCTGAAGAGGGAAAAGATGCCTTCTTATTATGAATTAATTAAAAAGCCTCGATAATCGGCATGAATTTGTCAACGGACAAAGAAGCGCCACCGATCAAACCACCGTCTACGTTCGGTTTAGCGAACAATTCCTTAGCGTTACCAGCGTTACAGCTACCACCGTAAAGGATCGTGCAGTTATCAGCTACCTCATTGCCATATTTAGCGGCCAAAGTAGCGCGGATGTGAGCATGGATCTCCTCAGCTTGCTCAGCGGAAGCAGTCTTACCTGTACCGATAGCCCATACCGGCTCGTAAGCCAAGACGATCTTGCCGAAATCCTCAGCGGAAAGATCGAACAAAGAACCAGCGATCTGAGCGTCTACTACCTCGAAGTGCTTGCCTGCTTCTCTCTCCTCCAAAACCTCACCGATACAGAAGATCGGAGTCAAACCGTTAGCCAAAGCCAACTCAACCTTCGTCTTCAAGATTTCCGGAGTCTCATGATAATAAGCACGTCTCTCAGAGTGGCCTAAGATCACATATTTCGCGCCAGTAGAAGCTACCATAGCGGCAGAAACCTCACCTGTATAAGCACCTTTTTCCTTGTCAGCGCAGTTCTCAGCTGCAACACCGATCTTGTTTGTATCGATAGCGGCAGCAACGCTTGCCAAGTGAGTGAACGGAGTACCGATGATCACATCGCAATTCGGAGTCTTACCCTTCAAAGCCTCGTCCAAACCTTTAGCCAAAGCAAGACCTTCAGCAAGAGTAGTGTTCATTTTCCAGTTTCCTGCAACAATATTCTTTCTCATAACTTAATAATTTAAATATGTAATACAAATAAATCTCTATTCAGATTCTTTTCCTTTCCGGCGACGGCGATTGCGCAAGGCATCGTATCCCCAAACCAGCAACAAAGGTACGGTAAAACTTAATAGGTTGGTTATTAGCCGGGCATCTTCTTTCGCTTTCCAGTCGGTATTTCCTTCCAGATAGCCGTTTACGATCGTTTTCAGGTCTTCTTCCTGTGGGATATCGTTGTAATGCCACTTCATCAAGATCGTACCTTTCTTCAGCAAGACCAATCCCGGATTGGAGCGGATGATCGTTTTCAAAAGGACATCATCGGCCATAAGAAACGGATACTCGGCACCGGTATTATCGCTCCATGTAGCGATAGCATCAGCGGAAGAACCCGTCACGCAATAGAAGCCCAAGCCGTTCTCCAAGGCGTAATCGTATACGTTATTAATCTCGTCGATACGCTCATCATCCGCATTCTCCAGACGGGGAGCGATCAAAAGGAAAAGACCTTTCGGGTCGTTCAGCAACTCATCAGTCACGTCTGCGTCATTCTCATTATAGATATGAAATGTGGTAACGGGGGGAACGTATCCTTGTTTGATCAGCTTGGTCTTTGAATCCACGAAAGTCCACGTGCTATCATCGGCCGGGGCGTTCTCCAAAGAAAATTCTTTCTGTACGCCATCCTTCTCGTAAATAAAAGAATACGCATATTCATCCTCGGGCGCACCTTCCGGTATCGACATCAAGGCAGAGATATTCGCACCCAACTTATAGGGACGGAAATCCAAGATCGGCAAATGATTATAATTCCGGTAAGCGAAACCGATAGCGAAGACATATGCCCACAAGGCCACGAACCAGTAGACATGGTAGGTATAGCCTTGTAAAAGCCGCTGATTATGGATGAACACGTAAATAGCGGCGGCCAAAAGTACGACATTCTTATAGAAGGTCTGCCAATTACTGATCACCAAGGCATCCCCGAAGCAACCGCAATCCGATACGGGATTGAAGATCGCCAGATACAGCGTCAGCGGCGTCATGAAAGACATCATCAGCAAGGTCAAGAAGGTCGTATACCGCCGGTACACCCCTAATAGCATACAGACACCCAGCATGAATTCCAGAGCGGACAAGTTGAAGGAGATCAATACCGTAAAAGGTTGCAGCTTATCCAGCCCAAAGGAAGTCAGATAGTCGCCAATCTTAATGGCTCCTCCCATGGGATCGACAGCCTTCACCGTCCCGGAGAAGATAAAGACTACTCCCAGTAACAGGCGGCAGACCTCTGCGATCACTTTCTTTACGGTTTCCTTATATTCCATGTAGCTCACTCCTCACCAAACTCCAGCTTGATCAAACCGAAGAGGGCATAATTAATCATATCCATGTAGTTGGCGTCCACTCCCTCAGAAACGAGCGTCTTGCCTCCATGACTCTCGATTTGCTTAGTCCGATAAATCTTCATCAAAATAAGATCCGTATACGAGCTGATACGCATGCTGCGCCACGCCTCATCATAATCATGATTCTTGGCGTACATCAGTTCCTTCGTCTCCGCAATGTATTTATCGTATAATTCCAAGGCTTTCTCTATCGTGATATCGGTCGTATCCGCAAATCCCAACGCCAATTGGATCAAGCCGATCACACCATAATTAACGATAGCGATAAACTCCGGACGGATTCCCTCGTCCACCATGCTCGTCCCCTTGATCTCCAAGCTACGGATACGGTTCGCCTTGATAAATATCTGATCGGTAACCGACTGGGGGCGCATGATCCTCCACGACGGCCCGTAATCTTTCAACTTCTTCTCGAACAACTCCCGGCACAGGGAGATCACTTGCTCGAATTGTTCCTTTGTATTTGGCATACTATCCTAGATTATACCCGCGAATATAGGAAAAAAGACGTAGATGTTCTCGAAAATTCAAGACAACAAAAGCTAATAAGATAAATGAAAAGAGGTTACAACAAAAAGGAGCCACTTTATAAGCGGCTCCTTTTCGTTTCCTTACATCTTATATATCGTTATGAACAGCGTAATGAGCGTCCTAAACGCAACACGGTAGTCTTTGTGATACCGTTCAATTCGCAGAGTTTACTAACAGAAGTACCGTATCTTTTAGCGATAGCGCCAAGCGTATCACCGGATTTAATACGATGATAAACCGAAGTAGCCTCCACATCATTCATTGTATTCGTGTCTTCTCCTAAAGAAGCGGTAGCGGAAGAACTTGCCTGTACCGTGATTTTCTTAGAAGATGCGGAAGCAGTCGATTTCTTTTGAGTTTGAGCTTTTGGAGTCGCTTTAGCCGCGGTTTCCACACCGGCACTACAACGAATGGACTGGCCGATACGTAACATAGAAGTAGATTTCAATCCATTTAAACGACAAAGCTCATTCACTGTCGTACCATATATACGTGCGATTTTACCTAAGGTATCACCGGATTTTACACGATGGTACACCATCTGACTATTGGAAGATGTATAGATATTGCTCTTACGTCCGTTAATCTTGACGTTACGAAACACATATTGATCCTGATGAGGTATTGAGTTCTCGAAGTCAATAATATCAGCCGGGTTAATAGCCTGTCCAAGAAAACGAGTCTCAAAATGCAAATGAGATCCCGTAGAGCGTCCTGTATTTCCCCCTAAAGCGATCGGATCTCCAGCCCGTACGATATCGTTCACACCTACTAAGAATTTAGATAAATGACCATATACAGTCTCTAAACCATTCGGATGGCGAATCACAAGATAATAGCCATATCCCCTACGCTCGAAATTCTTGATACGCACCTTGCCGTCAAACGCCGCACGGATCGTATCTCCAATTTGCACTTTCAAGTCTATCCCCTTATGCATCCGTCTACGGCGAGGACCATACTTTGAAGTGACCCTTGTCATAGAGTCCATAGGCAAGACAAAAGTAGAACAATCGATTACGCAAGAATCCGGCATATCTACCTTTTTACCCCGGAAAGGATTCACCCATTCATTTGTCCATTCGCCATATAATTCATCGGCAGGGAACATCAAGTTCTCTCTCGCCTCCAACTCCGCTTTCTCATTAATCTCCGCAAGCTCCTTCAAAGCCATATCTTTCTTAAAGCCAACACGGTCAGCCATTAACTCAGATACACGCTTGTCCATAAGTTTGTGGGTTGGATGATTGGGAGTCTCCGGAGTTTCCGGTTTCACCGGGTTCTCCGCATTAGCAGTCGATACCATCACAGCGGCACAACAAATGAATAGAAATGTCCTTATACTCATTTTTTGATAACTTTCATTCTTATAATTCAGGATAAAACGGCAATACCCGACATCTCTGCCTGATTGTCAACTTGTCAAAGTTCGGAAATTTGAATAAGCCGACAAAATTGATTAACGAAAAATTTCTGCAATGACTTTGAATAAAAGCAAAACAAGCGAATAAACAAGCTAAATATCAAAGACTTACAAAACAATATGTTTCACAACATATTAGCTAATCATTCCCCAATTTATCTTCCTTGTGAACAGAGTTTTGAGCCTTTCGCTCAATATCCGGTGCTGTTCGGACAATAATTCGGGGTCTTCGTCAAGAACTCCTTGAGCGATATCCCGCGCATACTGAAGTATTTGTCCATCGGCCGCCAAGTCCGCTATTTTAAGGTCTATCCCCTCGCCACTTTGTCGGGTACCTTCCAAATCTCCATGTCCCCGGAGACGGAGATCCGCCTCAGCGATCTCAAAGCCATTCGTACTGTTCACCATAATCTCCAATCGCTTACGAGTATCATTACTTAGTTTATAGGATGAGACCAAGATACAATAGGATTGTTCAGCACCACGTCCTACCCGGCCACGAAGCTGATGAAGTTGAGAGAGGCCGAAACGTTCAGCACTCTCGATCACCATGACGGATGCGTTCGGCACGTTCACGCCAACCTCTATAACCGTAGTAGCCATCAAGATTTGCGCCTCGCCGGAGATAAACTTCTGCATCTCGGTATCCTTATCCGCCGCTTTCATACGGCCATGTACCATACATACCTTATATTCAGGGAAAACCTCCTTGAACGTCTCAAAACCGGCCTCCAAGTCTTTATAATCCAGTTTCTCATTTCCTTCAATCAACGGATATACCACATAAACCTGACGCCCCTTTTGTATCTCTTTCCGAAGGAACTCATACAATTGCGCCTTTTTATTATCATAGCGATGAAGCGTTTGTATCGGTTTACGTCCCGGAGGTAACTCATCGATCACCGATACATCCAGATCCCCATACAAAGTCATCGCCAAAGTACGGGGAATCGGGGTAGCCGTCATCACCAGCACATGCGGCACGATAGCGTTCTTCATCCAAAGGCGTGAGCGTTGCTCCACACCAAAACGGTGCTGCTCATCGATAATCGCTAATCCCAACGAAGAGAAAACCACCGTCTCCTCAATCAACACATGCGTCCCGATCACGATCTGGATCTCACCGCTGGCAATAGCCGGTAATATCTTATCCCGCTCCTTCTTCTTGGTAGATCCAGTCAAAAGAGCGACCTTCACGTCCATATCTTTCAGGAATCCCATGATCGTCGCATAATGCTGGGTCGCCAAGATCTCGGTAGGAGCCATCATACAAGCTTGGCAATGATTATCTATCGCCAATAGCATAGACAATAAGCCTACCAAAGTCTTGCCACTCCCCACATCACCTTGCAGCAGGCGATTCATTTGCCGCCCGCTACCCATATCGATCCGGATCTCACGGACTACCCGCTTCTGGGCGTTCGTCAACTCAAAAGGAAGATACTCTTTATAGAACGTATTGAAATAATGGCCGACCGTCGGGAATATGATCCCTTTTAGCTTCAGTTTCCGAACACTAGCAGTACGTAATATATTTAATTGTATGAAGAAAAGCTCGTCAAACTTCAAACGTAACTGGGCATCACGCAACTTAGCGGCAGATTCCGGGAAATGGATATTCCGCATCGCCTCTGTCATAGACATCATATGGATCCGTTTCAATACGTCGGGGGAAAGCGTCTCCGGAAGTTCCCAGTTCAGCCAGCTTAACAACGTATATTGCAGGTTCTGGATCGCCCGGGAATTCAAGAAAGATTTCTTCATTTTCTCCGAGGTATTATAGAAAGGAGTCAAGCCATTCGCCACTTGATCAGCTTGCTCCATTGAGTCGATATCCGGATGCGGTATGTTATAGGTATGCCCGAACTCCGTAGGCTTTCCGAAAACTATATACTCAGTATTGGGACGATACTTATCCGTCACATAATTCAAGCCCTTGAACCAAACCAAATCGATCGTGCCCGTACCATCCGAGAACTTACCAACCAGCCGTTTACTCCGCCCCTCGCCTAGCGTATCGAAATAGAGAATCTGGCCTTTCAACTGGATATAAGGCATATTCCCGCTGATCTCAGCTACTTTATAAAACCGGCTGCGATCTATATATTTATAAGGAAAATAAAAGAGCAAGTCCTCATACGACGATATCCCCGCTTCCTTTTGCAGGATATCCGCCTTCTTGGGTCCTACTCCCGGCAAGTACGTAATCGATCGCTTATCAAGGTCCAGCATAACGTCTATGAGTTTTTAGGGTTTACCGGGCAAA
>OGZC01001360.1_pt1 | contig 13219 bp, 13 predicted proteins | sample 1576751 | NCBI WGS metagenome assembly OGZC01 (sample SAMEA3541486, study PRJEB24748) | human gut metagenome | biome: human gut; feature: human-associated habitat; material: faeces | place: China | collected 2012
ATCTGGGTGAACGTCGAAATACTCCCGGGAATTACTTGTTTGCTGTACCACGGTAACGTATTACCGCAATCATTTCTCCTTATAATATACCACTTTAATCGGGATGTAAAGCTTTTCTTAAAATGAATGTATAAAAATACACGTTATTCATTTTCATGTGCATAATAATACATCTTTCATGTATAATATGCAAGTATTTTTTTCAAAAAGTTTTTTGCTACATAAAACGGCGATGATAAACGTAACTATTCCTACGTCTATCACCGCCGATCTACTTTTCTTCTATTTATCTATCTTCTATATAGAAAATATTGCTCTCATTTTCCAAAGAAGGATTAAGGTCTAAGTCCCATTCCGCCTTCTAATGTAATTGTCTCGCCGTTCATATATTTGAAATCCGGTGATGCAAGCTGTACACACGCTCTTCCAATCTCTTTCTCTACATCTCCGTAATGTCCTGCCGGCGGCATCTTTACATTCGCCTTAAATGCATCCGGATATGCTTTCTGGAAGTTTTCAAGCTGTGCTGTCCATGCAAGCGGGCACACAATATTCACATTGATTCCGTCTACTCCCCATTCTGTAGCTGCTACTCTTGTCAGTCCTCTGACACCTTCCTTCGCTGCTGCATACGCACACTGTCCGTAATTACCGAAAAGGCCTGCTCCTGATGCAAAGTTGATTACGGATCCCTGTGTTTCCTTCAAATATGGATAACATGCCTGCATATAATAAAATGTTGCATAAAGTCCTGAATAAATCGCAAGATCAAACTGCTCTGTTGTATGATCTGCAAGAGTTACTCCTGATGCAGAAGCCTGTGCATTATTAATAAGAACATCAATTCTTCCGAATTCCTCAACTGCCTGCTTTACAACGTGCTCAACTGCTGCCTTGTTATCTGCTCCCGCATTGACATCTGCCTGTACTGCAAGCACTTTCACTCCATAGAGGCGTTCCAACTCTTCTTTCGCGTCTTCCAGCTTCTTTACATTTCTTCCTGTAAGAACAAGATTCGCACCTTCTTTGGCATAAGCTGTTGCAATACCATATCCGATGGATCCACAGCTACCATCACTTAGTACTGCACGTCCTCCTCCCGTAATGATTGCTGTCTTTCCTGTAAGAAATCCCATTTGTTTTCCCTCTCTTTCTTGCTCACATGCCCTTCTGACTTTTATATTAAACAGATAGGTTGTGATCCGTTTTCGTCTGACTATCTAAATATTTTTTAGGTCAGTTTCTTTGATATCTTTATATTATCAGACACATTTACTAAAATCAACAGCTTTTCACGATATTTTTTTAACATATTCGTCAAATATATCACAATTCAAAATAACAGTACCTAACTTTTTTGTTTTTCTAGTTTCACATCTTCTCCGTCACATCTTGCATATTTTCACTCATTTTTTCTTCGTTTTATTCATTTTTTGTACATTATATGTAATTTTATGCATTTTATTCATTTTTTTTTTTTTTATTTATTTATTCGGCATATTGACATTTATATGTTTCCTATGATAAACTTTTTAAAGAACTTACAAAGAAAAGGAGGATTTTTTTACGAACAAATTCAAGCGTTTCGGTGTTTCTATTTTAAGTTTAGGTCTTGTACTAGCACTTAATCCAGTAACCACTTTTGCTGCTGAACCGGAAACTTCAGTTGTTACTTCTGAATCTAACGCAATAGGTGGATGGAGTGAAGAAGATGGTTATTTTGTTAATCCTCAAGCATATTCAAAAGCAATGGAGGATGGCACTACATACGCTTCTCCAAAACATACAGGTAAAGCAGAAGAACGTACACACAATGGTACATCTCAAAAAAGAGCACATGGTTGGACTACTTGGGTTGGAAAATATCACTACACAAGAGCAAGAATGGAAGACTGGGGTGCAATTCTTACTGATTCTGGACGTCAATGGGGAACTGACGGAACAGAAGCAATATCTCCTTGGTGGAGTTTTAACGGTGATACTTTAGGATCTGCTAGAACCTATTACGGAAGTTGATTCTTCACAAACAAAAAAGCAAAGGATTGTAAAATCCTTTGCTTTTTTTACTATATTCTTTTTAAGGAGTCTTCTATGAACACTAAAAAATATTTTATAACATTATTTTCTTTTATTATTTTTTCAATATATTTTACTTTGTCAGGTGTATTTGTTCCTTTCATCGCTTCTATTCCGCAAAGCAATGGTGGATTTAAAACACTTTCATCACAAAATGATTTTTACAAAATGGTTGACAATTTTTATGATCCAGATGAATTTTATAATTTTAGAACAGACAATCAAAACATAAATATATTAGCAAACTTCTATAACACATTAAATGCATCAAGTAACTTCGATGTTTTAACCTCATTCAATCAGGCTATCGCTGTAGATGACTTTAATGGAGACCAACGCTTTTATTATAATTCTGATGAATTTATTGATAATAGTCAGTCTCCTACAATAAATATAAAAGCGTTACAACTTAATCAAAAAGCTTATGATTTTTATAATATAGAAGTTGAGGGAAATTCCGAAATTGCATGGAATAGTATATCATATAAAGATAACTCGATTCCTGTTCTATTGGGTTCTGAATATAAATCTTTTTATAAAATCGGAGACATAATTACTGGAAATTATTATAGTAAAAATACTAATTTTGAAGTTATCGGATTTATAGAAACAGATTGTTCTATAAATTATAAAAATACATCTAATATCACTTTGGATACTTATATGCTTATTCCTTACCCTTCTGCTCTTTGGGAAGTGGACAAAACTAATTTTCAATTTGAATCATTATTATACTTTGCTATGATAAATTGTGATTTACTACCATTTGTTGAGGAATCACAAATTTTAAAAAATATAAAGTCTATATCTGACGAAACTGGATTTTCAGACTTTTCTTTAGTTGGTATTGATAACTTTCAAATACAACATATAGAATTACTTTTATTTATACAAAAACATCATATACTTTTCATCATTGGTTTTTTGATTATTTTTATTTTACTAAATATACTATGTTTGTATTTATTTAGCCACATTCTAAAATCAATTTATAATCGATCAACCTTACGAAAAAAACATAATAAAATTTTTATGTTGAATATTGTTATTCCATATGGATCTGCGTTTCTTTTAGGAACGTCTCTTGCAACACTATTTATAAAAAAAATATTGCCTATTAGCATCATTATTGGAATAATAACCTTGGCTTTAATATATTTGATAAATTATCTTTTTTTATCAAAATTCCTTCATTTTTCCTCAAATCTTCAGCAATAGACAATAGGGAAAAAGGAGTTATTAAATAACTCCTTTTTCCCTATATATTTTCATTGTTTATATCTTTCCACCACTTATAAACAGTATGCTTTGCAAGTCCTGTATCCCGAATACAATCTGATTTCCTTCCTGTTTGATGTTTCTCCTGCCATTCTCTGACAGTATGCTCCGCTGTTCCACTCCCTTTTGGTCTCCCCTCCCTTACTTCTTCTCCTAACTGCTTTTTTAGAGCTTTCATAGTATTCATAACCTTTATATGGTCTCTTTGCTTTCTTCCGTTTCGCTTGTTCGGCGGTACGGATATACCGCTGACACGCTCAACCTCGGCTCTGCTGTATGTGACATAGTTTTCTTGATACATATTCATGGCATCCAGTACATCACGCTTGGTAAAGCGGTTATGTTCATCATCACTGATATCATCAAACATAGGTAACAGCTCCAGAGCATCCGTCAATACCTCATCTTCTGGTATATCGCATTTGATACCATAGGATGCAAGCACAGACAGACACCAGTATCTATGCCCCACTGACACCGCTCCGCTCTGTATCTTTCTTAGCCACCAGTCATACAAATCTCTCTTGATATGCCATCTGCCCTTTTTCTCGCCCCTAACAATCCTCTTTTCATACCATTCTGGGTACTTCTTCTTGGCTTCGGCAAGGCTCAAATCGGATTTATACTTGAAATCTGTCACAGCCTTGCTTTCGTCCATAAGAAAGTCATTCAGATACTCTACTGTGACACGCTCCCCAGTTTCAAAAGCTGTCACTGGATACCGCTTTCCAAGTTTCGACTGGGTGCCAACCATACGGAAGCCTTGAAAGATACCTTGGTACTGCACTTGCTCACGCTCTGTATAGGTGCTTGTGTACCTGTTCCATATCTTTCTGATTAGCTCATACTTGAACTCCCTTAACTGGTCTTGCAGATGTCTGTATAGCGGTACTGGCTTCTCAAAGAGATAATACAAATGCAGTCCATGACCGCTATTCACACAGTAGGTACATTGTGGCAAAAAATCGTGCTTCATCTGATGGAACACATCTCTTAACTGCTCCATTTCCACTCCGTCAAGGTCTACAGCTATCCCATATAGCCACCTTGCGTTTTTGGCTGTCCTGTTACGTCCAGAATACCCGACTGGGGACATGATAGCAAACTCTGCCCCCTTGACCTCATCAACCATGTTCAGCTCATCAAAGACGATATAGTTCCTCGCCTTTTCCCCCTCTATCACAGTGAGAACTCCATTGCACTTCTCATCTTCTGGGTGTCCCTCTCTCTCAAAACTGCCCTCTGGAAAGACTGCTCTGTAAAAATCCCTCGGTTTCACTTCCTCGTAGAACTGCCCCAACCATTCATTTTTCATCTTGAACAACTGCTTATCAGTCGGCTTTCTTGCCATGAATAAACACCTCTTTTCTGGCATATACTTATACTATATCCGCTACCCTATGCTACCCTATGACTGTTAGCCCAAAAGGGCTATGGGGGGCTTATATTATCAATGAGTTTTTTACACCTTTTTTATTAAAATATAACACCCCATTTCTGGGGTGTCAATTTAGTAGTATCCTCTCGACCTCATACACCCTTTTACATACCACCTTATCAGCACATAAACGATATGTACCAGTATCAGCAGTAAAAGAAGATTGATAGGGATTACCGCCCTTATAGGCTCTGCAAAGTACACCGATACCGCAAGGCTTATGAGGAATACGGCAAGGCTCATGGTGTCCGCATAGTCCTCTGTGTAGAACTCAAACACCTTGCTTGCTCCAAGGAAGATAAGAAAGCCCACACCGATAGCAATACCGCCCACAAAGACGATTAAAAGAAGATAATGCACTATGGTAGCCACTACTGGCTGTGGTATCTTATCTCCCAGTTGTGAAGCCCACTGACCGCCTTTAAGAAGCAACTGGAACGCATTCACAATGAACTGCCATATAACCATGAAAAAGGTCTTAAAATCGCTTACAAAGGCTTCTGAACGTACTGCTGTGAATACTGTGGTAAGCACTCCATACAGTAGCAGACCTAACAGAAAGCTGTCATAGCTCGCTGTCTGGGCTTTGAACTTCCTGTCAAGCTCTTTCTTCTGTTCCAGATACTTCGCTGTTGCTCTCTGCTCTATATCTTCGCTTATGCTCTGCCTTTCGGATTTAAGGCTTGCCGACTGCTTGGCAGCTTCTCCGATTCTTCGGTCAAGCTCTCTGCCCTTGGCTTCATATTCCCTTTTAACGCTCGATACCGTAGCTTCGGCTTCTTGCTCTGCGTTGAGCTTGTCTTGCTTCAGCTTCTCGTTTTGCTTCTTCAGCTCTGCGTTGAGCTTCAGCACGTTGTCTGCTTCGTTCAGCTTCTCTATTTGCTCTGTCTGCTCCGCTATTCTCTTCCCTTGTTCGGCTACTGTCGATACCAGCTCTTGCTTCTCGGATAAGAGTTTCTGTATCTGTATCTCCGATTTCTCGGCTTGGTTCTTCCATTCCTCGGCTTGGCTTATGGCTTCGGAGGCTTGCAAGCCTTTCTTCTGCAAGGTCTTTTTGAGGTTCAGTTGTTCTTCCAGTAGTTTCCGTTCCTGGTCTTTTGCCCTGGTCTGTTCCTGGTCTGCCCTGGCTTTCCATTCCTCGGCTTGGCTGATAGCTTCGGAGATTTGAGAGTCTTTCTTCTGTGACTGCTGTGTTATCTGGCTGATATGCCTTTCCAGTTCTGCTATCTTCTGCGACTGCTGTTCTATCAAGTAGCTGTCTTGCTCTTGCTCTTTCATCAGCTCCACTATTCTCTGAGACTGCTGTTCTATCAAGCTGTTGTCTTGCACGCTCTGTTGTGGCTGTTCGCTCTGCTTCTCTGCGTGCATTGATTTCAAACCCATGCTCTAAGCTCTCCTTTCCAAAGTCCACTGCATAATACTTTTCCAGTTTATTGTTGCGGACTTTACATTGTTTTTCCCCTTGGCTCTGCCTTTCAAGGTCTGTGAATGTGATGTATTTATGGCTGTCTTTCCAGTCCACACCATAGCCCCTTGCTTTCATCTGGTCTATGAAGTCCTCTCGGCTTGTGGCTGTTTCTCGGCAGTCCATGACCGCAAGGGCTGTATCTTGCACATAACTTTTCACTTCTCCCTCTTCGGCTTGCTTCAAGAGGTTGTATGTTTCTTTATTCCACGCAACAGTTTCTTCTCTTTCTTCTCCAGAGAATGTCTTTCCCTTTTCCGGAACATGAAGCCCTTGTTGCCGGCTCTGCTCATTGCACCGGTCTTTCAGGTTCTGCAGATCCGCTTTGCTCCACTGCAACTTGTGACCATTCTCATAATTCACGCTGTTCACTATGAAATGGCTGTGAATGTGTCCTCTGTCTATGTGAGTGGCAATAAGAACTTCATGCCCTTTCCATGCTTCTGTGTTCTTGGCAAGCTCCACAGCGTTCCTATGGGCTTGCTCTGGTGTGATATGCTCGTCCTCATGGTAGCTCTGTACGAAGTGCTTATAGGTTCTGCCACCAGTCTTGCCCCACAGCTCCTTGGTGGCTTGCATTTCGTCCTTAACTGTATCTGGTTCACAGTGCAGACCACTGACAAGCTTATCTTCCGTCTTTTCCTCTTTCGTCACATAGTCCAGTGCTTGCCCTATGCCTGCTTTTGAAGAAACTGCTTTAATGACTGCCATACCTTATCCAACTCCTTTTGGTTGTCGGTAATAAGATTGTACTGATAGTATCTTCCGCCATTTAGTGCATGTGCTATCTGGTTCAAATTATTACCCACCCTCTTTAACTCTGGTATAAGTTCTTTTATTCCATCTGTATTGGTTATGGGTTTATTCAGAACGCATGAAAGAATGTACTCTTGTTGGCTCATTCCCGACTGCTCTACTTTTTTTCTTAACTGTTCAGCTTCGGCTTCTGAAATCCTAATGTTTATCTGAACATTTCTCTTTCTGCCCTTAGCTTCTTGCTTCTCTATTTCTGACATTCTCTTACTTCCCCGTTCTTATATTCTACATACATGACACCGCCAACAGTGTCCATAACCTTTGCTGTGTCCTTTCCTGTGTACTCCAACCTTGCACAGCCCATTATAAAATTGTCATCTAACCATTGCTTGATATGATACTGTGCTATTGTCTGCGGTCTCATATTCTCAATGATTCTCTTGGAGTTTTCTTCAAGCTCCCTTATCTCTTTACTCATTGATAAAGTCCTCTCTTTCCTTTACCCACTTCTTAATGAGTTCGATTTCCTCGTCCATGTTCGGCTCTTTCTCTGGTTTCCAGTCCTCTCTCATGTCTTTCAGTTCTTCCAGTGCTTCTTCTAAGTCTGCCTTATAGCTTTCTAAATCTTCTTTTTCGCTTGCTATATATTCATCAACACTATTGTAACAAGGCACACACTCATAGCTTGTAAAATCATCATTATACTTGTGGTACACAATGTCTTTCCATTCATCACTTGGCTCTGCTATGTTCTGTTTAGTAATTTCAATGTCGGATTTTATTGTCTCTACGTTCTCCAACATATCCAGATAATGCTCTGGTTCATAACCCAAATTCAATAAGTGATTCAGCAGTGTAGGCTCTGGGAACATTCCGAACCAACAACGCTCGAACCACTGGTCAGCATAATCTCTTTCATCACTTCCATTGGAGTAAGTACCGCCCACCAAATCTCCGACAAAATTCTCTATCAGCTCTCCGATTGTCAGACCATGCTTCCCACACTTTCTCGCCAGTCGGTCACAATCTGCGTCCGACAATTTCACTGTGATTTTTCTCTCTCTGATTGTCTCAATTTCTTTCTGCTGTTCCTCGCCCCAACTCATGCTTTTACCTCTCTTTCTTCTTGGCTATCACTCAACAATTTACCGCATATCTGCGGTCACTCAAAGGGGGATTGAAGGGGGGCTTTGCCACCCTCACAAGTTCTAAAGTGTAGCCGTTAGGCTATCACTTTAGGGAACTTGCAATATATCCGCTACACATAATATAGCATAGTGATAGCCACTTGTCAAGCGGATATATTCGTGCGTGGATTTCGCCAGAAACTACTGCATACATAACAGCAAATAATGCCACTGATGTAATTATACTATATCTGTAAACTCGTGACACTTCTTTTTTATTACCTTTACCATATGATTCACTTATCAGAGGCTGTGCTCCCTGCGATATACCATTGAATATAGCTGTGCCGATATAGGCATAATTAGCAACAACTCCATATGCCGCAACTCCAATATTTCCGGTAAGTGATAACATAAGCATATTAAATACAGTTGTTGTAACTGCTGATGCCATTTCACCTACAAATGCTGCTGTGCCAAGCATACATGACTCCTTTAACATTTTAAATGAAGGAAGATGCCATTTGAACACAACTGTATTTTTCTTACCCATAAAATGCGTCATACACACAAGTATACTGCACACTGGTGATGCTGCTGTAGCCATCGCTGCACCGAGCAGCCCTAGATTCATCGGAAACATAAATATATAATCAAACACAATATTAAAAAGACTTCCAGACAACGTAGCAAGCATTGCCCTTGACGGATCATTGTCATTTCTTACATATGCACTGACTATATAGTTGCACATGAAAAATGGTGTAAACATCAGAAATGTTCTTGTATAACCTATACCTATGGCTGTAATCTTATCATCTGCTCCCATGATATGCAAAAGCTTATCTGGTGCAAAAATCCCGACAAGTATAAATAATATGCTTAAAATGCATGCACACATGATTGAATTAGAAAAATAATCATCTGCATGAGCATCGCCTCTTGCTCTTAATATCTTAAAGCGAATCGCTGAACCAACACCCATCATAGAGCCAAATGCAAATATTACACTAAATACCGGAAGAACAAGATTAAGAACCGTAATTCCATCTGCACCAGCATATTTTGATATAAAAAAAGTATCAGCAACAACATAACATGATATTCCAAGCATACCAAATATATTCTGTGATACATACTTAACAAACTTCTTACCTATACCCATTTCATTCTCCGAACTGACCTTTTATTCTTATTTTAATTTCTCATTTTAATTTCATATTTATATTTTTTCATATTTCTTGTTCAAATTTCTTATTTGAATTTAAAATCAAAAGATATTATGTCCTTTTAATCCTTATAATATATTAATTTACATTAATCTGGAAAATAAAGCAATTCTTTTCAAACAAGAGCGCAAGACGGGTGCCACAAGGTCCGGTGGACCTTGGCTCTGGCACGACCGAGAGGCGCTTTAGCACTCCGAGAAATCGAACCCAAACTGCAAAGCAGTTGGGTTTCGAGAAGTGCCCCGCACTTCTCGAATAACAAAAGGGGATGTGAAAAAACTCGATTGATTTTTTTCACATCCCCAAAAAATGTTCGAAAATTACCCCTGGTATATCAGAAGTTGCTGTACTGCTTCTTTTCGAAGTTTCTCCTCTTCTACTGTCCTCTGTTTTCTTTATCCATGTAGCAAACTTCATATACAACTGGATTAAAAGATGTGACTTTCATATAAGCAGTGAGTGATAACGGAATAGATGCTACATCTTCTTCCAGATAATGGTCTCCAAGCTCACGGAGAATATCTGCGATTTTATCAATGTCTTCAGTATTTCCAACTTCTACCGTAAACGGTTCACGGTCATACTTAAGTGTATTGTCATTATGCTTTTCCATATAGGTTCTGCCATTTGATTTGAACGTCCGCGATGTTTTCATTTTCTTTTTTCTTTTTCGTATTCTTTCAGTTCTTTCAGAGCCTTCTCACCCTGTGGGTAAAGAATGATGATATTAAAGATCGTCATCAGTCCGATTCCAACATCACCAAGATCCCACACAAATGTATATGCTGCAAGGCCGCCGATGAACAGCATCACAAGCGCCAGTACTTTGTATGCAATCTGTGAAGCCCAGTTATCTCCGAAAAGATATGCAACATTGCATCTCGCATAAAAAAGGATGCCCAGAAACGTCGAAAAACTGAATAAAAACAGCGTCGCCGCAATAAAGATCACACCAAAACGGCCAAGATGATGTTCCATTGCTGTCTGCAGAAGATCCATTCCGGAAAGTCCTGTAACTTTTTCTTCCGGCGCAAGCAGCATGATAAATGCTGTACAGCTGCAGATCACGATCGTATCCACAAATACCCCGAGCGCCTGTACCAATCCGGCTTTGACCGGCTGGTCACATTCTGCCGCTGCTGCCGCACACGGAGCAGATCCGGAACCTGCTTCATTCGAAAACAGTCCACGTTTGATTCCATTCATTAGGACTGCGCCAAAACCGCCGGCTGCTGCCTGTCGGAATCCAAATGCTTCCTCAAAAATTCTTGCAAAAACACCCGGCAAACTTCCAAGATTCATCACAATGATCAGAATCGTGATTACAAAATAGCATACCGCCATGACCGGCACTACCATATCCAGGATCTTAACTGTCGCATCTTTACGAAGCACTATCACAGCAGCCACAGCAACAAGTACTACCGTCATATAGATCGGCGGAATGGAAAATGCATTTTTAAATGAAGAAACAACAGAATTACTGATCACTTGACTGATACCGCACCAGCAGAGCAGACCGGAGATTGCAAACAACACAGAAATCACCACTTTGTTTCTCTTTTTCTTCTGTTTTTCTTCTACATATGCATGAATATAATACGCCGGACCGCCGCGGTAACCTCCGTACAGCGGATCTTTTTCTTTATAAAGCTGTGCCAGTGTCGCTTCAATAAAAGCTGTTGATGAACCGATAATTGCCGTCACCCACATCCAGAAAACCGCACCGGCGCCGCCTGCCGAAATTGCCGCAACAACACCGACCAGATTTCCCATACCGACACGGGTTGCCGTCGAAACGATCAGTGTCTGAAATGAAGACAGACTGTTTTTTTCTTGTTTCTTCTCAACCAGTGCCTGCACCATATCCGGGAACAGGCGAATCGGCAGAAAACGCGTTCGAACCGTAAAATAAATTCCTGTAGGAATCAGTAATATAATCAGAAGCGAAATCCCCAGAGTGCTGCCGCCCGGCAGTGGAATCTGCACCAGATCTCCCCACAGAAAACTATATACTTTCTCAATCAGCGTAACTATCATACTTTAAACCCTCTTCCATACTCACAACATCCGGGATACATGCTGCTCACGTCATCTACAACAGCCTGATTCCCGGACAGATACCATAATAGTATAGCCCATATTAACCCTTAAACGCAAGTACTTTTATGGTTTAAAGTCAAAAACTTTAAATAATTAAAGCTTTCAACTATGTTTGAAGCCTACAGCATCGTTTAACATGGAATTTCATCAAGTATTGTTTGCATTATCTAAATACCATTGGTTCACTGGTAACATTCCGCGAGGTGTTTTTTGTGAACAAAGTTCACAGAAAACCCGAGAGTTGCGGCGCGGGGATGTAAAATAAGTCCCTTTTGTTATCTAAGAGAGCGCGAGACGGGTGCCACAAGGTCCAGTGGACCTTGGCTCTGGCACGACCGAGGGGCGCTTTAGCGTCCCGAGAAATCGAACCCAAACTGCCTAGCAGTTGGGTTTCGAGAAGTGCCTCGCACTTCTCGGATAACAAAAAAGGACTTCCAATTCGGAAGTCCTTTTTGTTATCTTAGAGAGCGCGAGACGGGGATCGAACCCGCGACCCCCTCCTTGGCAAGGAGGTGCTCCACCACTGAGCCACTCGCGCATATTATATATTGTGTTCCATGCGAACACAAGTGATATAATACACGCATTGCACCGATATGTCAAGTGGTAATTTTCAAAAAATGCAAAAAATAATTAATACCGCTTTATATATCACTCTTCAGAAAAGAAAGCCACAGCTATTCCACCTGGTCCTATATGAGTTCCTATTGTTGCACCTACCTGGACAACAGGAGGAATTAGTATTTTACCTTCCCATAATTCTTTACTATCTTTTATATATTTGTCCATAAGAACGGTAGAATATCCTGTATACCCTAAAAGCACTGGCAATGAATAATCTATGCCGCCATATGCCTGCACCTGCTGTATGAGGAAATTATTGCCTTGTTTAGAACCTCTTGCCTTTCCAAGAAAAGAAACTTCACCATCAGCAATAGCTATAACTGGCTTTATGCTTAACACATTTCCAAGAAAAGCTGCTCCTGATGATATCCTGCCTCCCTTTTTCAAATATTCTAAAGTATCAAGCAAAGCTACAAGACGAATACGTTTTTTCATAGTATTCAACTGCTTAACTATATCCTCAACGCATATGTTCTTATTTATCAATGAAACTGCATAATCAACAAGAATCTGTTCACCGACTGTAACATTTTCGCTATCTACAACATATACTTTGTCTTCATATTCTGAAGCTGCTATACAGGCACTCTGATATGTTCCTGAAAGCTTGGAAGAAAGCGTAACTACGATTATTTTATCAACAGACTTAAGAAGGTTATCATAAGCCTGTTCAAAGTCATATGGATTTATCTGGCTTGTTTTAGGAAGCGTTGAACTTTCTATAAGTTTCATATAAAAATCATCAGGTGTAAGATCCACACCATCTTTATAATGATTATCATCAAATGAAACTGTTAAAGGAAGAACTGTTATATTTTTGTTGTTATTTTGTTTTATATCAGATGCTGAATCTGTTATTATTGCAATATTAGACATGTATTATCTACTCCTTATTGTTTTGATGAATGACATATTATTATGTTACTTAATATCCTAGAAGATTTTAACTTAAAATAGTTTGAAAGTCAAATAAATATAATATATTTCTTTTATATTTAACGATTTTTAAAATATTCTGCTAAAAAGATATTGACAATTCATATTTTTTCATATATTATATATCTTGTTTGCGCGAGTGGCTCAGTGGTGGAGCACCTCCTTGCCAAGGAGGGGGTCGCGGGTT
>OGZC01001371.1_pt1 | contig 13159 bp, 9 predicted proteins | sample 1576751 | NCBI WGS metagenome assembly OGZC01 (sample SAMEA3541486, study PRJEB24748) | human gut metagenome | biome: human gut; feature: human-associated habitat; material: faeces | place: China | collected 2012
GAGTAATTTTATCTTACATCAGTTTGGAGGTTTACACAAACTTTAGGATACTCCCGTAGATAAGTTTGCCATGTTACCTTGGAATCCCAGAATAGGGAGATTTTTTGGAATGGGTAGAAATAATAGAGCACCAGAACTTATTATTCAAGATGAATTACATTTGATATCGGGACCTTTGGGGACAATGGTGGGGCTGTATGAGGCAGCTATTGATGCTATTTGCAGTAGTAAAGGAAACAAAACCAAGATTATAGCATCAACAGCTACTATCAGACGGGCTGCAGAACAGTGTTCATCCTTGTATGACAGAAAAGTTTGTCAGTTTCCACATCCGGGAATTGATGCGGAAGACTCTTTTTTTGCAAGAGAATCAGTAATTGATTATGAAAAGGGGGTATACGGAAGGAAATATGTTGGATTAATGCCATCGGGCAAGACAAAGGCAATGATGGAAATCAGGTCTATAGCGGCATTACTACAAAAAATTTATACAATGGAGTTGCCGGATGAAATTAAAGATAAATATTGGACACTTACTGTATATTTCAATAGTTTGAAAGATTTAGGAAAATGTTCAACACTTGTTGATGATGATGTTAAAGATTTTATTAAACGAATGGCGTATCGTTTGGGAACAAATAAAGATGCTCGAACTATTACAAATGCGGACGAATTGACAAGTAGAGTATCTACTACTCGTTTAAATGAAACTTTAGATAAGCTTGAAAAACTTACATACAGTAAAGATAATGTTGAAAACAAAAGGAGACCGTCAAATATTTTGTTGGCTACAAATATGATTTCTGTTGGCATAGATGTGGCACGACTGAATGTAATGTTACTTGTCGGTCAACCTAAGCTGACAAGTGAATATATTCAAGCATCGAGCCGGGTCGGAAGATCATTTCCGGGAGTAGCTTTTACTATGTATGATGGTTCTAAAAGTAGGGATAGATCACATTATGAACAGTTTATGGGATATCACGAGTCTTTCTACAAACATGTGGAGCCAACCGGGGTTACACCATTTTCAAAACCGGCAAGAGACAGAGCATTACATGCTATTGTAGTTGCTTTACTGAGGCAGTTGGTTCCCGAATTAACGCCAGAGAATGCTGCGGGAAAATTTACTCGTGAAAAATATAAAAAAGAAATCGATTCAATTGTTGAATATATTGTTACAAGAAATAATGATATTATCAACAAAATAAATCCGGGAACTGATACTGAGGAAAGCGAAATCCGAGAGGAAATAGCTGCATTTTTGGAAAACTGGGAGAAGTTGGAAGAAGGGTATGAAGGTGATCATTTCTTCTACGGTGAAAAATATATGATTAAGAATCCTGAAGAAGGTGTGGCAAGGTTAATGAAAGCATATAACACTAATAAAAATGATAATGCATTTGACACTATGACATCTATGAGAAATGTCGATATTTCCGTCGGAAGTAGTGTATTGATATGGAAGGATTAAAAATATGGATTCTGAATATGAAAAAATTCTATTAAATAAAATCACACACTCGGTAAGAGCGTCACAGGCGGTCCTTCAATATGGCGTTGGAGCAATGGTTGATTTCCCAGAGCAGACGTTAATGACGGCTGCCCCTGAAACTTGGGAAGGAAGTGTGGTTGAGATACATGACGAACGGTTGGAAAAAGTGCTTCATGTTGATTTCTTTGGGATGCCGGGGAGTAAAGACGATGAAAGATATAAGAGTGGTATTGCATATTCAAGATTTCCGGAGTGGTACTTTTGCCCGCACTGTAGATCATTTAAACCCTTGAAAGAGTGGATACATGAATATAATAGTAGCCCGAAGTGTAAAAAATCCAGTGAAAATGATCCATACATGGTTAAAAATTTAAAGTGTCCTTCGTGTTTTCAAGAGTTAGTGGTAGCGCGTATCATTGTTGCTTGCGGACACGGACACATTGACGATTTCCCTTGGGTAAAGTGGGTCCATGCCAAAAATCTTTTCGGAGCAAAAAAAATATGTGAAAATCCAAGACTTAGGTTTACAACAAGCGCTTCATCGACAGAGGGATTGGAAGGTTTAACAATTACTTGTGAGAATTGCAATGCAAGGGCAACACTTAAGGGGGCATTTGATAAAAATGCATTGGAGAATCTTGATAAGGCTACGGGTTATGAATATGGATTTGCCTGTACGGGACGGCACCCTTGGAAGAATACAAAAGAATCATGTGAAGAGTATCCGCATGTTTTGCAACGTGGTGGATCTTCGGTATATTTTCCCATGACTGTCAGTTCATTGGTGATTCCTCCTTATTCGAGTCAATTGACGACTAAAATACAGAGAAGTGTTTTTTTCTCCGACTTAAAAAAGGCAATAACCGAATCGATAAAAACATTATCCTCTATTGGAATTGAAATTTCACAAGAGGTGAAAGAAAAAGTGATTTCACAAAAGATCAGCGAATATGCCTCAAAAATAGGACGAGATATAGGACAAACGGAAGATGCTGTAAAACCTATACTGATAAGAAGATGGAGCGGCACAATTGATGATAACTATACTACTGCGAGTGTTAAATACAGAGCAGAGGAGTATGAAGCTTTAAGCGGGGAAGTGGTGCAAGAGGATAAAAACGGAGAATTTGTTCGTGAAGCGGTAGATGTGGAGCAGTTTGATTTACCATATGTAAAGAATATTTCTTTGATTCACAAGGTAAGAGAAGTTCAGGCCTTGGTTGGTTTTTCGAGATTGGAACCACTGGATGACGATAATCCAAATAATTCCGGAAAAATAAAGAAAGTATCAATAAAAGAGGATAGTACGAACTGGTATCCGGGATATGATGTTCGCGGTGAAGGCATTTTTATCGAGTTGGACGAGGAAGCTATTGATGTATGGAGAACAAATAATACCGGGGTACAGCGTCGGGTTGATCAACTCAATGAAAACTATGCTAAATCGTATTATGGAGATATACGCCCCAGAACGATATCTGCTAAATTTCTTTTGTTACATACGCTTTCACACTTATTAATGAAACAATTGAGCTTTGAATGTGGTTATAATATAGCATCAATTAAAGAAAGAATTTATTGCAGCGAGGCTTCAGAAGGAAAAAACATGTCAGGTATATTGATTTATACAGCAAGTGGTGATTCAGAGGGAACCATGGGGGGACTTGTGCGGCAAGGGAGACCGGATACATTTCCGGCGATTTTTAAGAGGGCTGTAGAAGGTGCAATGACCTGCTCGAATGATCCGGTATGTAGCTTGAGTATGGGGCAAGGACGAGATTCTCTCAATTTATCTGCTTGCTATGCATGCACTCTCGTGCCTGAAACAAGCTGTGAAGAATTTAATGTGTTTTTGGACAGAGGGGTAATAGTTGGAACTTATGAAGAACCTGAAATAGGTTTTTTCTCTGGCTTTATTTATAAAAAAGAAAATGCGATTGTTCGTGAAAAAGGAGATGAAAAAAAGTCTGAGAGAAGGAATCAACTTCTTATAACGGAAGTAGGAACGGACTTGAAAAATGTAGATTATATCGATGTATGGGAGAACATGCTTCAGTTTTCTTCGGATAAACATGAAAAAGAAGTAATTAAAGCAATGATTTCCAAAGCGGAAGAGTATAAAAACGGCGAAAAACCATATCGAGGAGGTACTTTTCAAGTGCTTGGAGATTCAAACTATTATAATGTAGACTTGTATTGGCCCAAATCTAAAGTAATGATATTTTGTGCTGAGAGTGATGAAGAGTATACGATAGCAGCAAAAAGTGAGTGGAAATGTTTTTATTTGGGTTCTCAAGGGACTACTGCTGATAGCATAGTATCTATGTTAAAGGAGAAATAGTATGGCAATAATGATACCGGATGTACCGAGAGATTATAATCCCGCCAGCTTAGAAGGCGTTATGTTTGATGCACTAAAGAAACTTCCGCCGGATTATTATGTTGTACATTCTTTTAAGAATGTGTATGTGGAAGGAAATATGCTTCATGAGGGTGAAGCTGATTTTGTTATTTTCAACCAGACAAAAGGATTATTATGCATAGAGGCGAAAGCGGGTGCTGTAAGTTATGTGGGAGGATGTTGGAAATATGCCAATGGGCATATTATGAAACACGGAGGACCCTATAATCAGGCAGCAGGAAATAAATGGGATTTACTAAATGTTGTTCAGAACAGTGCATTAAAGGATATCACTCAAAGATGTAAGTTTTTACATGCCGTTTGGTTCCCGTCAATTTCTGAAGAGAAAATGCATGGCATTAAATTCCCTAAAGAAGCGGATCGCCATATTACACTTACTATGGAAGCCTTGGAAGATCCTGAGCCTTATATTAATGCAATATTTTCCATTGAGCTTGAGAACCATATTAAGACGGACTTAAGTAATCAAGATGTAAGACGCATTATCAGAGAGGTTATATGTCCGAATTTTAGCATTTTTCCGTCTAAAAGTTTTGATAATGATTTAAAGAAGATTGTTTTTCACAGATTGCTAAAGGAACAGGAAGGTCTATTAAATTATTTGGTTGAGCAAAAATCAGCAGTTATTAATGGAGCAGCAGGAACCGGTAAGACAATGATTGCTGTTGAAAAGGCAACTAGGCATGCAACTAACGGCGAAAGAGTGTTGTTTCTTTGTTATAATGTTATGCTTAGAGATTATTTGAACAGTGGATATCATCATGAGATGATAGATTACATGACAATAGATAAATTTGCATGCAAAATTGGGAAGACAGAAAAACCAAATTATCAAATTGCAGAAGAAAGAGTTCTAGATATGTATATTTCAGGAACATTTCCGTATAGACATGTGATTGTAGATGAGGGACAGGATTTTGGACGTGATGAAATAGAGGAGGTTAATCTGCTTCAAACAATTCACGATGCAGTTGTTGATAATGATAAGGTAGAAGGTACTTTTTATGTGTTTTATGATCGACTGCAGCTTGTTCAGTCCTCACATATTCCAAAGTATATAAGTGAGGCTGATTGCAAACTCACATTATATAGGAATTGCAGAAATACGGAGAATATTGCGATAACATCATTGAAACCAATATCTGAGAGAACGCCCAAATTGTATGATGGGGCAATAAAAGGTGTACCGGCAAGAATTCATTTTAGAGAAACCCCAGAGGAAGCTGTGGAGCGAATTGAAACATTGATAGATGAATTAAAGGGTGAAGGAATCACGGATGTTGTCATTTTGACTTGTAAAAGTCAAATTAAGAGTATTCTTAAAGATGTCAGTGCTAACGATTTTTTTAGAAAAAAATTTTTTACAACATGTAGAAAATTTAAAGGATTGGAGGCTGATGCAATAATTCTTGTAGATGTTGATGAGGATACTTTTGGCAGTGGAGCGGTTCAGCGTTTTTATGTCGGTGCTTCACGTGCCAGACTTCGTTTGGAAATAGTAACGATGATGACAGACCAAGACTGTGAAAAGGTTCTACATGGAGTAGTTGACTACAAAAAGAAGATTAAAAATGCTAAAAGAGAATTAGCACTGGCACTTAATGCAATGCCCATTGTAGAGTAGGAAAAGAGATCAATTATAATATTCAGAGGAAATATAATAGCAGAATGGAAGCAAACATAAAGATGACGCTAAATTGTATCTTTCAGCCGGGAAAAATTTGATGGTATATCTACAAAGTAATATATCAAAGGAGAACAAAGCAGTATGAAAACCATTCGCGTAGTCGCAGCCGTAATCTGCGATTCTATAGAGCACAAAACAAAAATATTTTCCACCGCAAGAGGTTATGGAGAATTTAAAGGTGGCTGGGAATTTCCCGGCGGTAAAATCGAAGCCGGGGAGACTTCACAGCAGGCAGTTATTAGAGAAATCAAAGAGGAACTGGATGCTACGGTCAGGGTCGGTGATCTGATAGACACCATAGAGTACGATTACCCGGCATTCCATTTGTCCATGGATTGTTTCTGGTGCGAGGTTGTTTCGGGAGAGCTGAAGCTTCTTGAGGCGGAAGCAGCCAGGTGGCTGACGAAGGAGGAATTGGATTCCGTACAGTGGCTTCCGGCGGATGTGACGTTGATTGATAAGATTAGGGGTTGCATGCTTGATTAGGATATAATAGATAAGGGGTAGTAATAGTAATCCGAAGACGATGCAGCAGAACAGGTATAGGGGAAGTATATGTCCAAAAATACAGTCAGCAAAATAAGTAATGCCTTTTCCACAGGTGGTGGAGGAGTAAATTTTGAGCAGAAGGTACAGGCAATGTTTCTTCTTTCATTGCTGGTGGATGGTTTTTGCCCTGCGATGAATGAGCAGACAAAGAGTGTCTGGTTTCAGGCAAAAATGCGATATGATGTTGATGACCTGGCTGTGTTTACTTATAGGGGACAGGCAGAAGGAAAATTACTATGTCAAATAAAACATAGTATTACGATAAGTGAAACAAACCAAACATTTCAAGAAGTTATTACAGCTGCTTGGAGCGATTTTCAAAAAGATAAATTTGATAGAGACAATGATAGAATAGCGTTAGTAACTGCTCAGATTGCTTACAAATCACAACAGGCTTTGAGATTTTTACATGCCCAGGCGGAAGCATCCGGTGATGAAAAACAATTTGCTGACAGAGTATATCTTACCAATTCTTCAAATGATGATAACAAAAAAGCACTGGCAGCAATAGCGTCGTGTATCGAAAAAGCGAATGATGGGAAGCCTACGGATTTAGAACTATGGAAATTCTGTAAATGTTTTATATTACTTTTATTTGATGTGGATTGTGAGGAAAGTATTAACAGAGCCTTATCTATATCCTTAATAAAATGCAATTCGACAGAAAAAGCAAATCTTGTATGGTCCCGACTGGTGGAATATGCTGGTTACTGTAACCAGACAGCAGCAAATATAAGTCTGCAAAATATTGATAGAGAAATTCTAGATCTTTTTTCGAATCAAGAGAGTATACAATCGCTGCCGTTGCCTCTTGAAAAAGTTGATTTGTTCATTCCAATGCTGGCACTTATTGGTTCCTGGAATGAAAAGAATGAATTTGATCGGCAGATAGTAGAGAAAATATCGAATATGGAATATTCGGAATTTGAATCAAGAGCACGAAGCATGCTTTGTCAAAACTCTGAATATTTAAAATTAGAGAACGGAATTTGGAAAGTACTCCATAAAGAGGAATTACTTGAGCAATGTAAAAACATGATTTTTGACGATTGTGTGAATCGTTTGTTGCAAGTAGCACAAATTGTATTTTCCCAGAGGAGTCAAAGAGTAATAAGCCAAAATCCGTATTATATCGAGACTGACGGTGAGTACGATAATTCGAAGATACTTCGGAAAAGCCTGGCAAAAAGTTTGTGTTGGATAAAAAAATCTCTGTCAGAATTGTTAAGATGTAATCGAAATGACATAGAGGGTTCAATATATGAATTAGTACGAACCATATTGAAGGATGGAGATTGGATAATGTGGGCAAGCCTTCAGGACTGCCTGCAGAATATAGCAGAACTTTTGCCGGACGAATTTTTGAAAAAGATTGAATGGAGCACGATTTACAAACCACAGGAGATATTACGTTTGTTTCCTAAGAGTGGCGATAGTATTCTGCAGCCTAATTATATTACTCATATACTTTGGGCAATAGAAGCATTAGCTTGGTCACCGGATTATTTGATTCCGGCTATTAATGCGTTGGGGCTTTTGGCGGGGCTTCCATATGAGAAAACAAATTGGGCGAATACACCTATTAATTCTATAGTATCTATTTTACTTCCTTGGCATCCACAGACACTTGCCGATGCAGAAAAGAGAAAAAATGCATTGCGGTGTTTAAAAAATGACAATCCATCGGTATTTTGGAAGGTGGTAGTAAAACTGTTGCCGAATCAGACACGAACAACATCTGGAAACGCTAAGCCGGAGTATTTATTATTGGAGATTCCTGAAAAAATAGAAATAACGAATGCAGAAGTATATGAACAGTATGATTTTAACTTGGAATTAGCTGTAGAGGTTTCTGAAAATGAAATAGAAAAGCTGGCGTTTCTTGCTAAGCAAATCGTATATATGAAAGAATCAACGTTGTTGGAATATTTAGATTGTATTGATCGAAATATAGAATTTGCTAATGAAAAGGAACTGTTTACCCTATGGTTAAATCTGCGTAAGCAAATAGCACAACCAAATTTAAAAGAAGGGACGGTTGTTTATAGCCAGATTGACAAAATACAGTCTTTGATACAGTCAATCGAACCCAAGGACATCAGGGTTAAGTATCAGAAATTATATTTGGAAAACAAATACGTACCCGATGAGGATTTTAGAACATACTGGAAAACATTGGAGCATAAAAAAACCATAGCGGTTAAAAACATATTTGATCAATTTGGAGCTGAGGAAACCGAAAAATTTGGACATGAAGTAAAAAATATGTATGATGTTGCACAAAAACTTGGTAGTTCTTTAAATCAGGGAGAAATATCAAGCGTAATTGATGGATATTATGCAGGTCAATTATCGTTACAGTTTTATATTCCCTGTGTCAGTGCGTATGTTTACAACCAGGGGTCAGAGAAATTGATGGAAACATCACTGGTGCAAAAGGATACAAAGGAGATTTTAGAAACACTTTCAAAAATTCCTTTTTCATTAGACCTTTATAACATAGTAAAACAATTGCTGCCGAATGAAACTGCATATTGGGAAATCGCGACCGTGCCGTATGCTTATAATGAGGACGAGAGTGAAGAATTAAAATTAATCGTTGAAAATTTTACCAAATGTAAAAGGTATGTTGATGTAGTTAACATTGTTGGGAGGTCTGAGCTGGGAAAGTTATTTACTGCACAACGTTTATATGATATGTTGTGGCTGGCAGGAACCGAAAAATCAATTGGAGCAGAGACAGTGGATGATTATGCGGCACGTAAGTTGATTGGCTGGTTACAGGAACAGGATGACGTTGCCCTGGAATTAAAATGTGACATCGAATTTATTTATTTACCTATATTGGATGAGTATTCTGAGGTGCAGCCACATGCTTTAAATACTAGATTAAGTAATGATCCAGATTATTTTTGCAGTTTAATTGAATTGTTTTACAAAAAACATTCTGAAGAGCAACACCCAATCGAATTGAATGAGGGCATGCGTGAGCGCTTATGGGCAATACTGCTTGAATACAAAGTTACGCCGGGAGTAGACTGGAATGGGAAATTTCACGAAAATGTATTTCAAAGTTGGATGGCTTCTGTAAAGGCATGGAGTTTGGAAAATGATCGTTATGAGGTTGCGATGCAGACGGTTGGTTCTGGGTTGGCATATGCTGAGCTTGATGATGAAAAGCTTCCGCCTAAAGTGATTATGGAGGAACTAAATAAGGCGGAAAATGAGGAACTTCGTCGTGGATATGATATTGGAATAGTGAACCAGAGAGGCATTCACACTATAGACCCAGAGGGAAAACCTGAATTTAAATTGGCAGCCGATTATGAAATGAAAGCTGGTTTGGCTGAGAAAAAAGGATATTCCAGATATGCGGAGTTGCTTAGAGGGATTGCAGAGCAATATCGAAGAGAGGCATCACGTAATATTAGAAGAGCTAGAAGAGAGGTGGAGGAATAATACTAGAAAGAACTATGTTCAATTTTGAGTCGGAGAAGAGTAGTATGCATTTAGAAAGTGAACATTTTATTGTTGATAAAGTAAAACATACTGACAAAGAAAATTTGAAATTATTAGAAGAGTCAAGGCCTTGGGCAAAAATAATCCAGGAAGCTCAAAATGTAATATCTGATAAAGATAAATCAGATTATTTTGAAGAGCTTTGGGAGCATTATCAAAGTAAGGAATATTTTTGGTGCATTTACAGAAGAGATGGTGTGGATGTGGCCGATAAGGTTCATATTGTGCTGCTCTCCACCGATGAGTCGAAGCCACTGCCTGAGCGCATCGCCCGTCAGGCCAACAAGGTCGGCCTGTACAACGCGCTCTCCTTCGGCGATATCATGCTGCAGGGCGCATTGCAGAAAAAGTAAGAAATGGCTGAATCAAAAAACTGCCTGTCTCCGCATTTAGGAGACAGGCAGTTTTTTAATAGATAGGCCAGCCGTATAGAAATTGCATTGTGTAGATAACGCTTACGATAACCTGCGTTACCAGTACACCCTTTGTGAGCCGTGGGCGGCCCTGCAAAAGCAGCGCCAAGGCAACGGGCAGACAGAACAGCCCCACCGCGTACCGCGGGGCGCTGATCAGCCAGGTGGTACCCATCGTTACGGCAAAATAGGAAAGACCGAAGCCGAGCCAGTGCGCCGGAAGGCGGCGCACCGTGGCAGACAGCAGTGCCAAAATTGTCAACAGGCAGAGCACCGCAGCCAGGCATAGCGCAAGGGCGCTTTTGGGGCTGCTGTCCCACCACTGCGCCATGTAGTCCAGGTGGTAGCGCACAGTATTGGTGAACAGCCCCAGCTTCTGGTTCCAGTTGTCCCATTGGTATATCTGGTACTGGTTCCACCGCCCATATACGAGGTAGTTCAGCAGAAAATAAAGGCCAAGTCCGGCAGCCGGGGACAACATAGCAAGCAAGGAAGGTATCGTGGGCCGTGTACCGCGCCGCCACCGCATAAAGAGATACAGGCCGGTCAGCCCCAAAAGCAGACCGCCGGGGGCACGGCACAGACCGGCGAGCACCCCCAGCAAGGCACAGCGCCACCATTGTTCACGTTCCAGCGTCAGCACATACCGCACCGTAAGCAGCAGGAACAAGCTCTCTGTCATGGGCACTGCAAAAAACACGGACGCCGGGCTGGCCAATAGAAGCGCCAGCGACAATGCGGCTGTCTGCTCGCCCCAACGGCGGGCGATTACTGTGTAGAAGGATGCTGTGGCCGCTGCAAAGAGCGGCAACTGCACTGCAAAACCCAGCCAGAAGGCGTCGATGCGGGTCACGAAGTGGAGAATGTGCAGCAGCGCAGGATACAGAGGGAAAAACACGATTTGGAGATACTGTTCCGGGAAAGCCTCCTGCGTGCCGTAGCCATAGATGGAAAGGTCAAGGTAGTGCCGAGAATCGGTATTGCCGTAAAACTGCCATTCTATCGCCTGGCGAAAATCAGCCTCGGGATAGTTTATATGGGCCGTGACGGCAAAAATCAGATGAAGGACAAGGATAAAGGCGGCCCCGGCAATGGCGGCCCAGCATCTGCTGCGCGACGAAGGCTCCGTATAGTGCGGGGCGGGCTCCGGGGAAAAGACGCGCCTTATGCACCACACGGCAGACCAGAGAAACAGCAAAGCGGCTGCCAGGGATAAGGCTGTTTTGATTGGTTCAGGCATTTGAAATTCTCCTGATTTCAGCATAAAAGGCTCGGTGCTTATCCACCGAGCCTTTTGGCATACTTTAAAAATTACTGATCCTGCTTGTCGGTCTCCTCGGCGGAGTCCTCCTCGGTGCCCTCCAGCTCAATGTCAAAGGTGGCACCGCAGTGGGGGCAGACCAGATCGCCCTCGGGATCCATCAGGGTCTCCTCGTCCAGGGTGGAGATCTCGCCGCAGTTGGGGCAGGTCACCTCGTACAGAGCGCCGTGATCTTCCTCGTCCTCGTTCTCGTCATCATCATCTTCGTCATCGCCGTAGATGTCGCTGACGACATCGTCCAGATCCTGATCGAGCGTTTCCAGTTCGTCATACACCTGATCAAGGGCATCGTCATGCTCGGTGACGGTGGCGGCCATCTCCTCCAGCAGATCCATCATGGCGGCAATGACCTTGCCGTTTTTGGAGTCTGCGTCAAATTCCATACCGGTCATCAGGCCGCGGATGTAGGCGGCCTTTGCATTCAGATCCATAGCCATAATCAAAATCCTCCCTATTATCAAAAATGCCGGGCGCGGCGGTACGGCCATGCCCGGCAAAGAAAACCTAAATCAGTTCACGCGCTCCATATACTCGCCGGTGCGGGTATCGATGCGGATCTTGTCACCCTCGTTGATGAACAGGGGGACGCGGATCTCAGCACCGGTCTCGACGGTAGCGGGCTTCAGGGTGTTGGTGGCAGTGTTGCCCTTGACACCCGGCTCGGTCTGGGTGACTTCCAGCTCGATGAAGTTGGGGATCTCGACGCTGAAGACCTTGCCCTTGTAGCTCAGCAGCTTGCACAGCTCGTTCTCTTTGCAGAACTTGAAGTTCTCGGGGACGTCGCTTGCGTTGACGGGGATGTCATCGTAAGTCTCGTTGTCCATGAAGTGGTACAGATCGCCATCCTCATAGCTGTAGGTCACGTCCTTGCGCTCGATGAAAGCCTGAGGGAACTTAGCGGTCGGGTTGTAGCTGGTCTCGACCACAGAGCCGGTGATGACGTTCTTGGTCTTGGTGCGGACAAAGGCAGCGCCCTTGCCGGGCTTGACGTGCTGGAACTCAACGACCTGAAGAACCTGGCCGTCCTGCTCAAAGGTCACGCCATTGCGAAACTCGCCTGCAGAAATCATAGGAATTCCTCCATAAATTTAATCTCAGATGCTTAACGCATATCTCTATTTATTTTACCCAATCTGTCCCTGTTTGGCAAGGGGTTTGGGCAAAAAAGACGATAAAAACACAAAATCTTTTACAGATTTGAGCGTAACTTCTCCTGGTGTCACTTCCGATTTTGTCCGCACTTACAATTCCATGAGTGATGAGGAAGGCAGCTTTGGTATTGGCTGGGATTTCAATATCGATGTGAGTAAGATCGTAATTCCGGCACAGGGTTACTATCAGGTAGTTCTTCCAGATGGTTCTAACACCACATTCAAGGATGATGGAAACGGCGGATTTGAGTGCCTGAATGCACACAGCACCATGACAAAGTCCGGCAATGAATACACCATCACAAATGCCGCTCAGTCTCAGTATCACTTCAATGCAGACGGCGAACTGGATTGGGTCAAGGATGCAGAGGGCAATATTCTGACCATCTCTTCCATGTCCAACAACCAGAGAATTGTAACGGATTCCACAGGCAGAACTTACACAATTACTTACAATGGCAATAAAGAACATTCTCGCATTACAAAAATAGAAGATACCACAGCAGAACGTACTGTCACTTACGAATACAACAATGATTTCCAGTTGGTATCAGCAACCAGCGTTTCTGGCGGGACTGAAACATATGAGTATGATGAGATCG
>OGZC01001375.1_pt1 | contig 13132 bp, 8 predicted proteins | sample 1576751 | NCBI WGS metagenome assembly OGZC01 (sample SAMEA3541486, study PRJEB24748) | human gut metagenome | biome: human gut; feature: human-associated habitat; material: faeces | place: China | collected 2012
GTTCGCGTTAGCCGATAAGTGCCATGGATGGCAACGTAAAGGCGGCCCCGTCATGGTGAGAAGCACTTGGCCACTTTCCTTTAGAAAATCCACAGTTGTAGCTAGCATCCGAGTCCGGGGCGGGCAGTCCTTTCTGCGTGGATTTTAGAACAACTATTTCACTAACTTTCAAGTTACATTACAAAATGAAATAAGATCTGCAACGCTTATGATCGATTTTCTGTTTTCATTCGTCGTTTCGCCTCGTACATTTTGGCATCGGCTTCCCGGACCACATCGTCCATGGAACGAGGCATGTTATGGTTCAGTACGGAATATCCCATGGCTACAGTAATGGGATGCTCGGAACCGTCCGGAAGCTTCAGAACTCCCAGAGACGCTTCGAAATCTCTTTGAAGCTTGAGAAATTCTTTTTCAGAATCGGCTGCGGTCGACAGAAATACGAACTCATCTCCGCCGATTCGGTAACATTTTCCTAAGGAACCGAGATGTGCCGACAGAGTATCCGCTACCCGGCGGATCATTTCATCACCGCTTTGGTGACCGTAGGTGTCGTTCACATATTTGAGGCTATTCACATCGTACAGTGCCAGCAACACATGAAAATTATGGGATGCGTCCAGTCTTTTCAATTCTTCCATATAGGAAGTACGGTTCAGCAGGTCAGTCAGGCCATCGCGATAAGCCAGGCGACTGAGCAGGTGCATGCGAACGCCTTCCTGATAGTTGGTCATGAGGCGCAGGGTAACCTGGACTGCTTCCATGATCAGGAACATAAGCACACCGATCCGTGTGAAGAAGCTGGTCTCGGGAACACTGCCGAACCATAGCAGCAGGATATCCAGTAGAACGCCAAAGCACAGACACAGAATTCCAAGGTTATGATATAGATTGTGCTTCAGATGCTGCTTTTGATTCTGATAAAATCCCTTGCCGATGGCGTAGATAACAAGCGCGATCAGAATGCTAAAAGTAATATGGGTCAGACGAAGACTTTCATGGAAGTCCTTGCGGCCGGTCAGATTCAGGCAAAAACGTATACTGAAATCCATGACACTGATCAGGCATACTGTCTGTACCATCACAGGGGAGTACTCTGTATACATTTTGCCAAGGTACAGAAACAGTGGAATGGTGATCAGCATCATAAAAAGTTCCGCAATTGTATGATAAATATGGCTGTTACGCAGGATCAGTTGCAGCATACGGTTATCTGCCAACATAAAGATACCGGTATTCAGAGCAAATAATCCCAGATAAAGCATCTCACTGCCGATGATGTGCTTCTTGTGTAATGGCAGATAAAACAGGATAAATGCCAGACCAAGATGGGCGATCAGGAAGCTGATGCCGAATCCGGGTGCCTTGTCGCGGATGCGGCTTATCAGGATATCTTCACTACGTCCCAGATACATATCATTGATTTTGCCACTGCCGTCTCCGTAAGGATTATCGATCATCAGGGTGAGCGTGCGCCCGGAATCTTCCCGGTAGATCGGCAGAGAGACATAAGAGGCTCCCGGTGTCTTGCCGAAGAAAACTCTCTCCGGCTGCATGGTCTCATAGATCTGCCGGTCGTCTATCAGGATCGTGACATTGGAGCTTTTATAAAAAAAGAAAAGTGCCATGTCGTGAGTCAGCGCAGGAAGCTTCTTGGTCACTGTGCAGGTGCCACTGATATGGGAAAAATCAACGGGGCGTCCATCGGAGGTGGTCCAGCCTTCTGAAAAGTCAATATAATCCGATATTGCCGGCTCATGGTTCTGTTTGGGCAGACTGTAGTACAGTACCGTAAAAATCACAGAACACATGATCAGGAAAAACAGTCCACATGTAATGGAATATGAAGTTTTGTGATTGTTCGTGTTAGTATTCATATGAATTATATTATAGTAATCAGGTACCATAAAAGTCAATGTCTGTGTTGGGCAGATCAATGTCAAAGATAAAAAAACGTTGCAATGGGTGAAAAAGTATGCTATTGTGATTTTGTTGCCGCTTTAGCGCGGTAAAGATTTACTCTGGAGAGTCCTTCCACGGAAAGCAATTTTCATATTTCCGTATAGAAGGCGCCGAAGGTGTACGGCAGTAAAGCTGCCAATCTCTCAGGCAAAAGGACAGAGCATCTATATGCTTATTCCCATTCTCTTCGGAAGAAATCAATCTACGATAGGACGTCACAAGAGGTGACGGAAGGAGAGGGAATATGTTAGACATGATTAGTAACTTTCTGACCACAGTGGATGATTTCGTCTGGGGCATCCCCCTGATCGTCCTCATTCTGGCTACGGGCCTTTTTCTCACAGCCAGACTTCGTTTTTTGCAGATCACGAAGCTTCCCCATGCAATCAAACATTTAATTGCCAATGAAAAGTCGGGCGAAGACGGCGAAGTATCCAGTTTCGCGGCACTGTGTACGGCATTGTCCGCTACCATCGGAACCGGTAATATCGTTGGTGTGGCAACGGCTATTGTAGCAGGCGGTCCCGGAGCTTTGTTCTGGATGTGGATCGCTGCGCTGGTAGGTACGGCTACGAAGTATTCCGAGTGCCTGCTGTCGGTGAAGTATCGTGTGGTAGCAGAGGACGGACACATCATCGGCGGACCCTTCTACTATATCGAGAACGGTATGGGCAAGAACTGGAAATGGCTGGCGAAGATCTTCGCTTTTATGGGTGTATGCGTAGGATTGTTCGGTATCGGAACCTTTACCCAGATCAACGGTATCACCAGTGCGGTACATAATTTCTTCGATGCGAACAATGCACATACCGTACAGCTCTTCGGCATGGACTATTCCTGGAGCGTGGTGATCTCCGGAATCCTTTTGACCATCTGCGTGGCACTGGTTGTTATCGGTGGATTAAAGCGTATCTCCACCGTGGCACAGGTCATCGTTCCTTTTATGGCAGTGACTTATGTAGTAGCCTGTCTGTTAGTATTGATCTTTAATGTAACAGCCATTCCCTCTGCTATCGTGACCATCGTACAGAGTGCCTTCGGTATGCGTGCCGTAGCCGGCGGTGCTTTGGGAGCGGTTATCATGGCGATGCAGAAGGGTATTGCGAGAGGTATTTTCTCCAATGAAGCAGGTATCGGTAGCGCACCGATCGCAGCGGCTGCAGCGCAGACCGATTCTCCTGCCACGCAGGGCCTGATCTCCATGATGGGTACCATCATTGATACTCTGATCATTTGTACCATGACCGGTCTTACGATCGTAATTACCGATTCCTGGAACGTAGGTCTGGACGGCGTGGATGTTACCACCAGAGCTTTCCAGCAGGGACTGCCTTTTAACAGCTCTATTGCATCCTTTATACTGATGGTATGTCTGGTATTCTTCGCATTTACCACGATCCTCGGATGGGATTACTACAGCGAGAGATGCCTGGAATACCTGATCGGTCAGAAGCCGAAGGCAATCAAAGTATACCGTTGGATCTACATTGCCTGCGTATTCATCGGACCCTACATGACTGTTAAGGCAGTATGGACCATCGCAGATATCTTCAACGGTCTGATGGCGATCCCGAACCTGATCGCACTGTTGGCATTAAATGGTGTTGTGGTGGCTGAGACCAAGAAATACCTTGACAATGCCAAGAAAAAGTTTTAAAAAAGTTCTGTAGCCCTATCACGCGGGAAAATCTATATTTTTCTCGGAAGTGTAGAAGTGAGGAACTATATGAAAGATCTTACAAAGGGCAGACCGTCAGTTTTGATACTGACGTTTGCCCTTCCTATTTTTTGGGCAAATTTATTGCAACTTACTTACAGTCTGGCAGATACCCGCATCGTAGGTACTTTTCTGGGAGATAATGCCCTGGCGGCAGTGGGGGCCACGACGACGCTGAGCAATCTGATCGTACAGTTCCTGATGGGAATGTGCAATGGCTTTGCTATTATTTCGGCACAGTGCTTCGGAGCGAAGGATATGGACAGATTGCGCAGATCCTTGGGCAATTCTCTGGTGCTTGGCCTATTGGCAGCTGTGGTACTGACGATAGGAGGGCTTATATTTTTGCAGCCGATCCTCAGATTCCTGAATGTACCGGAAAATCTGCTGAATACAGCAACACAGTATGTATCCGTGATCATAGCGGGACTTGTTGTTACATTACTATATGATGTATTAGCGGCGACCCTAAGAGCGATCGGAGATACCGTGACCCCGCTGATCGTGCTGGCGGTGTCGGTGGTGCTGAATATCGGAGGAGATCTGCTTCTGATCGTGGTGCTGCATATGGGAGTGCTGGGTGCCGCAGTTGCTACTGTGTTGTCGCAGCTGATCGCTGTGGTGGTGTGTGCGGTCTATCTGTGGAAAAAGTATGAAATTCTGCGGATACGTGTGGATGATCTGAAGCTGCAGGATGCCGGAATGCTCCGCAATATGTTAAGCTCCGGTCTTTCCATGGGATTCATGAGCTCGCTGGTCAATATCGGTACATTGACATTGCAGACCTCCATCAATAAGCTGGGACAGAATATTATCATTGCCCATACGGCAGCCCGCAAGATCTCTGAAATCTTCATGATCATGTTCAGCGTCTTCGGTCAGACCATGGCGACCTATTGCGGACAAAATCTGGGAGCCGGCAAAATCGACCGGATCCGCAGAGGAATCCTGTTGGCAACCGGTTATACCTGCATCTGGTGTACGCTTAATATTGTGACTGCTTATACCATCGGTGACTGGCTGGTATGGCTGGTCACCGGCAGCAAAACTCCGGAAGTGATCTACAATGCCACATTATATCTGAAGGTAGATACACTGTTCTATTATGTGACAGCGGTAATCTGTATTGTGAGAAACTCCATGCAGGGACTTGGAGAGCGGATCGTACCGCTGATCTCCAGCTCTCTGGAGATGATAGGGAAAATTGTGATCGCGGCGACGCTGGTTCCCATGTTCGGATACCCGGGTGTCATCGCGGCGGAGCCCATTGTGTGGTTTATCATGATCATTCCGCTATTGATAAAGATACTGCGTATGCCGGTCTGGAAGCAGAAAACTTAACTGTTTCGTAAACAAAAGAGATATTTTCACTTAACGTTAAGGAAAAATGACCAAATTTAACAATAAAATACTTGTAATTTTGTCGAATTGTATTACTATATGGAAAATGTTACAATGAATTTACCGAGAAAATACTTAAACGTTTTCGAGATGGATCGAATGTGATAAAGTCTTTTACAGAAAGGCAGATGTGGTAAGTATGAAGAAGACAGAGAATAAGAAAACGAAAGTAAAAGGGAACAAAAAGCCATTTTTCACAATTTCGAAAAAGATACTGGCATTGAGCCTTCTGCCGATGATCATTGTATGTGCACTGGTGGCTACGGTTGGGGCCAAAGCATTAGAGACCGGAATTGAGAAACAGATTGAGCAGTCTCTGCAGATCGTTGGTGTCAGTGTGGATGAAACCTACACGAATCTGTATGAAGGCGATTACACCAGAGATAAGGGAGGCAAGGTGCGCAAGGGCGGCACATCCATTTCCGGGGAGACACAGTTGATCGATGGATTGCAGGAGAAGACAGGCTTCCAGGTGTCTTTTTTGTATGGAAATATGCGTCTGATCACGACATTGACCAAGCCGGAAGGAGGACGTATTAACGGTACGGCGCTGGAAGACGATGTCTATGCACAGATTCAGACTGGGGAGGCTTTGTTCCTGACGGACTGCAACATTTCCGAAGTAGATTATTATGTATATTATCAGCCGTTGATCAATTCTGATGGCTCTGTGATCGGTGCCATCGAAGTGGCGACGCCGATGCAGAATGTCAAGGATACAATCTCGATGCAGGTCAAGGATATTATCCTGATCGCTGTAGTATGCGTTCTTGTGGCGGCAACGCTGGTAAGCGTATTATCCCGTAGCATGGTGAAGACCATGAAGAAGACGAAGCATTTCCTAGGCAGGATCGTGAACGGAGAACTGGATGCAGAGCCGGATGAAAAGCAGTGCCGTAAAAAGGATGAACTTGGGGATGTATATCGTATTTCTGTAAAACTGCAAAAAACTCTCCGTTCGATCGTAACAGAGATCAAGGATTCCGCGGATGATCTGACAGCATCTTCCAACAAACTGATCAAGATGGCACAGGATACCCAGGAATCTGTGAATGATGTATACCATGCTGTCGGCGAGATATCAGACGGCGCAAGGAATCAGGCCAATGAGACAACGGATGCTAATGAAAATGTAGTGCGTATCGGCGAGCAGATCGAGTATATCTCTGACAAAGTGAATTCTCTGACGGATTATGCCGGCAGGATGGCAGAAGCGGAGAAAGCTTCCGAAGAGATCATGAAGGAACTGAACAGCTCCAACGAAAGCACCAAGGAATCTGTCCTGCGGGTAGCGGAACAGATTAAGGATATGAACGGAGCGATTCAGAATATCACCAAGGCAGTATCCATGATTCAGGATATTGCGGACGAGACAGATCTGCTGTCATTGAATGCCAGCATTGAAGCAGCCAGAGCCGGGGAAGCGGGAAGAGGCTTCGCAGTGGTGGCAGAGCAGATCAGTAAGCTGGCTGACCAGTCCAAGCGCTCCGCAACCGAGATCGAGCAGATCATCCAAAATATCATGGAGTCTTCCGGCAGAATGGTGGAGATCATGGGTGAAGTGGAAGCCAACATGAATCACCAGCAGAGCAAGTTAGAGGAGACCGGTGTGAAGACTGCGGCAGTAGCGGATGGTGTGGAGAATTCCCTGCAACATATCGGCGGTATCCGGGAGAAGATGGATGTCTTGGGACAGTCCGGAAGCGCGATCCGTGATGTAGTGGAAGGATTGTCGGCAATCTCCGAACAGAATGCAGCATCCGCAGACAGTACAATGCAGGCGGCTCATGGCATGAGTGATACCATGACAGAACTGATGAATTCTTCTGAGAATCTGCTGGCATTAGCGGATAAGCTGGAAAAGGTACTGGATGTTTTCAAGGTATAAAGAGGGGGCCGGAAGTTGTCCGGCAGGGAGATAACATATAAATGACAGAAAATGCAGTCCGGTTTTCACAGAAAACCGGACTGCATTTTCGTGTGGTTTATTGACGGAGATACCATCATGAATTACAATATAAGAGATGTAAGGAATGAATATATCAGACGGGAGAGAAGGAGAATGCAAATGAAAGAGATGGAACGAAATAACCGGGTGGCCATGATAGCACATGGTGTGATCAATGCATGTATGCTTTTCATTAGCGTGATCGGATTCGTTGAGCACACAGTATCGGCTCCGGTATTGGTAGTGCTGATACTTCTTGGAATCATACCGGTTTTGGCAGAATTTATTTGTTGGAAGAGAGATCATGAAACAAAAGCTATAAAACATCTGTCACTGATCGGATTTGCGTTGTTTTATACGGTGCTGCTTTTTACGGCACAGTGCAACATGGTGTATGCATTTGTAATTCCCATGATGTTTGCAGTCATGCCTTATCATGATGTCAAGGCATTTGTGCTTATTAATGTGGGGACGGTGGTAGAGAATATCCTGGTGGTGCTCCTGGGAGCCACACAAGGGGGATTTGGTTATCTGGGGCAGGACGCAGGATTTATACAGATTTCGGTAATGATTCTGCTGTGCATTACATCCATCTATGCTACCATATCCAACCAGAAGAACACTGATGAAAATATAGAGAGCATTACAGCTGCGCAGGACCGCACGGAAGCAACCTTGCGTGAGGTCATGGAAATGAGCAGCCGGATGGAGACTTCAGTAGCTGATATCACAGCGGAATTGAATAAACTGGAAACTGCCTTTGACAGCACAAAAATAGCCATGGAGGAGGTGTCTGCAGGTTCCGGTGAGTCTGCCGCGGCGATTCAGCAGCAGACGGCACAGACGGAGGCTATTCAGGAAAAAGTAAATACCGTGAGTGAAGTGGCAGAGACGATCGGAAACAATATGGAACATACGATAGAAATACTGGATGCCGGAAAAGAAGAGATGACAGGTCTGAAGGAGCAGGCAGAGGATTCTGCAAGGAACAGTGAGCTGGCGGCACAGAAGCTGGAAACGCTGGATCATTATATGCAGGAGATGCATTCCATCGTGGAAATCATCAGTAAAATAGCGAATCAGACCAGTCTTCTGGCGCTGAATGCCAGCATAGAGGCAGCCAGAGCCGGTGAAGCCGGCCGCGGATTCTCCGTAGTAGCTACGGAGATTTCGGGAATGGCCACCCAGACAAAGGATGCTACCGGCAATATCGCAGAGCTGATCCAAAATGTATCCGGAGCGATAGGAGAAGTGGTAACGGTCATACGTCAGATGATAGATGGCATCGGCAGCCAAAGGGAAGGAACGATGCGTGCGGCGGACAGCTTCACAGCAATTGAAGACAGCAGTTATATGATCGTGGATAATCTGGGAGAGCTGCTTCAGATAGTAGAAGCTCTGAAAACAGCCAACCAGGAGATCGTGGATTCCATTCAGACAATCTCAGCGACTACGGAAGAAGTATCCGCCCATGCCAGTGAGACGCTGGAAGCGGAAGAGAGAAACAGAGAGATTCTGCAGAAAATTACTGAAAATATGAATTCTATGGTAAAAAAATAAGTAACGGTTCCTGTGACAGAACGAACAGGATAGAAACAGGAGTGACAGAATATGCATGACAACGGGGTGACTTTACAGAAAAAGGTGTTACAGAATCTGGATATACCGTATTCGTATGAACTGGCAAAACGAATGGAGCAATACCGGTCACATCCGACACTGGGGTATCGCCCGGCAGGTTCTAAGGCAGAATTTGAGACCGGAGAGATGCTGAAGACAGAAATGGGAAAAATCGGGCTGTCTGAGGTTACAAAGGATGCCGTGACAGTAGACGGCTGGGAATTTCATAAGGCAGCGTTAAGCTACACGAATGCGGCCGGGGAGACCGTGTCAGCAGAGCTGGGAGCCTATCAGACAACCTTTGTCACCGATGGCCCCAAGGAATTTTCCATGATGTATCTGGGAAAAGGAACGGAGACGGACTATCAGGGAAAAGATGTCAGGGATAAGCTGGTATTGGTGGAGATTAACCAGAGGGATGAGTGGTGGATCAATTATCCGGTATACCAGGCACATCTGAAAGGAGCTGCAGCCCTGATCGCAGTGCAGAGCGGCGGCTACGGCGAAATCGACGATGAAGCTCTGAATGCACAGGATATCGCCGGACCGGAGGATGCTCCCGCTTTTTCCATTTCCAGAAAAGATGCGGCCGGCCTGCTGGAGCTGTTGCGTGATCAGGAGGAAATAACGGTCACCTTTGATGCGGAATCCAGGGTGACCAGAAACTGCACAACTTATAATATTGTAGGAAGGATCCCCGGGAAACATCCTGACCGTATGGTGCTTTTGTCTGCACACTATGATTCCTACTTTGACGGATTCCAGGATGACAATACAGCGGTCGCTCTCATGTTTGGTATTGCAAAGGCGTTGCAGGACAGTGGTTTCCAACCGAACAATACCATTGTGATCTGTGCCATGGCATCCGAGGAATGGGGCGTGGTGGATTCTAATTTTGACTGGTCCACAGGAGCTTATGAGCAGATATTCACCGCACATCCCGAATGGGTGGGCAAGGTGATCGCAGATCTGAACTTTGAGCTTCCTGCTTTAGCGCATGGTACCAGAGCGAGGATCCGCAGCTGCTATGAATACGTCAGCTTCCTGGAGGAATATCTTGCGGATCTGCCGAATCTGACGATAGCCTATCCGGAAGAGACAGCAGTGACATCTCCGATCGAGACCTGGTCGGATGATTTTTCCATGGCGATCGCAGGTGTACCGTCCATGGTAAATGATTTCACCGGCGGAAGCTTTATGGAGACCCACTACCATTCCCAGTTTGACAACGATGAGTTTTATGATGAACAGGTATATCGTCTGCATCACGAGCTGTTTGCCCTGCTGATTCTGGCGCTCGATGAAACGGCAGCGGTACCGTTGCAGTTTTCACCGGTGGTGCAGCGGATCCGCAAGGGCTTGGAACAGTGTCGGGAAATCTGCTACCGCGCCGATGTGGCGGGGCAGCTGGGAGAGAAAAAGCGAATTTTGCTTGAAAAAATTGAGGAACTGGAGACTTTAAGTGACCGGGCACTCAGAAGATGCCGGGAGCAATACGAAGCGGTAGAGGAATACAACCGTAACTACAAACAGCTGCTTAGAGATGGAAAATACGACGAGGCGGAGGAGCTTTTCCGGCAGACCAGACCGCTGGAACAGAAGCTGCTTGCAAGGTTCAAACAGGAGCAGGATGCTTTTGTGCGGATTGACTGGTACGGAAATGTGCTGTATCCTCATGAAATATGCAGTACGAATTTAAGACTTTTGGGCGGAGCGGTGAGAAATCTAAAGGAACAGAGACTTTCGTCTGCACTTCGTAAGCTTTATCAGGTAGATAACAATGCCTATGCCTTTAATTTTGATGAAGAAGTATATAGGCATTTTACGGATTATGTATTCCACCAACCGAAGGATCGCCTGAAATGGGGCTACGGAAGGCTGCCGGAGCATGAGAATCTATATGGAACGGTCAAGCAGCTTCTCCAAAAAGAAAAACATCTGGAGGCGTTGACGGGATCCGGTATGAAGGAAATGGACTACCGGGAAGAAATTGCCAGTCTGGAACATGCATGCAGCAAGCTTGTGGTCAGCCTGATGAATATCGTGCAACAAATGGAGAAATCTGTGACAGAGATATTCGAACTGTAAGGATGGCGAGAGCAGAGCACGGAACGATCCACAGACAACAAAGCCGGGGAATGACATCATCATAATAAGGAGATAACAGTAAATACAATTATGGAAAGTGATAAGTTATATCGTGTGCAGAAGGAAGACCTTCCGAAAGTGGAGAAAATGCTGAATCAGTGCTTTGCACACGATCCGTTGTACGAGACGCTGATTCCGGATCCGGAAGTCCGTAAAAATCTGATGCCGGAGCTGTTTAAATGTGACATGGATGAATTTTATGCGACCTGTGAGATCTTCGCAGACAGCGCGGACCTGAACAGTGTATTGGTGGTATCGGATGAAGCGGAGCCATACAATGTATTCCAGTTCTATTTTACGGAGGCCATGGCTGCTTTACAGACGGATTCCTATCTGATCAAGGAGGATCCTTCGTTAAAGACATTTCGGAATTTTATGAAGGGTGAGGATTATCTCAATTCCAGCTGGACGGATCAGCTGCATCAGAACCAACGGCTGCACATCATTTATCTGGCAGTGGATCCTGCCATGCAACATCACGGAATTGCGGCAGAACTTTTAGAGGAAGCCATTGACTATGCCCAGAAGCACAAACTGATGATCTCCCTCGAAACACATAATCCAAAAAACGTGGAATTCTATGAAAAGTTCGGATTCAAAGTATATGGTGTGATGGAGAAGAATTTTCCGTTAAAGCAATACTGTCTGATCCGTGAAGTACAGTAATATTGCTGAAAATTTCAGAAAAATCCGGAAACGCAACTGCCGGTTGACAAAATTTCAAGGGCACTTGGTAGTTGTCAACCGGCTCTTTTGTTATGATTTTCCCATGTCGACGATCTATGTGTGCACAAGAAAACATTAATAAAAGAAGGAGAGAATGAAAATGATCCTGTCAGAAAAAATAATAATGTTGCGTAAGAAATATGGGTGGTCCCAGGAGGAACTGGCAGAACGCCTGGACATTTCCAGACAGTCTGTATCCAAATGGGAGAGCGGAGTTTCCCATAGTTAAAGATACCACACCCAATATCACAAACTCACGCTTAAACAATATTCCTTAGTCAACCACATACAATAACAAATACAAAAAAGCTGGAAGCAGACTTAATTTTGCTCCCAGCTTTTCTTTATTGTTTTGATGAAGTCGTTCAATGATACTTGTTTTTGCTATCTGCTTACATAATGTGCATACTTGTCACTTGTGTTCTGATATATCTGTCCCTCTTATTGCCTAAACTCATATTAAGGGTGTGATATATCCAAGTGCAATAGCCTTGTTATAGGCTTCGATAGCATTTTTAGCCCCCAGCTTATCATAGATGCTTTGGATATGGTTGTAAAGTGTCCGTTCACTGATATACAGTTCTTGCGCTATTTCATGCTTTGTTTTCCCTGTTCCAATCGCCTTAATAATTTCCGCTTCACGATCTGTCAGGGGATCTAATAAAGGGGGCGTAGTGGATTTGTGACCTTTACTAATAGCTGTGAGTTTTTTTACCAACTCGTCAGCAGAAGCAGACTTATCAATATAACTTACGGCGCCTTTTTTAAGTGCCTCCTGTCTATAAACTGGCATATCATAAGAGGATAGCATAACCACCTTTATTTTTGGCTTTTTACTATATATCGTTTCTATCAGATCAATGCCAGAACTTTTTGACTGCTCTCTTAGGTTGACATCAAGTAATACAATGTCCCATTCGTCTACGGAAAGAATATTCCAAAACTCTGTTTCATTACTTACATAGCGACAGATAGAGATTTCATCCCAATCTTCCAGAAGTTTGCTTAAACTCTCTCCAAATATCCTGTGATCATCAAATAGTAATATCTTCATTTTTTCTCCCCAAAACTGCCGTTGCAGTTAAAATACCATCTTTCTCTAAATACTGAATGTTACCACCATTCCCATTTATCAACACCGTCAAGAACAGCATACCACCTTTGGAAGAAAGAATATTTTCAATGTCATTTGGTTTCGCTCCATCATTTTGACAGGTAATTACGAGTCTACTTTCTTCATTTAGCGCGATTTCCAAATGAAGAAAAGTAGCGGCAGCGTGTTTATAAACATTGTTGACAAGTTCTTTGATTATCTGCATAGTCTGTTCCAAACTGTTATCTTTTTTCAAAGCAATCCTTGCTTCGCTGTCAATCGTGAAATCTACAAGTATATTCTTCTTTGGGTACAGCTTCTTAATCGCGTCAAGCATATATCCGATATGTTCCCATGAAGCATACCCCGAAAAGATATTAGAGGAATAGAAATTCATCATATTTCTTACCCGCAATTCCAAATCAGACAATATCCTTTTTGTTTCATCAACATCTGGTGAGCGAAGCGACAGGAGATTTTTGGCACCTCCAATGTCTTGAAGCACATCGTTATGAAG
>OGZC01001380.1_pt1 | contig 13074 bp, 10 predicted proteins | sample 1576751 | NCBI WGS metagenome assembly OGZC01 (sample SAMEA3541486, study PRJEB24748) | human gut metagenome | biome: human gut; feature: human-associated habitat; material: faeces | place: China | collected 2012
TTGGATAATTCAAACTTAATTTTTTAATAATTTCAAGTGCTTTATCATATCTGTGCTGTTTAATATAGATTTTAGCCAAAGTTTCTGTAAAACAGCTATCATCCACATCTTCCTGACGAATCTGTCCATCATCATTTTCATCGTCTTCAGAAGTAGAATATTCGTTTTTTGAAAGGGAAGCGGAGAAAGTCTCTTTTTGCTCGGAAATCACTTCCTTATCTTCAAGAGATGCCTCCTTTTCTTCTGGAGATACGAGAACTTTCTCAGGACATACCGATCTTTCAAATACAGATGATTCCGACGACTCGCTCTTACGTATAAATCCATCTATCAGTTCGTGTCCGCGCAGTTTAGGGACTTCTTTCCCACCGGTCGGTTCAGAATCATTCTGTCCGTCATCCTGCAACAGATAAGTTGTGTAATCCATTGCATAATCCAATTCTGTAACCTGCGAATGCTCTTCGGGAACTGTTGCCAGAAAAGCATCTATCAAAGAGAGTGTACGGTCTACATTAGGTTCTTCTTCCGGCACTCTGGAAGAAAGTAAAGGTGACTTTTGTGATTTCAACCTATAGCGGTCACCTTCTATCAAATAAAACAATACACGTCTGTCTGCCACATACAGAACAGCCTTACGCAGCTCTGCTCCGAATGTGACATCGTGCAGCAAATATAGATTCTTAAGATACAGCAGCCGAAGCGACTGAAAATAGGGATAACGGACCAGCAGAGTACGAAGCTCGTACAAAGTATCCTTATTCAACATTTCAGGATGCTGTATCCATTGTTGCAAATAGGCAGAAGTCATTCCTCGATTACCAGTTAGCTACGGTTGAATTAAATATTTGTTCTGTGATATCCTTTATCATTTTACTTATCAGGTCATCCTGCACATCAGTCAGCAGCAAGGAGGAATCATAAGTCTGGAAAGCGGAAAACTGTTGTTCAAAATCTTCCTCATGATTGGTATTGTTTACATAACGCACGTTTACGGTCATAGTCAGCTTCACTTTAGAAGAATAGCCATCAGCTGCTACAGCTTCATTGTATTGGTTATAACCTGTTATCTCACCGTCTATTTCCAGATCGCCGTTGGCATTCACCAATTGCAAACGTGTTTGCTGGATAAACAGATCCTTAAGTTTCTGGTTAAACTCCGTAGTCATGGGAGCATACACGTACTCGGCACGATTAGGAAATTCGGCAATTGTAATAGTCTTCACTTTGCTGTAATCAATAGAACTTATCGGAGCAAGTCCCATAGAGATGCGGCAGGAAACTACCACGCACACCAAACCTGCTAACGCCGATATCAACGTTATTTTCTTAATCCAATCCATATTCTTTTATCTTTCTGTATAGCGTACGCTCCGATATATTCAAATCTTTAGCCGCACTTTTGCGCTTTCCGTGATGCTTTTCAAGTGCCTTGCGTATCATTTCTTTTTCCACTTCATCCAATGAGAGAGATTCTTCAACATACTCTTCCGTGTCTTGAATATCCTCATCTACTTCCTGAGCTGATTTCACGGAAGGGTGTATTATAGTAGGCACTCCGGCAGCAGGTACTGAAGCTACTACCGCTGGAGCAGATGCATAATAAGCAGTAGGTGTCGCACCCTGATTTCCCATAGTTGCCCGTTCGGTCATAATTTCGTGTACCAGTTTTTTCAATTCGGTGACATCCTGGCGCATGTCAAAAAGTACCTGATACAGTATTTCGCGTTCGCTTTCAAAACTTTTACTTTCATTCTTTACACCAAACAAGGCAGGCAGGCGCTGCACATTGCTCTGTTCGGGCAGGTAATTCTTCAAAATAGAAGCGTTGATTTCACGATTGGTTTCAATAATGGAAATCTGTTCCGTTATATTCTTCAACTGACGCACATTACCGGGCCATGGATATGTCAGCAGCACTTGTTTGGCATCATCAGTCAGCTGAATGGCAGGCATACGGTACTTTTCTGCAAAGTCCGAAGCAAACTTTCGGAACAGCAGCACCACGTCTTCACCGCGTTCGCGCAATGGAGGGACCTGAATAGGAACTGTGTTCAAACGGTAATACAAGTCTTCACGAAAACGTCCGTCAGCAATGGCTTGTGTCAAGTTTACATTGGTAGCGGCAACAATACGCACATCGGTCTTTTCCACCTTAGAAGAACCTACTTTGATGAATTCACCGCTCTCGAGCACACGCAACAAGCGTGCCTGGGTAGGCAAAGGCAATTCGCCGACTTCATCAAGGAAGATTGTTCCGCCGTTGGCCTCACCGAAATACCCCTTCCGTTCGCCGATAGCCCCGGTAAATGCGCCCTTCTCATGACCGAACAGTTCCGAGTCAATCGTCCCTTCGGGAATGGCTCCACAGTTCACGGCAATGTACTGTCCATGCTTGCGCCGGCTGTACTGGTGTATTATCTGCGGAAAGCTCTCCTTTCCCACACCACTCTCTCCGGTAATCAGTACAGACAAGTCGGTGGGCGCTACCTGGATAGCGATATCAATGGCACGCATCAGCGCTTCATTGTTGCCGATAATGCCGAAACGTAATTTTACTTGTTGTATTTCCGCTTTTGTCATTCTACAAATCTTCTTCTACACTATCGAGTTTCAGTTTGTCGCTATCGTCACGTTTCTCGTAATATTGCTTGCGCAGCGGATTTGCATGTGCCTCTTTCTCACGCTGGCGGTTACGGAACACATCTATTGCCACATAGATAGCCTGCCGGAATGAATCTTCAGAGGCGATTCCTTTCCCGGCAATATCGTAGGCCGTGCCATGAGCAGGCGAAGTGCGTATCACCGGCAAGCCGGCAGTATAGTTCACGCCCTCGTCCATAGCCAATGCCTTGAACGGTGCCAGCCCCTGGTCGTGATACATGGCCAGGATACCATCAAAATGGGTAAAGTTATCTGAGCCCATAAACCCGTCTGCCGGATAAGGACCATAGCAAAGCATACCCTTAGCAGCCATTTCGTTGATGGCCGGAATGATAATCTCCTGCTCTTCAGTTCCCAGCAATCCGCCGTCTCCTGCATGCGGATTCAGCGAAAGCACTGCAATACGCGGTGCGCTGATAGCAAAATCCTGCTTCAAGGAGCGGTTGAATATCTTCAGTTTTTCTTGTATCAGTTCTTTGGTGATGCTTCCGGCTATCTCTTTAACGGGAATATGTCCGGTCACCAATGCTACCCGGAAGTCATCTTTCATCAGAATCATAAGGGCCTTCTCGCCATCTCCCAATTTTTGCTCTATATACTCCGTATGTCCGGGGAAGGCAAACTCCTCCGACTGGATGGTATGCTTGTTGATGGGAGCTGTGACAATCACGTCTATCATTCCCTCCTTATATTCCTCAATGGCTTTTTCCAGTGCACCAAGTGCAGCTTTACCAGCTTCAACGTCAGGTTTAGAGAACTCAACCTTTACTTCATCATCCGTACAGTTCACTACACTCAAGCGATTGGGAACCGCTTCGGAGGCGGAGTTGACGATACTGAAGTTGGTAGGCAAGTCCAATGATTTACGATGATAAGCTGCCACTTTAGGCGAACCGTAGATAATCGGCGTGCACAATTCCAGCATCACCGGGTCTGCAAACGTCTTTAAAATCACTTCATACCCTACACCATTAATGTCGCCTTGTGTAATGCCGACTCTTATTTTGTTGTCTTCCATTTTTATTACTTATTATTAGTAGTATCTTTTGAGGTTACGCCTACCGGAATTTCCGCACCTTCCTGCTTGCTGCCGGGCAGTTTCAAGGTATAGAGCGAAGCCTCCATCTGACGTACCAGATTACGTTTCATTTTATCAGGTGAATAAATAAATATTTCAGATACGATAATACGCTGATTGGCCTTGTCCAAACGTACATGCGATACGAACGGACCGCCCATGAAGTCACCCTTTATGCGCCACAAGCCGCGGGCCTCCAGTGCATAGTCTCCCTGCACACTGATGGGGCGTACATCGGTCATCAGAGAATCCGTCGACATATACATGCCTTCACGGGCACCAGGGATATTAATCTTCATCACGGAATCGCGTTTATGAACAAAATATTCTTTAGTAAACGTATCCTTATCCGTATAAGGATAAGAGTAGATTACAAAGTTCTGGTCGCCGGTAGCTGCATTCGTACCTGCCCAGAAGAAGTTCTCACCCTCCTTGGTAGATGTCAGTTCGCCCGGCACCCATACATCGCAATCGAACTGGCTTTTCACCTTCGTTGCTATATAGTCGCTATGCTTGTCCTTCAATACTGAAATCTGACGATTCATTTCCGCATGGGTAAAGAAATCGATGATTACCTGCCTATTCTCCTCCACAAATTTCTCGAACGAAGCCTCGTCCGGTGCCTGAATAGTGAGAATAGACTGAGGAGCAGCATATACATTCCTTGCATACTTGAATTTAGGCTGGGTATAGAGGTCCTTGTTCACATCGACAATAATGATATTGCGAATCAGTTTTAAAGTGGCATCATAATTGGAAGGGGCAGTATACATGATTCGGAATGAACGTTCTGACTGGGGAAGCCCCGGAACATCAGAATCAAGCACATCGAAAAGCGCCCTACCGGCAGGACGTTCCCACAAGCCGGGCTCCACCACTACCAGAACTTCATACGCACGACCGCTGGAGGTCGGAGTAAACACACCCTTTTTACCACCACCGCAAGCGGAAAAAAGCGTCAGTACGAGAACCATACTCAAATAAAACAAGTGCTTTCTCATATCTCTATCATTTTAGTTTTTCACAAAGCTACGAAGAATGCGTAATATCCTCCCTACCTAAGTTAATAATTTATATTAATTCTTCTTTATTCTCCTCCTGCTTGGCAGTGGACAACATGCCACAAGCAGCAAATATATCCTCTCCACGCGATGACCGTATAGTGGTAAACAGACCGTGCGAAGTCAGATAATCACGGAACGCAGTCATGGTTTCCATATCAGCCCCTTCAAGATTCACTCCAGGTATGGCATGAAAACGAATCAGGTTAATCCGGCAGTCCAGCCCACGTAGCAACTTCAGAAGTTCCTTTGCATACGGTAACGAGTCATTCACTCCTTTGAAAACAATATATTCAAAAGATAGTCTGCGCTGTTTGCTAAAATCATAGTTTCTTAACAATTCAACAATCTCCGTGATGGAGAAGGCCTTCTCTGCCGGCATCAGCTCGCGACGTTGCAAAGGTATCGGCGAATGAAGGCTGATAGCCAGATGGCAGTCCGATTCCCCAATAAAACGCTGCAAGCCCTTCTTCAATCCCACTGAAGAAAGGGTGACACGCTTGGGACTCCACGCATATCCATAAGAGGCGGTCATTATTTCCAGCGCTTTCAATACCTCGTCCAGATTATCAAGTGGTTCGCCCATGCCCATCATTACCACATTGGTCAGCTTGTCCCTTTCGGGCAACGAACTGATTTGGTTGATAATCTGGTTGGATGTCAGATTGGCGGTAAAGCCCTGCTTGCCGGTCATACAGAATTTGCAGTTCATCTTACAGCCCACCTGAGAGGAGACACAAAGCGTAGCCCGGTCTTCGTCGGGTATATAGACAGCTTCCACGAAATGTCCCTCGCCTGCCCGGTATAAGTATTTCACCGTACCGTCTACAGAGCGCATGGCATCTACCGGCGCTTCGGCACCTACCTCATAGATTTCTTTCAGCAATTCCCGATGCTTCAACGAAAGATTGCTCATTTCGTCTATAGAAGCCACCTTCTTGTCATACAGCCAGGAAGCTATCTGCTTGGCAGAGAAACCGGGCATTCCCAAATTCTTCACCACATTCTGCAATTCAGCGAGCGTCAAGCCCAATAGAGGTCGTTTCTGCATATCGTTTTTCATTAAAACAAAACTCTTTCAAAAATGCAAAGGTAGGAATAAAGTTGCACAAAGACAACGGAGAGTGTAGAAAATGAAATGTACAGACAATGAAAAAGCCGCCCGGAAGTACCGGACGGCTTTTCAATATGGGTTTTCTATTCTTAGAAGAATAAATAACGTTGGTCTTTTACGTTGGCTTTCATATACAAGTCACTGATGAACTGGCTTGCCATACGTGCATGCATGTTAGCCAAGTTAGCCTCTTCAGTTTCCTTGTTGAATGTTTCGTTCAGCTTCTCTTTTGCATATGGTTGCAGAACGAATACACCACCGTTACCCTTGATAGGAGCACTCAGCTTGTTCACTTCAGCAATAGAAGCGTACGCGCCTACCAGAGGTTCGCTACTACGCAATGCCGGGATATAGGCAGGAGCAGAGAAAGTAACGTGCTTTACAGAATCACTGACAGCATTTGCCATATTCTTGTACTGCTCGAACGAAGTTGCATTGGCAGCCTTCATATCAGCCATAATCTTCTCTGCTTTCTTGTCACGGAGAATTTCAGCTCTCAACTGGTCCTTTACCAAAGCCAGTGGGCGATAACCTTCAGGAACAATACTTGCAACACCTACTACCAGCATACGGTCGCTCTCGCCACATTCGTACAAACCAGAAACTTCACCGGCTTTTGCCTCAAACGCCCATTTCAAAGCATCTTTGGTTCCTCTGATACCACCGATACCATGTTCAGAGCTGTACAAATCGGCTCTATCCAGCAACTTGTAACCAGCATCTTCCGCATTGGCAATCATTTTCTCTAAAGTATTGTTTGCAGCGATGAACTGGCTGAACTCATTGTATGCCTTGCTGTAAGTTTCCTTGCTGAATTCTACCGGACGCTTGATAACGGCTACCTTATATTTATCCTTGACAGCCTTCTTGTTGGTTACTTGCAAAATGACATTTGCTTGTCCCAACGCCAGATTGGTCAGTTCGTTCTGTCCCAAAGTTGTGACAGCGGTAATGTATTTCAAGTTGTCACCGTCAATCTGTGCGCCTTCGTAGTTAGCAGAAGAAATCCAGGTAGGCTCACCGGTCTGACCGTACTTCTTCGCAACTTCAGCAAAGCTGGCACCACCCTTAATAGCATTGTAGATGCTGTCGGCCAAAGTCTTCGTCTTTTCAGCATCTTCGGCAACTACCTGAATCTGACGGAACTCGATAGAGTCCGGCATGGCAGCAGTAGCCAATTTCTTGAAAGAGTTGAGGGTATTGTCAGATACGTTATAATAAGGCCCGAACACACCACCCACCGCAACAGAGTCCAAACGGGCTGTCACATCAGCAGGCAGAGACTTAGTAGTGTAGAACAAGTCTGTATAAGGAGCTTCGGAACCGGTAGAACGGATGAAGGTAGTATAGTCAGAAGGATTGGCAGTAAGTTGTTCGGTGTATTCTTCCATTTCCTTCTGGAGAGCAGCTCTGTCTTCTGCACTTGCAGTAACTTGCACATCAATGAACTTGATATTGCGAGTTTCCACATATTGCTTGAACTGTTCTTTCTTCTTGTCGTATGCAGCTTTCAAATCGGAATCCTTGATAACGATGGTAGAGTCAACGATAGAAGAATAGGGAACTGCAGCAAGCAGCAGGTCTGACTGCTCTACTCTTGCATCAAAAGCGTCCTGAGCTTCTACCGGGTTGGAGAAAAGAGATTTTGTAATCAAAGCCTGATACTTCTCCTGAAGACGTGCCTGGATAAGGGACTTTTCGAGGAAAGACCAGAACTTGTACATGGATTCATAGTATTCTGCATATTGTGAAGGCATCTGTGCCTTATTCATTTTTGAATAGTCCACCAAGAACTTCTTCAACATATCCTTATCAAACGCACCGGTCTGAGGATTACGGAACGGAGTCTGTTGCAGCATCGGATGCACACCGGCATTAATGATAGCCTGAATCTCAGCCTTCGATACAACCAGACCGAGTTTCTTTGCTTCCTTTTCAATCAGCTTATTATTGACGTATGTTCTCCATACTTCATCTTTGATTTGGTTTGTCTGCTCATCGCTCAATGCACTGTTGCCACTGGAGAACTTGATGACTTCTGTATATTCTTCTACCAATGCTTGAAAATCCTGAGCGGAAATTGATTCCCCGTTCACTTCACCTACGTCTTGTGACTGGTGTGGCTGAAGCACTTTCCACGCGTCACCTGCGATGAAAGCAAACAGCGCCAAACCAATAACAATCACCAATAAAGGTCCTTTAGACCGAATGTTTTGTAATGTTGCCATTTTAGTTAATATGATTTATTTGTTTATTATTATTTTCCTAACATGTTCATTTTAGCGCACGAAGATACAAAAAATGCTAATACGCATCCATTTATTCTTTAAAAAATTACGCCTAAATGAAATTATTCAATGACTTTCAGTCTTACCAACTCAATTTTAGTGGCTGTTACCTTGATTATTTTAAACTGATAATTATCCACTTCAATCACTTCATGCAGTTTCGGGAAACTTTGATAACGGTTCAAAATCAGACCGCCCACTGTCAGATAATCATCCGATTCCGGCAGGTCGAGCCCGAAAGTCTCATTTACCTTTTCTATTTCCAGACGGGCCGAAAGCACATATTCACGTTCACCCAACTGCTTACACACATAGGATGTGTTATCATGCTCATCCTCAATATCGCCAAAAATTTCTTCCACCAAATCCTCTAAAGAGACGATACCCGCCGTACCACCGAATTCGTCCACCACTACAGCAATCGTTTTTTTCTGTTGCATGAACAGTTTCATCAGTTTGTGGGCCGACATCGTTTCGGGTACAATAGGCACTTCCTTCACGTTATTCCTCCAGTCCACCGGATTCCTGAACATCTCCGACGAGTGAATATATCCCACCACATTATCTATATTTCCATCATATACTATGATTTTGGAAATACCCGACTCCACAAAAAGACATTTCAATTCTTCCAATGTAGTGGTCAGATCTACAGCTACCACCTCTGTACGCGGTACAATACAGTCGCGTATCTTTATATTCGAAAAGTCAAGCGCATTTTGGAATATCTTTACCTCTGCATCCAGTTCTTCTTCACTTTCCGCATTCTCTATGCTCGACTGGATGAAGTAATCCAAATCCACTTTGCCAAAAGCCTTGGCCGACGCCTCCTTGTTTACTTTCATCCCAAATATCCGAAGGAACAGATACGACAATCCCGATGCAAACTTTGAAACAGGAAACAGAATGACATAACATATGAATAAAGGAATGGCACATACCCTCAGCATCAGATTGGGATTGATTTTAAACAAAGTCTTCGGCAAGAACTCACCGGTTACCAAAATAATAAGAGTGGAAATTACAGTCTGCACCAACACCATTACAAAATGATTGGAAATAATTCCGGCAAGAAGATTCACCTCTATGATTTGTGCCATCAAGATACCATAAATGACAAGCGCGATGTTATTACCCACCAGCATGGTCGAGATGAAGTTATTCGGGTTGCGAAGGAAATAGGAAATGATACCGGAAGTGACGCCTGACTTCCTTTCCATCTCAAAGCGCAGTTTATCTACGGAAACAAAGGCAATCTCCATTCCTGAAAAGAAAGCAGAGAAAGCCATGGTTATCAATAAAAAAATAACGGTATCCATTTTATCAATTTATGGTATCAGTCTGCAAGCTGTCTGCTGCGGCAGTCTCCTCGTCAACATAGAAGATACCCTCCGGCTTGCGAATCGTGTAAACAGTCATCTGCTGATTGGATTCAAAGCCATGTCCCGTAATGATACGGTCAGGCTGCTCGATACGGATAAACTCATCCGAATAAATTCTTTGTGCCCGCTGGTCCCAATACAGCAGCTCTGTATCAAACTGCTCACCTTTCAAATTCTGTATATGCACATTCCCCATCAGTTTCCACAACTCCTCCTTATTAAAGAAGTAGGCTGTATCAGCCTTGATACTTGCCTCCACTTGGAAGATAGAGTCGAACTTCTCCAAATAGACCCCCTTTTCAAAAGCCCAGTAAGGAGGATTCTTCCGGTCAAAGACCAGCCACTCTTCCGTATTGATGCGGTAACGCGTTACACCGGAATCAGAAACCAGTGTAGTCACCCCGCGGGTATCCATCACTGCCATAGAGTCACGCTCGGTAATGGCATCTCCCAGCTCCTTCTTCTTCCCGGAACACGAAGAAAATAAAAGAAGCATAACCATTGCCCCAAGGACAATGGTTATGCTCGCATTTTTATGATAAACAATGTTGATGGGTTGTAGCAACATGATTTTATCTGATAGTTGTAGATTCACCTATCCATCCACCGATAGTGATACGGTCACCAGCTTTGTAACCCAACATAAAGAGGTCTTTAGCCTGGGGAGTGTGGCGGGAATAAGTACTAATCAATTCGTTAGCACGTTCTGTAACTGAAGGATCTACAGCTTTAGCTCTCTGCAGCTTGTCAATTACTACAAAGTAAGTACACTTATTCAGAGCAGGCTCATCGGTCCAGTTAGGATTGGAGCCGTAAAGCTGTGCCAGTAAAATATAAGGCTCTCCATAGTTCTCCTTAAAGCTCATAGCCTTTTGGCAGTAGCTTCTTGCCTGAGAGAGTTTCTTGGCCTGCATCAAGGCTGCGGCAGTAGCGTATGCCATTTCAGCCTTCTTGTCATTATCAGTTTCTTTAGCCAATGCTTCATCAAAATACTTCACGGCATTGTCATAGTCACCTTTCTTATAGTACATGTATGCTACACCTACAGCTGCATCGGCAGTCGGGTCAATCTGATACATGTACTCAGATGCCTTGAAGTAAACTTCGCTTTCGTTGCACTTCATCAATTTCAGGATGTTCAATGCCTTCTTCAAGAAAGCGGAGTCAGTCTTGCTTGCTTCCACCTTAGGACCATAGATATTCTGCAAAGATTCACAATCAGCTACACCACTCTGAATGAACATGGCCACGAGGTTATCCTTGATAGCTTGCAAGTTAGCCTTCTTAGCTTCCTTGGTTTCAGCAGCAAGTGCGTCATCTGCATACTTGGAAGCATCAATATAATCCTGGAAAAACTGGTCGGTATGATTATCATCAGCCTTTACCTTCTGCATGGAAGTATCCAGGAAATAGTGCAACACCGCACCTTTGGAACCACCCTTTTCAGCATGAACAGATTCTTTCAGCCAATTATAAGCCGTATTAAGGTCCGGAGCAGGAGCGAACTGAAGATAATCCACAGCTTTGGCACCCAAGGCATCAGCCACACTCGGCACACCCTTCATTCCCTTACCAATGAATTCAGGAATGTACTTCATTCTCAAATCATATACATCCATCAACTCATCAAAATACTTCTTGTAATCAGCAGAATTTCTATCCTTAATCTGACTCAAGAAACCCACTAAAATCTTCTGAGCATCTGTAAATGTGTAATACCGCAGTGTAGGACAATCCTTCAATACAGCCATACAAGGAGCGTATGCATCCTTAAAGTTACCAGCTCTCACTGCTTCATGAGAGATACTACTGTTCGAATTACAATTTTCAGTCTGTGCGAAAGTGCTGGTCACTCCACCCGAAAGGAGCAAGACAGCCACAAGCGTCTTAATTTTCATTGTATTTAAATTTTAGTTGTTATATTTTTGTCTATTCAATTTCCATTAATCCACTTTACGCTTGAAGAACCAACGTTCGTTAAAGGTTACTCCGATACAAATGCGCAATGTATTTTCGTTCAAGAACGCTGCTTGGGTTCCTTTGGTTCGCACGTATTGTGCAGAAAGACTCAATACGGAACGGGTTCTCGGTATGGGCAATCCAAAACCGGCAGTAACGCCATATTCATCAGCGGCACGTACACCGTCTATCTTATAATAAGGTTTGGAATAATAAGCTCCCAAACGATACTTCACATGAGACAAATAACTTCGTCCCATAGGATTCGGCAGATACTCTGCACCAACGGATATTCTTCCACGGTCGCAAAACGCCTCGTCATTGTTCATATAACTCACTTTACTCCAATTCTGGAACATTACATCCGCGCCTACAGTCAGTCGGTTGTCGTACACGTAGGTCACACCTGCGCCAAATGTTGTCGGAATGCCACAAGTAACGACAGTATCCCTTGTTACCGAAGTAGCTCCCGTATTGCTATTACCAGTCTGCGTAACTTCGTACGCATCGTTACTCAGATCATGCCCCGGAGAAAAGACAACTCCCAACGTTGCAACATGTTTTTTCCCAAACTGGTGAGTGTACTGCGCTCCAAAATCCAACTTATAACTCTTTACAGCCACATTAGACTGTATTGTAATAGGAAATACACTTGAACTGGACGGAAAGGTCTCCGCAGCGGTTCTTGTTATATCTCCCCAAAGATACGAAAAATTCGCACCGACAGAAAGATTTTTAATTATTTTAAAACCGGCACCTAAATAAAGCTGGTGCAAGCCTCCTTCTCCCGAATAGCTTACCGTAGTAGATTTGTCTGGAAATTCCGTATCTTCCCGATATTCTCCCATACTGTATCCAACGTTTGAATAAGGCACCAACCCCAAGCTCCTTGAGCTGGACAACGAGTACTGCTTCCTCGTCCGCGCAAACGACAACCTGATGGCCTCCTGCGCCGCGAAGCTCATCATCGATGAGTTCAAGGTCAAGTCCGTCGGTATCATGTACACGAACAACGAGTTCGGCACCGGCGCTATGGAAGTCATCGAAGCCGCCTGTAAGGATGCCGGCATGGCTGTCTATCCCGAAGCCATCAACATCGGCGACACCGACGTCACCGGTCAGATCCTTGATCTGAAGAGCAAGGGCGCTGAGTGCATGGTCGTCTGGGCCAGCGACGCTGAGTACGTTCTGACTGCCCGTCAGGCTTACGAGCTGGGCCTGCAGGTCCCGACCGTTGCCTCTCCGGCCATCACCATGGATCAGGTCCGCGACCTCTGCGAGCCGGAGTGGGTCGAGGGCTGGTACTCCGTGACCGACTTCGTCGGCAACTCCGATGATCCCGAGGTCACCGCGTTCTGCGACAAGTATGCCAGCGACTACGGCGAAGGCCAGAAGGCTGAGCTCTACGTCGCCGACGTCTACAGCACCTTCAAGCTTGTGTTCGACGCCATCGAGCGTGCGGGCATGCACGCCGCGGACCGCGTGATCGCCGTTTCGAACCTCACGCGCAACATCGTCATCAACCGCTACG
>OGZC01001387.1_pt1 | contig 13034 bp, 11 predicted proteins | sample 1576751 | NCBI WGS metagenome assembly OGZC01 (sample SAMEA3541486, study PRJEB24748) | human gut metagenome | biome: human gut; feature: human-associated habitat; material: faeces | place: China | collected 2012
TAAGACTGGAAGCGATGTGGGTCAATACCCTGGAGTAATGCGCCAGATACAGCGAATCCTGCCGCAGGTAGAACAGGAACTTGTCGGCGGCCAACGTACCCCGGGCAAGCTCTTCGACGAACGGATGTTCGATGATTTTCAGGTAGGTAGGCCGAGCAACATCCCAGGCCTCTTCGCTCCATTTTTTCATAATGTCGGTTTATTTGCAGGCGGTAACGGCTACGTAATCTCCCTTTTCGTACCCTTCCGACGGCTGCTCTTCCTGCCGGTTCGAGTAGAGCGGGTGCGTGGTGAGGGTCTGGGCGAAGCGGAGATCCCGGAATCCGGCTTTTTCGAGCAGCTCGATCTTCTCGGCCGTCGTGCGCCAGTTGGCGACCCGGACGAATTCGATCGGATAGGGATTCTCGGGATAGGTCCCTGCGAGCAGCGGATGATCCCACGTGCCGAGGGCTTTGGCCAGGTTGTACAGCACACCGTAGGTGCTCTCTTTCGGAACGTCGATCAGGATGATCCGGCCGCCTTCGGGCAGGGCGTCGTAGGCTTTGCGGACGACGCTTTCCAGATCGGTGATGTAGCTGGGGGTACCGTTGAAGAGAATCGTATCGTAGTCGCCGCAGCCGAAATCGGCTTCTTCGGCGGTCGAGATCGTCACCTTCATCCCCCGCTTGCGGGCGATTTCGGCCATTCCTTCCGACGGTTCGATGCCGTCGGTGATCGTGATACCGTACTCTTTGGCCAGAATCGTTTCGAAGAGTCCGCTGCCGCAACCGACCGAGAGCGTCCGCCCCGGATTTTTCAGCACGTGGGCCACCAGATTGATTTCCGAGTAGAGTACGTTGCGGTTTTCGAGGAACCAGGCGTCGTAAGCCGGAGCATATTCGTCAAATCCTTTTCCCATAGGTTCTTTTTGTGTTTTTTGCAGGTTAATAATCTATGATTTGGGTTTGCAGGGTACGCAGGTCGATTGTGAACAGTCGCCCGTCGAGCGGCTCGCCGAAGCCGCAGAGGTATTTGATCGCCTCGGAAGCTTGCAGCGTTCCGATGACGCCCGGCACTGTGCCGAGTACGCCCTGCGTGATCCGGGGACGGGCGCAAAGTGCCTTCCGGTCGGGATAGAGATCGCGGTAACGACGGCCTTTCCGGCCGTTGAAAACGGTCACCTGACCGTAAAACTCCCCGATCGAGCCGTGCACCCAGGGTTTTCGGCAGGCGGCACATAGGTCGTCGAGCAGGTAACGGGTCGGAAAGTTGTCGCAGCAGTCGAGTATCAGGTCGTAACCGTCCAGAATAGGCCGTGCGTTTTCCGGGGTAATTCCTTCCGGCCGGCATTCGAACGCGGTGTGGGACGAGAGCGCCGCGAGCCGCTCCCGGGCCGCAGCGCTCTTGGGCATTCCGATCTGTCGTTCGGTGTAGAGTACCTGCCGTTGGAGGTTGCTCTTGCTCACCGTATCCGCATCGGCCAGTCCGATGCGTCCCACGCCAGCTCCCGTCAGGTAGAGATCCCGCTGCGGCCCAGCGCCTCCGCGGCATACCCGCCGACCCCGCCGATGCCGACGATCAGCACCGAAGCCTCTGACAACCTGCGCTGCCCCTGCTCCCCTATTTCCGGCAGCATCGTCTGCCGTGCGTAACGTTCCTCCATCGTCAGTCGAAGATTTTGTCCCAGTCTTTCCAGACGACTTCGTACCCTTCGCGGCGGATGTCGGCTTCGACCTGGGCCGGTGTGCGTTCGTCGCTGACGGAGAACTGTTCGAGGGACTGGGGATAGGTATGGTAGCCGCCCGGATCGGTTTTCGATCCGGCGCTCATCGATGTCGCTCCGAGCGTGGCGATGTGGTTGCGGAACGAGGGTTTTTCACGGGTCGAGAAGGAGATGTCCACGTCGTGATCGAAGATGCGGAAGGCGAAAGTGAGTTGGGCCAGCTCCCGGTCGGTCATCACCACATTCGGCTGAAAATGCCCTTCCGACGGACACATGCGCGGGAAATTGACGCTGTAGCGCGTTTTCCAGTAGTGCTTGCGCAGGTATTGCAGATGCAGGGCCATCATCGTCACGTCTGTGCGCCACTCTTCGAGGCCGATCAGTACGCCCATGCCGATCTTGTGCACCCCGGCCTGCCCCATGCGGTCGAAGCCGTTCACGCGCCATTCGAATTTGGATTTCATCCCCGCCGGGTGGTAGATGTTGTAGTTGGCGCGGTTGTAGGTCTCCTGAAAGCAGACCACCCCGTTGAGTCCGGATTGGGTCAGGCGGTAGTAATCCTCGCTCGCCAACGGCATTACCTCGATGGTGAGGTTGTTGAAATAGGGACGGCAGACCTTGAGCGCCTGTTCGATGTAATCCACGCCCGCTGCCCGGGGATTTTCTCCCGTTACGAGCAGCAGGTTTTCGAACGGTCCGAGTGCCCGGATCGCCTTGCACTCGTCTTCGATCTGTTCCATCGTGAGGATCACGCGGTCGAATTTGTTATGATGGTTGAATCCGCAGTAGATGCAGGAGTTCGTGCACGAGTTGGTGATATACATCGGAATATACATCGAAATAGTCTTGCCGAACCGCTCCTGTGTGTATCGGCGGCTCAGCCGGGCCATCGGTTCCAGGTAGGCGGCCGCTGCAGGTGAGATGAGCGCCATGAAGTCGTCGAGGGTCAGGTGTTCCTTGCCGAGCGCCGTCTCTACGTCTGCCGGTCGTTTGTGCTGAATTTGCCGGGTCGTCTCCTCCCAGTCGTATTTGGCTAATTCTTCTGAAAACATAGCGCGGCGGAATTAGTCGAGAAATGCGGTGAGAGGGCTCGACGCTTCGGCGCACTGTGCCTGTGCTCCGAGTCCGGCTTCGTAGGCTTCGCGCCCGGCAACGACGGCCTGGGCGAAGGCGCGGGCCATGCGCACGGGATCGCCTGCGACGGCGATGGCCGTATTCACGAGTACGGCGTCGGCACCCATCTCCATCGCCGCCGCCGCATGGGACGGGGCGCCTAATCCTGCGTCCACGATGACCGGGACGTTGCTCTGTTCGATGATGATGGCCAGCAGGTCGCGCGTAACCAGTCCCTTGTTGGTGCCGATCGGTGCCGCCAGCGGCATTACGGTCGCGGCGCCCGCCTCTTCGAGTCGCTTGCAAAGCACCGGATCGGCCTGAATGTACGGCAGTACCACGAAGCCCATTTTAGCCAACTGTTCGGTTGCCTTGAGCGTTTCGACCGGATCGGGCAGCAGGTATTTGGGATCGGGATGGATCTCCAGCTTGATGAAGTTCGTGCCGAAGGCTTCGCGGGCGAGCTGTGCCGCGAGCACGGCTTCCTCAGCGTCGCGTACACCCGACGTATTGGGCAGCAGTTGAATCTCCGGACGGCGTACATGCACGAGCATGTCGTCCTGCGGGTTATTCATGTCGATGCGCTTCATTGCTACGGTGACCATCTCCGATTCCGAAGCGGCGATTGCGCGGGCCATCAGTTCGTTGGAGCTGAATTTTCCCGTTCCTACGAACAGGCGCGAACGGAACGTCCGTCCGCCGATAACTAATTCACTCATTGTTTAGTTCGGTTTATTATATTAATTATTCGTTGAGTTTCTTCGAGGGTGTTTTCCGCTTGCAGCAGTGCGCCCGAGAGCGCTATTCCGGTCACTCCCGTTGCGAGAATATTTTCCACGTCGGCTGCCGTGATGCCCCCGATAGCGACGACGGGCAGCGCGATGCCGGCATTGCGGCAGCACTCCATAATCGTGCGGTAGCCTTCGAGTCCGAGTACGGGACTCAGGTTGCGTTTGGTCTGCGTGAAACGGAACGGTCCGAGGCCGATGTAGTCGGCGCCCTGCCCTGCCCCCCGTTCGATGTCTTCGAAGGTGTTGGCCGTCGCTCCGATCAGGTATTCCGGCCCCAGCAGGCGGCGGGCTTCCGCTACGGGCATGTCGAGCTTGCCCAGATGCACGCCGTCGGCATTCAGTTCGCGGACGAGTTCCACGTGATCGTCGAGGATGAATTTCGCACCGTACTCCCGGCACAGCTTTTCGATTTCACGTCCGATGCGCAGCACCTCTTCCGCCGGAGTGTCTTTCATGCGGAGCTGCACCCAGCGGCAGCCTCCTTCGAGTACGGCCCGGGTGCAATCTTTCGGCATTACAGACAATTGTAACAGCACTCCAAAACAACGATTATATTACGAGTGTAGACCCGCTGACCGAGAACGGCAAGGTGGTAGGCTACACGATTAAGTTTGCCAAGAGCAACCCGATTGTAATTTACAACGGTAAAGACGGTGCAGATGGAAACACTCCCGTTATCGGTGTGAAGAAAGACACGGACGGCATCTATTATTGGACGTTGGACGGAGAGTTTATCGTTGTGGACGGACTGAAGATAAAAGCACAAGGGACAGACGGTAATAATGGCGTGGATGGTTCAGACGGAGTTACGCCTAAACTCGAAATTCGAGAGGGCTATTGGTGGATTTCCTATGACAACGGAACGAATTGGACGCAATTAGGCAAAGCTACGGGAGAGGACGGCAAGGATGCAGATAGCATCAAAATCACGCAGGATGAGAACAATGTTTACTTTGAATTGGCAGATGGTACGGTAATCACGATTTCCAAAACGGGACAATCGGTAGACCCGAATATTATTCAGTTCGCAGATGAAAATGTAAAGAAACTATGTGTGGGAATGTGGGACACTAATGGAGATCTTGAATTATCCTATGACGAAGCTGCAACGGTTACATCACTTGGCACAACATTCACAGGAAACTCGGAAATTCAGATTTTTAATGAATTGAAACACTTTACAGGTTTGACAGTTCTTGATGATACATTCAGCGGTTGTTCCAATCTATGGAAAGTGACGATTCCTGTAAATGTAGAGTCGATGACCTTTAATAATTTCAAGGGTTGTGTTTCATTGAAAACAATAACTTTTGAGAAAGGTTCAAAATTAAAAGCTTTCACAGGGGGACATGATAATAATTATAAGATTTTGGGTGCCTTTTTAGACTGCAAATCCTTAACTACTATTGAGATTCCTGCAAGCGTAGAAAGCCTTGGAACAGCTTTCAAGGGTTCATCATTGAGAACAATTACGTTTGAGAAAGGTTCAAAATTGAAATCTATCACAGGAGGTTATCAGAACAAAGATAATTATTCGGGTGCCCTTTCAGACTGCAAAGCCTTAACCTTCATCGAGATTCCCGCAAGTGTGGAAACGATTGAAATTGCCGCATTCAAAGGTTGTTCATCATTAGAAATGATTACGTTTGAGAAAGGTTCAAAATTGGAATCTATCTCAGGAGTTCGTGATTTGGGAGCCTTTGATGGGGCAATAAATCTTACGACCGTTGATATGTCTGAATGTACACAAGTCAAAAGAATAGATGAATACACTTTTTATGGCAATTCCAACCTTCGATTATTCAAAATAGGTACAGAAATACCGCCGACATGTAAAGATTATACTTTTTACAACATTAATCCTTATTCGGTGCTGAAAGTGCCGTCAGGATGCACTGATGCATATAAAAAAGCAACAGGATGGAAAAAATTTGCAAGCATTACGGGATTAGATGAATAAAAATAAGAACTTATGAGTAACTATCAAAATCGCATTGATTTTATTTCCCGCACGCGACAAATTCTTGTTCAATACGAACACAACTGCAACTCTGAAAAGACCCTCTTTATGAATTGTTGTGTGGGCCTCTTAATTATGCCGCAACAATGCGCAGACCATGACAAAAATATATCCGTAGATGGATTAGTTGATTATGAAAACTGGGGAATTGATACAACCAAAATCACAGCGAATGAACACAGAAAAGGAGTTGATAAGAATTCAATAGAAAATATAGCCTATCATATCCGTAACTCAATATGCCACTATCGGTTCGATATAATGAATTGCAATGTAGAAAACATTGAGAATATCCATATTATGGATAAAAGCGGAGATGATGTAAATGCACCTATTACATTTGATCTGGAATTAAGTTTCGATGATTTCCGAAAATTCGTGCTGAAATACGCAGATAAGTTAGAAGAAAAATTAACGAATAGTTGAATTTTCATCTGACCTTCCGAGTGACAGACTTTGTGAAAAGGTTAGTCTATAAGACCCTTTTGCAGAGTTTGTCACTTTCTTATTTTGTTTATTTTACTAATAATCTTATCTTTATAAAGATAAATAACAATTAAATTTTAGCTAAAATGAACAGATACAAACAACCTAAAACAGAATGAAAGACCGACGCATGAGAGGATAAGCAGATAATCCAAAAGGCGGTTAAATGGAGCCAAACAGAGGGAATAGTCCTGCTTGTAGGAAAACCCAAAGACGAAATATTTCCCGAAACATTTATCTACTTGTTTGCCCCTAATATGGCAGACATTACAAAACCCGTCGAAATTGTCCTTACAAAGAACCGACAATACATATTTGGATGAAAATGCGAACTCGAAGATATGGACGGGATAATCGGCACAATGACGGCTAACGAGGCACAAATCGAGGGAACGGGCGAAAAGGTGAATTTGTTCGACTACCACGTGAAAGCCGATACAATCCTATTCCAATACACCACACCCGACGGACGGAACGAGATGGTGAAATTCCCGTTAGCTGGATTTTGCGAAAACTATCTGATGCAGTTTGTAAAATAATTCGGTGGAATTGAATTGCATCGTATCTATAAAGGTTAAGGAGAAAGGGCCGAAAAAATGCGGCGTTTTCCCTTATACATAAAATTTCAGATTAAAAACAAGGCAAATTTTTTCGTTCATTAGTTAGTTTGCGACAATTTTGATTATTTTCTGTAGCATCTGTATATTTATTCAAATTAGGCCAACAGCGTGGGCCGTACGGCAGCAAAACACTATCCAACACGATACTGAAATCCGGAGACCATAAAATAACAGTATCGCCTTCGATTCGCCAAGCACCTGTAGCTCCGTCAGCATAGGCCATTTGGTACAAAAAGCCGCCATCAGGATAAAAGTAAACATATAATCCAGGAGTTCTTGCATCATCTACACAAGTTGTACTTCGAAACCATTTACCGGTCAGTTTGCCGGGCCTGACACTACAACAGGAAACAATAAAGAAAAGTCCGATTAACAAAATTATTAGTCGTTTCATAATTACATTTTTTCTTTGTAGAAAGATAGATAAAATTCACCAATCTACAAAAGAAAACTGCCGGACATTAAGTCCGGCAGTAACAATCAAAGATTACTTATCTTTTTTCGGCCCAAAATAAATTCCTCTATTATATAGACCTAATTCAGGGCCCGGTTTCGGTATTGCGTACAAATATTCTATTAGAGACTTCCCGTTTTTCAGTACAGGATATAAAGTATCTCCTTTAATAATATATGCATCTCTATTACCCTCCATATCCGTAAATTTATAATACTCATCAGGAAAACGCCAATCTGTAATCTCTTCTTCTGCAAAAATATAAAGATCAATAGGACGAGTTTCGACATTGAAATTTGGCGAAGATAAAATCACTGTATCACCGCTTATGTACCAATGGCCGATTATATCATAACAGCCAGCTGACCTATATAAAAACGTACTATCGGCATAAAACTCAGCATACAAATGAATACCATAATCTGGCGATAAGGATAACCCAAGTAACATTTTCCAACTATTCTGCTGGATTTTACAACGGCACAGGAGGCAATGAAGAAAAGACTGATCAATAAAATTATTAATTTTTTCATAATTTTCCAGGATAATAAGTTTCACCATTTACACGAAATGCATGCTTCGAATATCCCAAATCTCCCATGTTCCTCCGTTTTATAAGCTAATATCCGAAGAGATCCTTATCAAAGGAGAAAAATCAGCTTTCCAAATATCCACTTCACAAATCTCATGATCTTGATCGAGATATAATGAGGCTAACACATCTATTCCATCAGAATCCTTAAAAGAGCACTCACTGACAAAAATCGTTGATATTATTTCTTTCGGCGGTAAAGACATATATAATTTCATACTGCCCATTCCTCCATCATTCAAACAAGAAACAGTCAAAGATCTTTCCCAGCCCTCGGACATATTCAAAGATGCCTTTTGTACCAAAAACTTAATGAGTCGTAGCTCCTCCGGATTCGGTTTTCTAATGTTTTTCTTGTATTCGTCCAACATCGACCCCACTTCTCTTCTTTTATTTTAGCGTCTTTTTTCGAAGTTGGACTACCGGTTTTTCCGGACAATACGGGCCGTCGATTGAGTTCTCTGCAACAGAAAAACCTCCGGCCCCGAAGCATATCGCTCCATCAAATCGCCGTTATAGCCCCGGATGGTGAGCAACTCCATGTTCTCGACCTTCATTACGTCGAACTCCTCGTTTCGGAGGGCTTGGATCGCCTCGTCGATATGCCAGGAGTTATCCACGCAGAGGCTGAGGTTCACCGCCGAGTTATGCACCAGATTGACCTTGATACGGTATCGCTCCAGCAGGGAGAAGATCGCCGCGAATTTCTCTTCGAGCACGAAGGAAAAGTCCCGCGAACGGATCGTCAGCAATACCTGATCCTTCTTCAGAATCAGAATCGGAACCTCGATCGGCGCCGACATACGGCGAATCACCGTGCCCGGTTTTCGCTTGTCCCCGAAAGGCCGCACGTAGAGCGGGATGTTCTTGTTTTGCAGCGGTTTGATCGTTTTGGGGTGGATGATCTGTGCCCCGCTGTAAGCCAGCTCGATGGTGTCCAGGTAGTTCAGTTCCGCGATCTGCACCGCATCGGGGAAAACCTTCGGGTCGGCATTCAGGATGCCGTCCACATCTTTCCATACCGACATGGATTCCGCGTCGAGGATATTGGCCGCCACCGCTGCCGAGTAATCCGAACCTTCGCGTCCCAGGGTAGTGGTCGTGCCGTCCGGAGCACCTCCGATAAAGCCCTGCCCGATGAAAATACAGGCCTTAGACTGTTTCATGGCGTTGCGCAGCAGAGTCCGCGATGCGGCGATATCGACCGAGGCGTCCTTGTGTCGCTGTTCGGTGCGGAAGCAACGTCGCATATCGAGCCAGCAATTGTCGATACCCCGTTCGGAGAGGTACTCCGAAATGATCGTCGTCGAGATCAGCTCGCCGAAAGCGACGACGGTGTCGTACCACAGCTCGGCGTCTTCCGGACGATAGACCGTTTCGGTCGCCACCTGTTCGAGCTCCCCGAAAAGCCGTTCGATCTTCTCGAGCCGGGTCGGAGCGCCGTACAGTTCGTTTACGATTTCGGCGTGGTATTGCCTCAGCGCGGTGATGTGCTCCATCGAGAAGGCTTTGTCGCCCTTCTGCAACCCTTCGAAAACCTTCTCCAAGGCATTCGTGGTCTTACCCATTGCCGATACGATGATGAACAGATCCCGTTCGTCACCGATGATCTTCAGCAGGTTTTGCACACCGTCCGCGTTGCGGACCGATGCGCCGCCGAACTTGTAAACTTTCATCGCTCAATAAAACAGTATGGTTATCGGCCGGTACTTCGTCGTGCCGGGTTCCGGACCCGCATCGGGATCGGCCCGGCTGCTTCCGAAACTCCGTTTTCAACGAAGTTTCGGACATGCGACCGGAATAGCATTATTTCGTTTCGACCGTCTTGTAAGGCGTGTCCGTATTCTCGAACAGGAACGAGAACACGTCGGTAGCCTCTTCGATGCGCTTCGAGACGGGTTTGCCGGCGCCGTGGCCCGCCTTGGTGTCGATGCGGATCAGGATCGGAGCGTCGCCGCCCTGGGCGTACTGCATCTCGGCGGCGAACTTGAACGAATGAGCCGGCACGACACGGTCATCGTGGTCGGCAGTCGTTATCAGCGTCGCAGGATACTTCGTGCCCTTCTTGATGTTATGCAGCGGGGAGTATTTGTAGAGGTAGCCGAACTGCTCCTCGTCGTCGCTCGAGCCGTACTCTACGACCCAGCCCCAGCCGATGGTGAACTTGTGGTAGCGGAGCATGTCCATCACGCCCACGGCCGGAAGGCACACGGCATAGAGGTCCGGACGCTGCACCTCGCAGGCGCCGACCAGCAGGCCGCCGTTCGAGCCGCCGTGGATGGCCAGCTTGTCCGTCGACGTGTATTTCCCGGCGATCAGGTACTCGGCGGCGGCGATGAAGTCGTCGAAGACGTTCTGCTTATTCTCGAGCATGCCGGCCTTGTGCCACTCCTCGCCGTACTCCGAGCCGCCGCGCAGGTTGGCGACGCAGTAGATGCCGCCCTGCTCGACGAACATCATGGCCGAGGGTCTGAACGTGGGCGTCTGGTTGATCTGGAAACCGCCGTAAGCGTACAGATAGCAGGGATTCCCGCCGTCGAGTTTCATATCCTTGCGGCGGGTAATGAACATCGGCACCTTCGTGCCGTCCTTCGAGGGGTAGAACACCTGCTCGGTCGTGAACAGTTCGGGATCGAAATTCACCTCCGGAGCCTTGTAGAGCGTCGATTCGCCCGAAGCGATGTCGTATTTGTAGCTCGTGGCCGGAGCCGTGTAGTTGACCAGCGTATAGTAAAGTTCCGAGTCCTCCTCCCGGCCGTCGAATCCGCCGACCGAGCCGATGGCCGGAAGCGCCACTTCGCGCACCTGCTTGCCGGCGTAGTCGTACTGGTAAATCCGGCTCTGCGCATCCTGCAGGTAGTAGGCGAACAGACTGCCGCCCGCCGTGCCCACGCCTTCGAGCAGGTTCCTTTCACTCTCGGGAATCACCGTTTCGATCATCCCGGGACGGTTCAGATCGACCTTCATCAGCGCGTAGTTCGACGCATCCCTGTTGGTCACGTAATAAAGCCGGTCGTCCTTGCAGTCGACGGGCGAATAATCGGCATCGAAACCCGGCAGCAGGACGCGGAATTTCGGGTCCGACACCCTTTTATAGAGGACCTCCATTCCCGACGTGCCCTCCGAAGCTATGACGAAGAGCCATTTGCCGTCCTCCGAAGGCCATGCCGAGAAGTAACGCAGCGGATGTTCCCGGTCCTCGTAAATGAGCTTGTCGGCCGACTGGGGCGTACCCAGCGCATGGTAATAAACCTTCTGAAACTCGTTCTTGGAAGAGTAGGCGTTTTGCTTCGGGGCGTCGTAGGCGCTGTAATAGAATCCCTTGGAATCGGGCGCCCACCGTGCGCCCGAGAATTTCACCCACTCGATCTTGTCGGCAGCGAGCGACTTGTCGGCGGTGTCCATCACGCGGATCTCCACCCAGTCCGAACCCGACGCGGCGGCCGAATAGGCAAGCCAGCGGCCGTCCTTCGAGAAGGACATGTCGGTCAGGGCCACCGTCCCGTCGTCGGAGAGCTTATTGGGGTCGAGGAACACCTCGCCGGCCTCGCCCGGCTCCTTCGTGCGGTAGATCACCGACTGGTTTTGCAAACCGTCGTTATAAGTGTAGTACCACCAGTCGCCGTGCTTGCGCGGGGCGCTCTCCTTGGCGTAGTTCCACACTTCGGTCAGCCGCTCGCGGATGGCCCCGCGGAACGGAATTTGCGAGAGGTAGTCCTGCGTCACGGCGTTCTCGGCGGCGACCCACGCGGCCGTGGCCTCCGAGTTGTCGTCCTCGAGCCAGCGGTAGGGATCGGGAACCTCCGTGCCGAAATAGTTGTCCACCACGTCGCCGCGCACGGTCTCGGGGTAAGGCTGGTGTTTTATCTGTTTCATATTGCCGCAACCTGCCGCCGCCGCTGCGCCGAGCAGAAGGGCGGCCTTGATGGATAAATGCTTCATAATTGAACCGTTTGGGTAATGATCGGGACAAAGTTATGAAAAATTCAATATTTTCAGTAATTTTGCCTATTGAAAACAACAGACTATGCACAACGAACTCAAAACGATAATCGAGCAGGCGTGGGAAAACCGCGCGCTGCTTCAGGACCCCGCCGTACAGCAGGCCGTACGGCAGGTCGTCGAACTGGTGGACAAGGGCGAACTCCGCACGGCGGAACCCGTCGACCCGGCCAAAAGCGAATGGAAGGTCAACGAGTGGGTCAAGAAGGCCGTGATCCTCTACTTCCCGATCCAGCCCATGCGCAAGATGGAGGCCGGCGAACTGGAGTGGTACGACAAGATGGAGCTCAAGCACGGCTACGGGGAGCTGGGCGTGCGGGTCGTGCCCCAGGCCGTGGCGCGCTACGGCGCCTACATCGCCCCGGGAGCCATTCTGATGCCTTCGTACGTGAACATCGGCGCCTATGTCGACACCGGCACGATGGTCGACACGTGGGCCACGGTGGGTTCCTGCGCCCAGATCGGCAAACACGTCCACCTCTCGGGCGGCGTGGGCATCGGCGGCGTGCTCGAACCCGTGCAGGCCGCGCCCGTGATCATCGAGGACAGCTGCTTCATCGGCTCGCGCTGCATAGTGGTCGAGGGTGCGCACGTCTGCCGCGAAGCGGTGCTCGGCTCGAACACCGTGATCACCGGCTCGACGCACATCATCGACGTCACGGGGCCTGAACCCGTCACCTACAAGGGCTACGTGCCGCCCCGCTCGGTGGTCGTCCCGGGCAGCTACCGCAAGCAGTTCCCGGCGGGAGAATACAGCGTCACGTGCGCGCTGATCATCGGCCGGCGCAAGGAATCCACCGACAAGAAAACCTCGCTGAACGACGCCCTGCGCGACTTCGGCGTATCGGTATAGACATGATTCACCGCATCGAAGAGACCACCTCGACCAACGACGACGCCCGCGACGCGAAATACCGCCACGGCGACATCGTCTGGGCCGAACGCCAGACCGCCGGCCGCGGCCAGCGGGGCCATAAATGGTCGAGCGCCGAGGGTCTGAACCTCACCTTCTCGCTGGTGCTCGAACCCCGGTTTCTGCCCGCCGGCGAACAGTTCCTGCTCAACGAGGCCGTGGCCCTCGCTCTCACCGACACCTTCGCGCAGTTCGGCATCGCGGCGCGCATCAAGTGGACCAACGACATCTATGCCGGGGACAAAAAGCTGGTCGGCATCCTGATCGAACACAGCTACTCCGGGCACCGGCGGGAGATTTCTTCCTTAACGTTAAGTCACAGACGCCGGTCACTCTGCTCT
>OGZC01001407.1_pt1 | contig 12928 bp, 11 predicted proteins | sample 1576751 | NCBI WGS metagenome assembly OGZC01 (sample SAMEA3541486, study PRJEB24748) | human gut metagenome | biome: human gut; feature: human-associated habitat; material: faeces | place: China | collected 2012
CTGAATTGTTTTATGATGAACCTTCGCAAACTTATTATATTTTTTGGCGAGGGAGGCGGAAGGCAGCATACCGATGGAACCGGTGATGACGGAAGCTTCGTCGGAGAGGATGTCACCGAAGAGGTTGCCGGTCACGATGACGTCGAACTGCGAAGGATCGCGCACCAACTGCATGGCGGCATTGTCCACATAGAGATGGGTAAGTTCCACATCAGGGAATTCCTTGCCCACTTCGATCATCACTTCGCGCCACACGCGGGACACGGCAAGCACGTTGGCCTTGTCCACGGAGCACACCTTCTTGCGGCGCTTGCGGGCCGTGGAGAAGGCCACCCGGCCGATGCGGGCGATTTCCTCTTCGTTGTAAATCATGGTGTTGAATCCGGTACGCAGGCCGTCGCGCACTTCGGTGCCGGCGGGCTGGCCGAAATAGATCCCGCCCGTCAGTTCGCGCACGACGATGAGATCAAGGCCCTTGGCGGAAATGTCGGGACGCAGCAGACACGCGCCGGCAAGTTCGGGGAACAGGGTCGCGGGACGCAGGTTGGCGAACAGGCCAAGGGCCTTACGGATGCCGAGCAAGCCACGTTCGGGACGGATGGCGGGATCGATGGTGTCCCACTTGGGGCCGCCCACCGCGCCGAGGAACACCGCATCGGCGGCCTTGCAGGCCTCCACGGTGGCGTCGGGCAGCGGCACGCCCACGGCGTCGATGGCGGCGCCGCCGAGCAGGGCTTCCGTCATGGTGAACGAGTGACCGAATTTCTTTTCCACGGCGCGAAGCACTTTCACGGCTTCGGCAACAATCTCGGGGCCAATGCCGTCACCCGGCAACAGGCAGATCGTCTTCTGCATTCTTCAATCCTTGCGGTCTAGTAAAAGGGTTGTATGAACGAATGTCAGGCAAGCTGACAGTTCGGGCAAAAAACGGTGGCCCGCCCCGCGATGCGGCAGCTTTCCAGCGGGGTCCCACACTCAAGGCAGGTCTCGCCGGAACGGCCGTACACCCGGAAGGCGTTCTGAAAAGCCCCGGCGTCGCCCCGCGCCGTACGGTAGTCCCGGATGGAACTGCCGCACGCGTCAATGGATTCGAGCAGGACTTCCCGCAAGGCCGCGTGAAGCCGTTTCAGGCGGTCGGCGGACACGAGCTGCGCGTCGGGCCGGATGCCCGCGCGGAACAGGCTTTCGTCCGCGTAAATATTCCCGCACCCCGCCAGCACGGACTGATCAAGGAGCAGCGCCTTGATCTTGCCCCGCCGCCCGGCAAAACAAGCCGCGAAGGCATCGGCGTCCATCTCCAGCGGCTCCGGGCCAAGGCTGTTCCAGAACGGCCAGCAGGAAACGGAGGAAGGCGACAGAACCCGCACATAGCCGAATTTGCGCGTATCGTCGAAAAAGAGGCGCGAACCGTCGTCAAGGTCGAAGAGGAGCCGGGTATGTTTTTCCGGAGGTGTGCCCGCAGGATACACGAACAGGCGGCCCGTCATTTTGAGATGGAACCCAAGCCCGGTAATGCGTTCATCCCCGCAGGCAAGGCACCGGGCCAGCGAACCGGACGGGCAAGCCCCGTCCACAGGAGGCAGCGGCTCCGAGCCGAATGCAAGAGGCAACAGCAACAGCTTGCCGCGACGTCCCGGACGGCCGATGACGCCGCCCACAACCTTGCCGAGCGGAATCGTTAGAATTGGAATGTAGATAATAATCATCTGTAAAGTCATAATATCCGACAACTTGCCGTGAATCCTGTGAAAGACGATTGATCCCCAAATGGGTAGAAATCCACAAACAATTATTATCCGCCTGCTGAATAGAATGGATTACGTTGTTACTCAAAGCCTTGGGAGCTGAAAAATCGGAACGGAAAACTTCCATGCTTCTGCCGTCATAACAATTGACGCCATCGTAAGTACCGAACCACATCAACCCTGTATTGTCTTGAAAAAGACAAAGCACAGCGCTATTAGATAATCCTTGCTGATAATCTACTTTCCGGAAGATATATGAATCTTTACCGCCATCTGCCTGACAGATCAATGAATAAATCAATAGAACAAAAGGAAAAATCAAGCGTATTTTCATTGTGTTAATCATTAATATCATCTATTAAATATCAGGCAATCGCTTATATGTTTTGTTTCGCAGTGCGAAAAAAAATAGCCATTAATAATCGATGTCTTTGATTCTCTTTACACAAAGATACGTTTTTATACGGAAAATGCAACTCTATTTTATCAAGTACCTCTATTTTTCAGCAACTACTTCACTACTAATTCGCACAATCCAAGGATTCCGCCTCTTTCATTCTTGCCAATTCCCATCCGCGAAACAGCCAATCTTTGCCTCCGTCTCACCACCCCACACCGGAAAAAAATCCTGCCAATTAAAATTATCTGATACAAGAATCCATCGGCTGTTTGAACAACGAACACTGAACCATAATCTACTTTTGAAAAGAAATAAGTATCATTATCAGCTACGGCAGCCAACGATCCCATCATTATAAATAATGCAATCAGTTTTATTTTCATGTCGTACGTTTATCAATAAGCTGTTCAAAACCTGTTAGGTCTCTTGCTGATACTGTTACGGACATTAGCAACATTACTGGCAACACTTGTACTGTTTGTATGTTTTTCAATTTATTAGTTCCTTCCTAGTCTCAACAGAAGTGTATACACAAAAGAAGCGCGAGACCGCTAAACTTATATCCAAGTGCAGGTTCTGAACTACCTCTGTGTTGGATACAAGCAAAAACAGCTCACGCCCTTGACTGTATATCAGTACCTAGATGCAACATACAAACCAAAGGAAGAACGTTTTGTTTATTTCCTCAACACAGCTCGAATTGTCCAGATTCGCACTTGAGAAAAAGCACTAAACGCTTCCTTAATAATAAAGACGCCTCAAAGAACAGTACAAATATACTACAATTTTCCCTCAATTGTGCTTTTCATATATCAATTCTGTATAATTAAGCCATGTGTTTATCATTGATATAAGACCTATAAAGTTTTGTATACCAATTGATATTCTTGTAGTGTATCTATGCTAACGACGCAGAAAAGTAAGCTTCGTTGATTACTTCTCTCTCAACACTGCTTACTTCTCATGTAATCTATTAATAGAAAAGTTGCTCTTGATTAAGTCCAAACTTTCTTTTTATTAACAGTAAAGTTGCTTTTCATCCCTTCCAATCTATAAATGCAATCTTCATTTATAAAAACAAAGGTTCCGTTTTTAAAAACAAAGCTTGCATTTATAAAAATGAAGCTTTCATTTTAAGTTTGTAAATAACAAAAGAGAAGTTTACTATTAGACGAAAGGAAGTTTAGACTTAATCAAAAGAAACTTTATTGTTAATACTCAAGGAGAAGAGTAACTATCATCATTCTGTGGATATCATCCTAATAAAAAGTCTCGTATATCAATGAGACAACTTATTCAGTTATCTTTATGATATACGAGACTCAAATGTTATAAATAAAATCCTATTTTACAGGATATTATTTTGCTAATTCATTAATCACATCCATTATCTTCTGACCGATTTCTTCAGCAGCCTCCATGGTAGAAGCTTCACTATACACACGGATGATCGGTTCTGTATTACTCTTGCGCAAATGTACCCATTTGTCGGCAAAGTCTATTTTCACACCGTCGATATCGTTGATTTCTTCGTTCTTATAGATTTCCTTTACTTTGGCAAGGATAGCATCTACATCGATTTCCGGAGTCAAGTCTACACGGTTTTTAGCAATGAAGTAAGGAGGATAAGTAGCACGGAGCTCGCTAACCTTCTTTCCTTCGTGAGCCAGATGGCTAAGGAATAATGCGATGCCTACCAATGCATCACGTCCGTAGTGACTGGCAGGATAAATTACTCCACCATTTCCCTCACCACCGATAACAGCATTGATTGCTTTCATCTTCGTTACCACATTTACTTCGCCTACGGCAGAAGCGCTGTATTCCATTCCATACTTGCGAGTTACATCACGCAAAGCACGGGTAGAGCTTAAATTAGAAACAGTGTTACCGGGGGTATGTTTCAGTACATAGTCGGCAACAGTAACCAATGTATATTCTTCACCGTACATTACGCCATTCTCGCAGATCATTGCCAGACGGTCAACATCGGGGTCTACAACAAAAGCTACATCGGCCTTTCCACCTTTCATTAAGTTCATGATGTCACCGAGGTTCTTTTCAAGCGGTTCGGGGTTGTGCTGGAAGTTTCCGGTAGGTTCACAGTAGAGTTTTTCTACATGTTTCACACCCAAACGTTCAAGAAGTTCAGGGAGAATGATACCGCCTACAGAGTTCACACAGTCAATCGCTACACGGAAATTGGCTTTCTTGATAGCTTCTACATCTACCAGGTCGAGAGCCAATACACTGTCGATATGTTTCTGATTATAAGTCAGGTCTTTGCGGTAAGAGCCCAAGTGATCTACGTCAGCATAGTCAAATTCTTCTGCTTCAGCAATACGAAGCACTTCGTTGCCTTCGGCTGCATTCAGAAATTCGCCATGTTCATTCAGTAACTTCAGTGCGTTCCACTGTTTCGGGTTATGAGAAGCTGTCAGGATGATGCCACCACAAGCGCCTTCCATAGTTACAGCAAGCTCTGTGGTCGGAGTAGAAGCAAGATCAATATCTACTACATCCCAGCCCATTCCCATTAATGTGCCGACTACTACGTTTTTTACCATTTCACCCGAGATGCGGGCATCGCGTCCCACAACAATCTTGTTGCTCTTCGCTTTGCAGGTCTTACGAATTAAAGTAGCATAAGCCGAGGTGAATTTTACAATGTCAAGCGGGTTCAGTCCTTCTCCCGCTCCTCCGCCGATGGTTCCGCGGATTCCAGAGATAGATTTGATTAGAGTCATAGGTTTTTAACTAAAAGATTTATCTAATGTTAGTGCTTTAGCTTTTTGCTTTCTCAAATTTCCAGATATCATAGAAATAAGGATTGACATATTGTTGTGCAGTTGTATGCCCCATCTTAGAAGGTACAATCAGGCGTACATGTGCATTATTACGCAAATAAGGTAAGGCAATCAACCATCCGGATGGAATTGCAGTTCCATAACCTTGATTAACCCATAATAAATCATATTCCAAACTACCGGATAAAACGATCCCATAAACAGTAGACGCGTTTTGTACATAACGGAATGTTAATGGAAACTTATAATAATCAGGGTAATCCATCCATTCTTCTAAAGCTACATTGAAACAAGTAACCTCTCCTGTCATCATATCCTTTTCTACATAACGAGTACAAATGATGTTATCAGTAGCAAAAGTATCTACTTCATTAATAAACTCAACCCCATTCTCACCTTCCTCTTTCCCGCCACGATCTACGATCTGCATATATACGCCGTTGGAAAAAGCAACATATTCGTCATATCCATCCCCAGCTTCTTTTGAAGCCGTAACAGTGTCTCGTTCGAACTCTTCCAGTGAAATGACACGAATATCATTATCTTTGATGAACTTATTCACCGCATTTTTCTCGTCTTCCAGCATTTCTGCATAAGTCTTCGAATTGTCGCATGCCTGGAACAGACTTCCGGCGGTTAACAAAGAGAGAAATAAAAATACAAGTTTCTTCATTATCTGTTATTTAGCTATATTCCGCACAAATGTATCTCAAAATCATTAAAAGTTGAAAGGGGGAAGTTGAAAGTTCGTATCTTTTAACCTTTCCATATTCACTTTTAACCTTCCATCTTTAGCTTTTCGCTGTTAGCAAAGGTTTATACTTCTCAAGCGCTTTCTCAAAGACCGCTTTTGCCTCTTCCATCGTTCCGAAAAACTCACCGCCCGAAGCGTTCAAATGTCCGCCACCGTTGAAAAATTCAGCGGCTAACTGATTACATGGAAAGGTTCCTACCGAACGAAGGGAGATTTTAATCATCGGCTTCTCTGTATCTTCCCGCAAGAAGCAGGAGAAACAAACATTCTTGATGGAAAGGGGGATGTTTACGAAGCCTTCGCTATCACCTTTTATATAGTTAAACTTACTTTGCTCGGCTTTTGTCAATGTGATTAATGCCGAATTACAATCCGGATAAACAGTCATGTTCGACAGTACATAGCCCATCAAACGCAAACGGCTCTCGGAATAGGTATTGTACACCTTACGGTAAATATCATCCTTATCGATTCCTTTGGAAAGTAGTTCGCTAATGATAAAATAAATTTCCCGGTTATTCGAATTATAAGTGAATCCTCCTGTATCTGTCATCATGCCTGTGTAGATACATTCTGCGCCTTCCTTCGTGATATCACTGAAATATCCCATACGACAAATCAGCCGGAATATCAATTCGGAAGTAGAAGAAATCTTAGGATAGGACATTACAATCTTACAGAAATCTTCGGGATACAGGTGATGATCGATCATGATTTTACGCGCAGGAGATGCAGCCACAGCATCTGCCATATCGTCAATACGCTTCAGTGCATTGAAGTCGAGACAACAGATTACGTCAGCTTCGGCTATCAACTTATCGGCAAAATCTTTGTAACGGTCATACAAAAGAATATCCTTACTGCCCGGCATCCATCGCAAGAAATCGGGAAAGGCATTCGGCACAATTACGTTTACTGTTTTTTCCTGTGAATCCAGAAAATGATATAATCCCAATGATGAACCAATAGCGTCGCCGTCAGGAGAAACATGGGATACAATTACTATTTTGTCAGCTCGTTCAAACCATTTGGTAAAATGGTCTATTTTGGCTTGTTCAATTACTTTCGTCAACATACTCTTATACTTTATCAAGGTGCAAATGTACGATAAATCTTTGTACTTAGAGCAAAAAGCGGACAGAACCTTCGTCAGACAAAGAGATAAATCGCAGACCGGATTTCTTGCATTCGCTTTCAAGTAGGTGTTTGCGGTATTCCGAGAGGGACGCGTCCAATATGACGTAAGAGAAAGAAAAGACCTGGGCGAGTTCTTCCAGATGACCGTCATATCCTTTGCATAAGTAAAGATACTGAATATATAACGGAGAAACGGTAGATTTGTTTCGCCAACGGTTATCGTTTATGACACATACACGACAACCATGATAGGATATAATCTGCTGTTGACGGTTAAGTTCAGCGTGCCGGCAATCAGCCGTTATTTCTTGGGGAGGAAGAAGGTGATGACGCTTCCAATAGTTAGCTGTCATGTGTTTCAGACGTTTTTCATTGGAGAGAGTATCCATATAGTTTATCCAGGATTGTCCGTCACTCTTTATGCAATGTACTGCCGGACAGCCACGCATATTGTAAAAGACTAAACTCGTTTGAGGACGATCCAGCCAATACAGCGTTGCATGATAAGTCCCCATCAACAAGATAGAAAAAAGACAGATTTGCAGATTCCGGTATCGGCGATTCATGAAATAATAGGTTAGCAGAGCGATAACAATATAGATACCTAGCACTTCTGACTGATAAAGCCAAATTCCATCTATAGAAGCGCAAGGAAGCCGTTCTACCCATCGGACAAAGAAATTAAGTCCTTCCAACAGCTTCTTAACACCTCCGGCCACTCCTATCTGAAGCCAGGAGAAAGGAGTCAGAAGAAGCATTGCGACAGCAGCATATAAGATAATCGTAATCAAAGGTATAACAACTAAATTCGTCAACAGAAAATGCACGGAGAATCGAGAGAAATAAAACAGAACAAGCGGAGCTGTTCCTATTTGTGCGGCAACAGATATACTCATCAGCCCCCAAACATACTTTCCTATTCTACTTTTCACGGTAATCAAATGGTAGATCGGCTTTTGGATAAGCAAGATAGAAGCAACAGCAAGGAAAGAGAGTTGAAAACCAACATCGAACAACCATGCAGGATTGCAGAATAACATCAACCACGCAGCTACCGCCAATGTATTTAAAGATAAAGGTTCACGACCAGTCATATCCGCCATAGCTAAAATCGAAAACATACTGACCGAACGTACTACCGACGGAGAAAGCCCTGTAAAAAAAGCAAAGGTCCACAATAAGACAAGAAGAAAAACAGAACGCACACATCTACCTATATTTCCTCTTCGGGCAATAGGTTTCAGAATGAAAAAGATCATTGTATATAAAAGTCCGATATGCAAACCGGATAGAGCAAGAATATGGCTTGCACCTGCTACCGAATAACTTTCACGAACCGAATCACTTAATTCTGTCTTATCTCCTATTGTTAGTGCTGAAAGTACTGCCAGTTCATCCCCGTTGAATCCCAGTTCCTGATAAAGTGAAACCATGTTTCTTCTACAAGAGCTGGCTACACTTTTGAGGTCAAAGTTATTCATTCCGTCGCATTTTATCCATTTCCCGGATGCAACATATCCTGTTCCGCTAATACCTTTCCGCATCAGGAAGCGGGCATAATCAAATTCATCAAAGTTTCGATTGTTGAGAGGAGGAGAAATGTGGGCAGAAATCAGCAGTTCATCTCCACTCTTCAAACGGGAGGCAGACGAATCTTGCTGTAGATAAAGAACCGCAGTATGTCCTATCGGATATATGCCCGCAGTATCACGACGTTCTTTTAATAATGCCTGACAGAGGTAAGTATGTTCTTTTGGTTGAGCTGCATCCGTTATCAAAACCCGGTACACAGTTTCTTCTTTCGGAAAAGAGCAGACAGCCTGTTGCAATTGTCCAGTCATCCCAAGCCATCCTCCCGTAAAACAAAGAGCGGAGATAGCTATCCCAAAACACCATCGCAGCGAATAGCGCTTCAGAAAATAAAGAGCAAAAGACAATGCAGCAAAAAAGCCAAAGAAGAGAATACCACAAAGGGGGGCCCATGAACGGTCAAAAAAATGATCTCCACAAAAAACGCCTGCTATCCAAGGGATAAGCAGGCGTATAAATGGATATCGATGGACGTTATAAAGAAACAATGTCGCAGTTATTTCACAGATTCTTCAGCCACTTCTTTCCCGACTTAGTGAATGTCCACAGATAAATACCTCCAACAATCACACATCCTACTGTAAAAACAAAACCTAACATTTCCATATCATTTTAATATTTTATTAGCTAATAATGCAGACAAAGTTGTCAAAACAATACCCGTTACAGCTATATACCAATTATTTTCATCCAAAAAGTTGGCGTATAGAGGTATAATTATACCAATCACAAGTCCAGCAAATGAAAGCTTCGAAAGATCAAAAAAATAACCAGCCAATTTTTCTTTTCTAGTCTTATCTCTTTCTTTGGTTTCTTTTCTAACCTCCTGCTGTTGACTCCAAGTTCCCATTTTTGTTTATTTTCCAACAAAGGTAACTTTTATATTTTATATCTAAGCTAATTTACCAATATTTATAATTCATCCACTACAGTTCGTGCAACTGACGAATCATTCCTTCCGGATCCTGTGCACCAAAGACAGCATTTCCAGCCACCAACGCATCGGCTCCCGCCTCAACCAGACGGGCCCCTGTTTCCAGATTCACGCCACCGTCTACTTCAATCAGGGCTTTCGAACCTGTCCGTTCAATCAGGGCACGCAGTTCACGAACTTTTTCTACCGAATGTTCGATAAACTTCTGCCCGCCAAATCCCGGATTCACGCTCATGATAAGCACCATATACACGTCCCGGATAATATCTTGCAGAAGAGCTACAGGAGTAGCAGGATTGATCGTTACAGCAGGCTGCATCCCGGCTTCTCTGATTTGTTGAATCACCCGATGCAGATGTGGACAAGCTTCATAATGCACATTCATCGTATGAGCACCCAATGCTTTTACTTCCGGAATGAATTTCTCCGGATTCACAATCATCAAATGCACATCCAACGGCTTCTTACTTAACTTCGCTACATATTTCAGTACCGGAAAGCCAAATGAAATATTCGGAACAAATACTCCGTCCATAATATCAATATGTACCCACTCCGCTTCACTGCGGTTTACCATTTCAATATCCTTTGCCAAATATCCAAAATCGGCAGAAAGAATAGAAGGAGCGATAATCGGTTTCATAATTCTTTTATTTTAGGTTCTAATTGTCTCGTGTTCGGGACGGTTTTTTTATTCTATTTTATTGTCAAATCACTTCATCTTACACCCATCTTCCAGGTGATAACCACGAAGCAACTCATCTGTTTTCAGTCGTTTCTTACCGGGTAGTTGTAAAGAAAGAATAGATACAAATCCATCCGGTACAGCTACTTTCATAAATTTCTTGCCATCAGTCACGATTGTTCCGGCAGCCAATTGATGTGATTCATAAACTTTCTCACTTTCAAATATTTTCACGACCACACTTTCTGCTTTTTCGGAAGCAATCAGTTCACTCCAGGCAGCGGGGTAAGGTGATAGCCCACGGATAAAATCGTAGATCTTCTTCACCGGCTGGTTCCAGTCAATCCGGCAGGTTTCTTTAAATATCTTCGGAGCAGGACGGAGTTCACCGACAACTGCCATTTCTTCTTGAGGAATTGGTTTGACCGTTCCATTCAGTATAGCATCTACTGTTTCAAGAACCAGTTTTCCTCCCAACATCATCAATTTATCATGTACCACTTCTACATTATCCGTATCTGCAATAGGCACACGTACCTGTTGAATGACCTCTCCGGTATCTATCTCATGCTTCAAAAAGAAAGTCGTAATCCCGGTTTCCGTATCACCGTTGATAACCGCCCAGTTGATAGGAGCAGCTCCACGATATTGAGGAAGTAAAGAAGCATGAAGATTAAATGTACCCAGTCGCGGCATATTCCATACCACTTCCGGCAACATACGGAAAGCAACTACAATCTGCAAATCCGCTTTCCACTCACGCAACGCTTCCACAAAAGCTTCATCTTTCAACTTTTCCGGTTGAAGCAACGGTAAATTCTGTTCGAGCGCATATTGTTTGACAGGAGAATATTGAATCTTATGTCCGCGTCCGGCAGGTTTATCGGGCATTGTAATCACACCCACTACATTATAACCGCCTTCTACCAATTGGCGCAAGGCCTCTACCGCAAAATCGGGAGTTCCCATATATACTATTCTTAAATCTTCTTTCTTCATATTTTAAATCTGTTATCATTACTTAGGCACAGATTAGTCTTCTGAAAAATGTACCAGCACTTGCCGATACGAATTAAATATCTTTGATTTAGAGACAAATCCCTGATAGCGGCCTTCCTCATCTACAACCGGAAGATTCCAGGCTTTCGTATCGTCAAATGTTTGCATAACCTGCTCCATTCCATCCGTATCGAAGATTTTGGCAGGAGCAGATATCATCAATTTATTAACAGTGAAACGATGATAAAGTTCTTGCCGGAACATGATGTTGCGAATATCGTCAAGCAATACAATTCCCAACAATTCACCCGTTTTCTTATCTGTCACCGGAAAGACATTTCGATGGGAAGCTGCAATTGCTTTCACCAGTTCGCCCAAGTCCATTTCCGGGTGTACGACAACGAAATCTTTCTCCACCACGTTTTCCATTTTCATCAGCGTCAACACAGCTTTATCCTTGTGATGTGTCAGCAATTGTCCCTTCTTAGCCAAACGCATCGAATAGATACTATGAGGTTCGAAAGCAATAATTGTCAGATATGAACTTACAGATACAATCATCAACGGAAGAAATAAATCATATCCACCTGTCAGCTCGGCTATCAGGAACACCCCTGTCAATGGAGCATGCATGACACCACTCATTACTCCCGCCATTCCCATCAATGCGAAATTCTTCTCCGGCAAATAAGCGGAGAAAGCAAAGTCATTGCTAAAATGAGAGAAAACAAAACCGGCAATACATCCCAAATAAAGCGAAGGAGCAAAGATACCACCACAACCACCGCCACCGTTTGTTGCACTGGAAGCAAACACTTTCAATAAGATAATCAGCATCAGATAAACCAGCAACAAATTGCCATAGCCATAAAACATAGAGTTGTTCATGACCGTATCCCACTCTTCGGCAGACGTTCCATTCAACAAAAGATTAATCGTATCATATCCTTCACCATAAAGAGGCGGGAAAAGGAAAATCAATACACTCAACATCACACCACCAAAAGCCAGTTTCTTGTAAGGGTTATTGAGTTTGCCAAATACACCTTCTACCGAATTCATGGCACGTGTGAAATACAACGAAATCAGTCCGCAAAAAATTCCCAGCAAGATAACGAAAGGAATACGCTCCAGTTCAAATGCCTGATCGAGGTGGAACTTAAACATAGCCTCCGTACCAGTGACTATGTACGAAACAGTTGCTGCTGTCACGGCAGAAATCAGCAGAGGAAGCAAAGAAGACATAGTTAAGTCAATCATCAGCACTTCCAAGGTAAATACCAGTCCCGCAATCGGAGCTTTAAAAATACCGGCAATGGCACCTGCCGCACCACAACCTACGAGCAGCATCAACGTGCGATGCTCCATCTTAAACACGCTCCCGAGATTGGAACCGATTGCCGAACCTGTCAGTACAATTGGTGCCTCTGCTCCGACCGATCCACCAAATCCGATGGTTATGGCACTGGCGATAGTAGACGACCAGATATTGTGTCGCTTGATACGTCCCTGCCTACGGGAGATGGCATATAAAATCTTGGTGACCCCATGACTGATGTCATCCTTTACAATATTACGCACAAACCAACCTGCAAGGAAAATACCGACTACCGGATATACCAAATACAGGTAGTTAGCTTCTGTTGCATTGAAATTATTAGTCAGGAAATTCTGTATCTGATGGATAAAGAATTTCAATATTAACGCAGCAAACGCAGTGAAGATTCCGACCAGAAAACTTAATATCAGGATAAATTGCTTCTCCTTAATGTTCGCTTCCCGCCATTTGATACAACGCTGCAATAAACTAAGTTTTTCCCCTTTCATTTATTCGCGAATTATCTTTATCACTCCACCTTTTTCCAACTTAATAATAC
>OGZC01001412.1_pt1 | contig 12909 bp, 10 predicted proteins | sample 1576751 | NCBI WGS metagenome assembly OGZC01 (sample SAMEA3541486, study PRJEB24748) | human gut metagenome | biome: human gut; feature: human-associated habitat; material: faeces | place: China | collected 2012
GCCTTAGAGCCAGCGGTATCTGCATCAAATGCAACGTGTACCTGATAGGGACTTTGATATTAATATGAAAAGCGAACCTAAGACCGCTATTTATCTGGACTTCATGAATAAGAACTCGGCTACGGACTATGATTTTATCACGTTCGTCGATAAAAGCAAGTTGGCCGCTAACGTAGATTCCACGTCCACACACCCATTGAATATCGTACACGAGACAGACGAGGGAGCCGAGCTACGAATGAACTTCCTCCTTGATATCACACCCGATGCCGATATAGAGCTAATCATGGACCCGATAGCGGGAGACCGTATCAAAGGAAACGCCAGTGGAAGTTTACAAATACAATATGGAACAAGAAGTGATCTTCGTATGTATGGCGACGTGAATATCGTACAAGGAAACTATAATTTCAGCTTACAGCAAATCATCCATAAAGACTTTAAGATCAGAGACGGTAGCACGATCAATTTCCGTGGCGATCCCTTTAATGCCCATATGGATATCAATGCGATCTACAATCTGACCGCAAATATCGGAGACTTGGATCAGAGTCTCTTACAAGAAAGTTCTCGAACAAACATACCCGTCAATTGCGTCTTAAACCTTAAAGGCGCATTGCGCAGCCCGTCTATTTCCTTCGACTTAGAATTTCCGAACTCTAACGAGGAATTAGAGCGTCAAGTCAAAGCGTTTATAGACACAGAGGATATGATGACTCGGCAAATTGTTTATTTGCTGGTGTTAAATAAATTCTACACACCAGAATATGCCCAAACGAGTTATAAGTCTAGCGAGTTAAACGCCGTGGCTTCATCCGCTATCTCAGCGCAATTATCCAATCTATTAGGTAGTTTCACGGATAAAGTACAAATAGGGACAAACATACGAGCGGGACAGGACGGTTTCAAGGAAGACACGGAATATGAGATGATATTATCCAGCCAGTTGCTAAACAACCGCTTATTGATCAATGGTAATTTCGGTATGAGAAATACGGTCACTACAGGCAAAAATAACACTTTTATCGGAGAGTTCGACCTAGAATATAAGTTGACCCCCTCCGGTGAGATCCGGCTAAAGGCTTATAACCATGCCAGAGATATGTATTTCGGCCTGAAGCAAGCATTAACCATACAAGGTGTAGGTATCATGTACCGGAAAGACTTCACGAACTTCTCTGAGATTTTCAGGAGAAGAAAGAGGCCTCTTTTACCCTTGATCCCCAAAGACTCTACGAATGTCCCTCCCGTAGTCAAAGACTCAACAAATCTTTCACTGCCGACTGATAAGAAGTAAGGGAAGTACTTTTCAATACTTTCTTGCGAAGCCTTTTATCGGCCTCCGGCAAAAGATAATCCCAGATTGTCTTCATTTTAGATAATACCTGATGCTCGCCACCTTCCAACCGGGCAGCATATTCATCCATCAACGACTCATGGAACATGACTAGTTTATCCCGCCTCTCATTCACGGTCAAGACCTGTCCGGACACAAACTCAGTGGCCAGCCAAGGAGAGGCCAATAACCCTCGTCCCAGCATGATCCCGGCAAGCCCCGGAAAACGCTCCTTTATTCCTCGGATATCTTCCAGCCCCACTAAATCTCCATTATAATATAAGGGAAGTTCACATTCATCATAAAAACGAGAGAATCCATCCCAATCGATAGCTCCTTTATATTGCTGTATCCCTAACCGGGGATGCAAGGTTATATGCTTCAAAGGTAACTTATTTAATAAGGAAAGAAGCACGAATGACTCGTCGGTACACTCCCACCCCAAACGCATTTTCACCGAAAAAGAAATATCCGGGAACTCCTCAATCGTACGTAATAAAGACTCGGCCTCTTCCTTGTACCGCAAAAGTCCCGAGCCTCTATGCGCACGGACCTGCATAGGGAAAGGGCATCCTAAATTAATATCCGCTTCCTTGTATCCATTCTCTTGGAATAAACGCACGATCGGCCGAAACTCGTCTGGTGTGGAAGCGATCAATTGCGGTACGACATGTACCTGCCTATTTCTATCGCAAGCGATATCCTTCAAGTCCTTATTCCGGAAACCACCTTTCTCTATCCTTACGAAAGGAGTATAATAGGTATCTACGCCCCCGAATACTCGGGTATGCGCCTCTCTATAAACCGAATCCGTATATCCTTGCAAAGGAGCGAAATGAATGACTGCCATATCAAGCGAAGATTTCCATGAAAATCGATCAATGTTTACGCTCTTTGCACAGCTTCCGAATCGACTTTTGACAATGGCGGAAGCACCTTCTTTGATGTTATAGTCGACAAATATAATTCGCCTGTTATTTCTAATAATCTCCACGGAAGTCAGTGGAAAAATCATATTTTTGAGAGATGTATCGGTCCTGAATTTATCGAGAAAATTCACGATGCTCATATCAAAAAAAAGTGTGATCCAAACACAATTCCGTCCGGTTCGGAATATGAGCCTTATTATTATGTTCACGATTATATTGCTCAGTTCGCTATGGTTGTAAACACAAAATCAGATTTCGGCGGTGCTTATAATAACCGTGAATACGGCTTCCATTATTTCATTTCGCCATCAGACAGCTATCGTGCGTCAAAAACTTTTGCACACGAGTTTGGACACGGTTTGCTTGGTCTCGGTGATGAATACAGTGGCGGATATTTGCTTGACGATAAGGAACTTAAATCACTCAATCTTTCCTCGGTTGAAGACCCGGAAAAGATAAAATGGCGACAGCTTTTAGGTTTTAGAAACACATATACCTGCCGCAATGCTTACGGCTCAAAAATGCTTGTTTCAAGTTATGAGTGCATAATGAGAGACACAAACTATCAATTCTGTGAGGTTTGCCGTTTGCAGGGCTTCAAGCGAATGTCTCAGCTTGTTAAGGATGTAGACCTTTATGTTGCAACTCCCGAGGTTAAGGAATATACGGGCGCTTATTCAAAGCCGTCTGATTTTACCGACCTTGAAACAAGTTCATATTATAATTACACATATAATCGCAATGACCGACTTTTGAGCGGCAACAGCAAAAGCAGATTTGATACTAATATGAACGGTAAAAAAATCGAGCTTAGAACTGTTATTCAAAACATTTCAGATAAAAATGCACGACAATTAAAATTCAAAATGTGGATTAAGCACTCCGACGGAAGCGTTGCGACCGATTCATCGGGGAATCCGCTTCAAACAGTACAAACCTTTGATGTCCCTGTTTGGAATGACAAGGCAAACTTCTGGCCGCTCGGTGCTTTGGATCACATCAAAAGCGACTTTAATTCAGGCTTAAAGAGTTGCTCGCTTATTTATCAAATTCCGTCAGACGCACAGCTAAAGAACGGCGATACCGTGGCATTTCAGGTGCTCGATGAAAACGGAAATGTGCTTGCTGACGACAATACGGAAACACAGCGCTACACAACCGTTTCAATTCAGTATAAATTTGAGGACGGCTCTGAAATTCCAAACACTGCCGGCGGAACATTTACCGTGCCATATGGCACAAAACTTGATTTGACACCGGCAAAAACACTTTATGATTATGAATTTGTAAAGGCTGACGGCTTAAATAAGCCTATTGTTTCGGACGGAACGGTTGTTACATATTATTACAAAAATAAAAACGAAGAACACACTCACAATCTGACTTTGGTTGCTGCGAAAGCTGCCACCTGCACTACTGCGGGCAATTCCGCATACTACACCTGCGATGGCTGTGACAAGTGGTTCGCAGATGCAACAGGATCGGTAGAAATTACCGATAAAACAAGCGTAGAGATTGCACCTCTCAATCACGATTGGAACGCACCTGCTTACACTTGGAATGCAGACAACACCGTTTGCACAGCAACACGCACCTGTAAGCGTGATGCAGGTCATAAGGAAACTGCAACTGCTACTGTAACAAGCGCACAGACAAAGGCTCCGACCTGCACAGCAAAGGGCGAAACAACCTATACAGCAGCCTTTACTGAAGCTTGGGCAAATACACAGACCAAGACTGTTGACAATATCGCAGCTCTCGGTCACGATTGGAGTACCGCTTGGACCGGCGACAGCACAGGTCACTGGCATAAATGTACTCGCTGCGATGCTACAACAACCAAAGCGGCTCACGATTACGGTTCTGACAATGTTTGCGACACCTGCGGATATAACAAAACTGTACCGCACACTCACAATCTGACTTTGGTTGCTGCGAAAGCTGCCACCTGCACAGAGGGCGGTAAGGAAGCATACTACAAGTGCGAAGGTTGTGGCAAGTTCTATGAAGATGTACTCGGTACAAAGGAAATAACCGGCCTTGCATCTTGGGGCAATATTGCTAAGATTGCCCACACCACAAAGCAAACCGTAACAAAGGCAACCCCAACAGCAAACGGCGAGATAGTAAATTACTGTTCGGTATGTAAGAAAACTCTTTCAACAACAGTAATTCCAAATGCATCAAGCATAAAGCTTAAAGCAACATCATTAACATATAACGGAAAGGTTAGAACACCTAAGGTTATTGTTAAGGACGAAACAGGAAAGACACTTGTTAAGAATACTGACTATACTGTGTCTTATGCAAAAGGCAGAAAGTATGTTGGCAAGTACGCAGTAAAGATTACCTTTAAGGGTAAATACAGCGGAACAAAGACGCTTTATTTCACAATCAAGCCAAAGGCAACAAGAATTTCCTCACTTACAGCAGGTTCAAAGAAGTTTACAGTAAAGTGGAAGAAGCAGGCTACACAGACAACAGGCTATCAAGTTCAAGTCGCAACCAATAAGAAATTCAAGAAGAACAAGAAAACCGTAACAATCAAGAAGCAGAAGACTACAAAGGCTACCGTTAAAAAGCTTAAGGCAAAGAAAAAATATTATGTAAGAGTTCGCACCTATAAGACAGTTAAGATTAACGGCAAATCCATAAGGATTTATTCAGGCTGGTCAAAAACTAAGACTGTTACAACAAAGAAATAACAGATAGCTAACCATTTACCATAGGTTTTTTCGTGTCTGCATTTTTATTAGTAATAAACAAAGAATATCCAATATAAAATAAAGGAAATAATAGCTATGATTAAAAAAATCCTGTTAATACTTGCGTATTAGCAGGATTTTTTAATAGTGCAATGGGCAAAACTCAGAAAGTTTAAACCACATTTTTCTTTATGTAGTGTGCCCCAACAGGAGCTTTTTCATTTAGCAAAGTAAATAATATGAGAGCAATACAATTTTTCGCTATACAAGCCCTACATCCTCAACTACTTCATCATTATAAACATAAACCCTGTTAACACGAGCAGGTATTCTGCAAGGGAGTTCATAATTGAAAGAGTATGCGCTGTCTGACAATTCTTCTATGGAAATGTGAGCGCCGTTTTGAGCGCCGACTATAACAACTTCATCGTTTATATTACAATCAATATCGCTGACATCCACCATAAATTGGTCCATACAAACTCTGCCGAGAATTTTTGCATATTTGCCGTTAATAATAACCCTGCCTTTGTTAGAAAGGCAGCGAGGGAAAGCATCGGCATAGCCGATAGGAATTGTTGCGACTTTAGTTGTTTTCTCGGTTATAAATGTACCACCGTATGAAATTTCCCTTTTGGGTTCAAGCTCTTTAATATGAGAAATCTTTGTGTACCAGCTCATTATCGGCTCAATATCAAGAAGGCTTTTATCAACCTCCTCCGACGGATAAAGACCGTACGTAACAATACCCATTCTGCACATATCAAAATATTCGTCAAAATTCATAATACCGGCACTGTTGTTCAGATGCTTAATAGGTATTTCAATTTTTCTGTCACTTAGCATCTTGCAAAATTGTTTATACTTGTTTCGCTGCTCAACAGCTTTTGACAAATCAGCTTCATCACTGGTTGCAAAATGAGAGAACATACCTTCTGCAAAAATGTTAGGCAACTCGGTTATGCGCTTGCAAATATCAGCACTTTCCTCGTTGATTTGAAATCCTATTCTGCTCATTCCCGTATCAATACAAAAATGATAAGGCATATTTTTATTTTGCTTTACTGCTTCGTTTGAAAGTGTAACTGCGTCATCATACGAAAAAATAGGTATTCGTATATCATATTTAACAGCCTTTTCAACATCAAACGGAAATACCCTTCCCAAAATCAATATCGGTGTTTTGATTCCCGCTTTTTTAAGTTCAATAGCTTCTTCAATACATGCAACTCCGAAAAAGTCACACTTATCATCAAGAAATTTGCCTATCTCAACAGCGCCGTTACCGTATGCATTAGCTTTAATTACGCCGAGCAGCTTAATACCGTTTGGAAGTTTATTGCGTACACTGTTATAATTATGTTCAAGCTTATTCAAATCAATTTTTAAATAAGTACGATGGTCCATTATTTTATCGCCTCGATTAAACTTACTGTTTCTATATTATTTTTTCTAAAAGCCTCGTTTAGCTTTTTGACAAATACAAGCGCCTTTTCGCTGTCGCCGTGAACACAAACAGAGTGAGCCTCAATATTAATTTCCTCGCCCGTGTAGGCAACAACTTTTCCTGTTTGCACCATTTTAATAACCCTTTCAACAGCCAAATTTTCGTCTGTTATCATCGAGTTTTCAAGTGACCTTGCTCTAAGCGAGCCGTCCGCCTCGTATGCTCTGTCAGCAAAAACCTCGCTTGCATATCTAATTTTCTTTTCTTTCGCCGACTTAATCATTTGAGAGCCTGAAAGCGCCATTAAAATTAAATCTTTATCGTAATCAATAATTGCATCAACTATTGCGTCTGCCAGTTCTTTATTTTTTGCCGCTTGATTATACATTGCACCGTGCGGTTTAATATGAACTATTTTGCCCGTGCTTCCAACGACGTTACCTAAAGCCTCTAATTGAGCCAATGTGTAATCATAAACCTGTTTAGGAGTTACATCAAGATTTGTTCTGCCGAAATTTTCCTTGTCGGGATAACCGGGATGTGCACCGATATCAACATTATTATCAATACAAAGCTTTGCAGTAGCTTCCATCATATCGTGATTACCTGCGTGAAAACCGCAAGCAATATTAGCGCTGTTAATCAAAGGAATAATTTGTTCGTCATAGGCAGCGCCCTCACCTAAATCACAATTCAAATTGATTTTATACATATAATCACCTAATATTTTAAGTCGACATTTTTTATATCGGTTATAAACATATGACCCGGTGAATGTGTTATGGCAATTTCAGGCTTTGTTTGCATCACTGCGTTTTGCGGTGTAACGCCGCAAGCCCAAAACACCGGAACTTCCCCTTCGTTTATTGTTACGCTGTCGCCGTAATCAGGCTTCGTAACATCCTTTATGCCGATTGCTTCGGGATTGCCTATTTGTATCGGCGCACCGTGAACTCTTGGCATAGAGGCGGTAACATTAACCGCTTTTACGACTAAATCGTTTGGAATAGGTCGCATTGATACAACCATATTCCCGTGAAATTTACCTGACGGTTGAAGTTTGATATTCGTATTAAACATAGGCACATTTTTGTTTTCCTCAATATGCCTGACAGGAACGTCAGCTTCTAATAATTCACTTTCAAAACTAAAAGAACAACCGATAAGAAAATACACAAAATCATCACGCCAATAATCGGTTATATCGGTAACTTCTTTTTCGAGAACGCCGTTTTTCCAAATTCTGTATTTTGGAAAATCCTTACATACATCGCCCTCACTCGCCATTGTTTTAAAACGCTTTGAGCCGATATCGCCGACCTCCAAAATCGGGCACGGCTTTGGATTTCGAACACAAAACAGTAAAAAGTCAAACGCATAATCCTTTGGCAAAATGCAAAGATTAGCCTGAGCATAGCCGTTGCACATACCTGATGTTTGGCAATTTATTTTGCCGTTTCTGATAAGTTTTTTCACTTCCTGCGGCAACATATTTGAATAATCCATAGGCACTCCTAAAATAATTTATCAATATACTTTTTTTGCTTAATTGCTATTTTTTCGGCAGTATTAACGTCAATAATCTCAAAGATGATTTTGTCCCCCGGTTTTGCTTGTGCAAGCTTTGGCAAATCTGCGCTTATCACTGTTGCTATTTTTGCATATCCGCCTGTTGTTTGGTGGTCTGCCATAAGCACAATCGGCATACCCGAATTAGTAATTTGTATTGAGCCAAAGGTAATTGCATCTGAAATTATTTCTAATTTTTCCTTGCCACGCAAAGCAATTCCCCAAAGCCTTATACCCATTCTGTCAATGTCAGAGGTAACGGTGTACTGTTGCTTTGAAAACAGTACTAAATCATTTTCGCAAAACATATCGTCCTGCGGACCTAATACTACCCTTGCTTTTATTATTTTATCATAAGTATTTTCCAAAAGCTCTCGCTTTTCGATATTTTTAATTTTGCCTGCTTTGCCGATTTTAAGAATATCGCCCGCTTTAAGCTTTCTTCCTTCAAAGCCGCCGACATTTATTTTAAGATTTGTTGAGGCACTGCCCATAAATAAAGGAACATCAAAGCCTCCCGCAACCGCAAGATAACATCTTAATCCTTGCTTAACACCCTTAATGCTTAAAATATCGCCTTTTTTTGCAACGTACGCTTTATTTGTTTTAATAGGCTTGTTATTAAGCGAAATATCAAAAATTCCGCCTGAAATCGCAAAAATATGTTCATCCGTAAACTTAGCCGTTATTCCGAGCATTGTCATTTCAATAACAGGTGCGTTAACATCGTTTTTGCAAAGTTTGTTTGCAATTTTTGTTGAATAGGCATCCATTACACCGCTTTGAGTAAAGCCATCTTTCATTACTGAAAATCTGCCTAAGTCTTGAATGGTTGAAATCATACCTGCAGAAATAATTTCTATCATAATTCAACCTCGCTGACTGAAGGAGTGTAAGTGCCGTTTGCACTGTCTTCATACGCCGGCAGGATACCGAAGCTACACTGTAACCGCCGTTCTTGTTCTTGCTGACCATCGTGGCCGACCAGCTCTTCCACCGTCAAATCGTCCAGATCGGCTGCATGCTCGACCACCAGATCCTTGCCTGCCAGGCGCTCCGCCACCGATGCGATGCCGCGATGGGAAAGGTTTGCACCGCTGATCTTGGCAACCGGATGCTTGGTTCCCAGCTCGCGGTGAATCTTTTTCAGGGAATCAAGTGCCATCGCAAGACCGGCTGCTGGATCTTCCGCCTCGATCATCAGATGATTTGATTCCTTGATCTCCTCTTCTTCCTCTTCCGGTTCGAAATCCCAGTCTTCCACTATGGTTTCCTCTTCCTCTTCAAATTCATGAATCGGAGCTTCCTCGCTCTTTTCCTCTGCCTCTGCCGGCTCTAGGTCGCGGAGATTCCTGAAAACACGTGTCTCCCCTTCGGATGCGCCCTCTTCCTCATCGTAAGGCTTGATCTTGGACACTTCTTTTGCCAGCGCTTCTTCCGCCTGTGCTTCATGAAGGCTTGCTACTACATCCTCGTCCAGCGCAGCCTTTTCTACTTTCTCGTCCGCCGGTTTTGTCTCAGCTTTCGGTTTTCCAGCCTTCTCTTCTGGCTCTGCCTGCTCCGGCTGTCCCTCCGGTTCGTTCTCCGGTTCGTCGTCCAGCTCTGCCTCCGGCTCATCCGTATCCAGATACTCTCCTTCCGGCTCTGGCTTGCGGTATGTACCGTTCTTGTACTCTTCTTCCACCGCACGCAGCTTCTCTTCGTACTTCTCGCGGTTTTCCACCAGATCCATCTGATATTTCGTCAGCGGCGCATACTGAAGTTTCAGTTCCATTGCCTTGTCCACATATTTGCCAAGACCGAACATCAGCATGATCTTGTCGCAGATCCGCACACAGTCGTCCGCCTGGTTCGCCTGATGATAAAGCTCTGCCAGGTGGTACAGCCATTTCTCATCCAGCTCTTCCTGACAATATCTCTCCAGAGAATTGATCTGCTGCTCTAACGGCGCATCCTTCGCCTCCAGAATCAGGAAACGAAGCAGGTACTGGCGCGGGTCATCGCCGGACAGCTCACAGAACTCCCGGTAATATGCCTCTGCCTCCTGAATATTATTTTCACGCAATGCAAGGTCAGTCAGCTTATATAAAAGCCCCTTTCCAAGCGGCGCTCTCTCATATGCCAGCAATAAAATATCCTTGGCATCCTGATACTCTGCATTTTTCTCATAAATCTGGGAAATCATCGTAAGCAGGCTGGTGCTGCGTACACGACGCCAGTCGATGGTATCGGCGATCTTCATCGCCGTCTCGAAATCTCCCTTGTTAACCAGTTTCTTAATCTGCTCTACCTTGATGTTAAACTCGTATTTATCCATCTTATGCATCTCCTAACTTCCTGCCGCGGCAGAAGTTTTATTGTTACTGTTCACGCATACGTGCCCAGTAACGTTTTATTTGCTCACCGGCTACAGCTCTGTACGCCCATCCAGCGCGCGCAGAAGCGTTACCTCATCAATATATTCCAAGTCGCCCCCGACCGGAACGCCGCTGGCGATTCGCGTCACCCGGATCCCTGTCGGCTTAATCAGCTTGCTCAAATACATCGCGGTCGTCTCGCCCTCTAGGCTTGAGTTGGTTGCGATAATGACCTCACGAACCTCCTCTTTCTGCAGGCGAGTCATCAGCTCCTTGAGCCGGATGTCGCCCGGCCCGATCCCCAGCATCGGGGAGATCGCTCCATGCAGCACATGATAGACCCCGTTGTATTTTCCTGTCTTTTCATATGCCGCCAGATCGCGCGTATTTTCCACCACCATGATCGTCTCATGATCACGCCGGTCGCTGCTGCAGATCGGGCATAGTTCCTTATCAGTCAATGTGCAGCACTCCTTGCAGTAACGCACATTCTGCTTGGCTTCCAGAATCGCGCCGGACAAGTGCCTGACCTGTTCTTCCGGCATATTGATGATATGAAATGCAAGACGCTGCGCCGATTTACTTCCGATTCCGGGAAGTTTTGACAATTCTTCGATTAGCTTGCTAATCTGACTGCTGTAATAATCCATCGCTTAAAACGGGAATCCGCCTCCCAGACCTCCAAGGCCACCGGTCAACTGGGACATCATCTGGCTGCTGTCCTCTTCCGCCTGACGGAATGCCTCGTTGGTCGCCGCCACGATCAGATCCTCTAACATCTCGATATCATCCGGATCCACTACTTCCTCAGACAATTTCACGGAAAGAACCTCTTTTTTACCTGATACGGTTACGGTTACAGCGCCGCCGCCTGCGGATGCGCTGTACTGCTTCTCCTCCAGCTCTTTCTGCTTCTCTTCCATCTGGCGCTGCATTCTCTGCGCCTGCTTCATTAAATTGTTCATATTGCCCGGCATACCGCCTGGGAAACCGCCACGTTTTGCCATGGTGTCATTCCTCTCTTTCACTTCTTTTTATTTATATTCAGACTGGCTGCCGATTGCAGCCGGTTCTATATATCATATAAACCCACTAATATCATTTATCTGCATTTAATCACAGCTTCTTGCATTACAAAACAAGGCTCATCTTTGGCAAGCTCCACTACACGGAATCATCCTCTTCGACAATCACATCGGTATGGATTGCGTTCTTTAAATCCTCATCACTGACATAAACCGTTCTTTGCGGCACAGCAGATGATTCTAAACGGACTTTAAATTGCAGAGTCTTTTTGTATTTTTCTTGCACTACTTCCTGCAAATTCTTAAGCTCAGGCTCCCGATTGATAATTCCAAACGTATTTTCATCTGTACACACAATGCAAAGGCAGCCTTCGCCCGCCGGTTCTACACTTGTCTTGGGAAGACTGAGTCTAATCGAACCCACAAGCTGGCTCAGGGACGCAATCCGTCCCCATTCTTTCCGCATCAGCATCAGATCTTCGTACTGTGCCGGTGGAAGGGATACCTTCTTCGGCTCAGGCGGCGTTTCCACCACAGCCGTTTTGGAGGATGCCGCCTGCCCCGCTGCCGGTGCAAGGGACGCCAGTTTCTGTAGATTGTCCGGCATTTCCTGCATTTTCTGCTCTAATAGCGTAATCCGCTGTAAAATGGAATCAAGATTCTGTTCCATCGACGGCGTCGTCAGCTTGATAAAGGCAATCTCCACCAGAATCCGCTTCTGTGACGCGTAGCGCAGCTGCCCGGAAAGTTCCGAGAAAATACGGATGTAACGCATCAGCGTTTCCGTATCAACGCCTGCCGCCTCTTCCTTTAAAACTGCCAGATTTTCCTCCGACATATCGAGCATATCGCCCGGTTCGTCGGTCGTCTTGGCAATCAGGAGATTTCGCATATACCAGACGAAATCGTTGACGAGCTGCGAAAGATCGCGCCCCTGGATGATCATTTCCTCAATCTCACGGATGCACGCCTTCGTATCACTTGCAAGCACCGCCTGAAACAGCTTGCTGAACACGCGGTTATCGACCGCGCCCAACACCTCGAGCACATTGTCATACGTCAGCTTTTCCCCGAAATGGAATGCCACGCACTGATCGAGAAGACTTAACGCATCTCGCATCGAGCCATCCGCCGCACGTGCCACATACCTAAGTGCCCGATCGTCTACATCGATCTGCTCCGCCTGCGTCAGCTCCGCCAGCCGTCCCGCGATGGTATCGATCGAGATCCGCTTGAAATCATATCTCTGGCACCGGGACAGGATCGTGATCGGGATCTTGTGGACCTCCGTCGTCGCCAAGATAAATATAACGTAGGACGGCGGTTCTTCCAGCGTCTTTAAGAGCGCATTGAACGCGCCGATCGAAAGCATATGAACCTCGTCAATGATGTAGACGCGGTAGCGCCCATCCGTCGGCGGGTACTGCACCTGCTCCCGGATATCACGGATATTTTCCACACCATTGTTGGATGCCGCATCGATCTCCACCACATTGATTACGGGTTTATTTAAGGTGTTGCGTTTAAACCAGGCGAGATCG